>Ga0208398_100323_pt1 | contig 37354 bp, 24 predicted proteins | sample LakWasMe79_HOW10_2_FD_183905 | JGI IMG/M metagenome (GOLD analysis project Ga0208398, IMG submission 183905) | Freshwater sediment methanotrophic microbial communities from Lake Washington under simulated oxygen tension - Sediment Metagenome... | ecosystem: Environmental > Aquatic > Freshwater >...
TCTTCGTCTCGCTGTACTTCCGCCTTGTCAGCGGCTTGTCGCTTGCCATCGTGTCCACCTAAGTTACGTGGACACGATCCTTGCCGACGGGGCCGGCAGCTTCAAGGTGACTTGGCCAGACGCTTACGCTAAGTCAGCGAACTATTGGAAGGAGCCGTGCGAATCGCGATGACTGGTTATCGACTGCGGACCTGAAGGTGGATGTTTCCAGTCGCATCAGCTAACAAACGTTCAACCTGGCAGACCTCCACGCATTCGCTCGAGGAGCATTTCTACCTGGCGCCGGCCGTCCTCGCTGCCCAGCGCTTGCGCAGGTGTTGCGCCACCGAGTTCGATCAGGGGTTCGGCCAGCCATGCGCTCAGCCATGCCGAGAGGTCGATCGCGTTGCATACACCGCCACTCTGCTCAATCATCCTGCCCAACTTCTCCAGCAGCCCTGCGGTGATCTCGGCACGTTCAGTGGCCGACAGTGAATATTGGTCATGCATTGCGGATGCCCTCCATGCCTGATTCGTACGGGTGACGCATGGGATATCGCTGAGCGGGGAGTGCGGGCCCCCCGCTACCGGCAGCGGACCTGAAGGTGGATGCTGCCGGCGGCATCAGCTGCGTCCTGCACTTCAAGGTAGGGCTGTTGCCGAACCAACTCGCTCAGTTTGCGGAACCCGTAGTTGCGTGCGTCGAACGAAGTCACTTGCTTGCCGATGTGGGAACCTACCGCGGCCAGGGCCGCCCAGCCGTTGTCACGGGCTGTCTCCTGTACGGCCCCTATCAACAACTCGCGCAAGTCCGGCGCGTCCGGTATAGCGAGGACTGGCGCCGGCGACGTTGACGGCACAGCGATCAGGACTTCGGTGAAGATGAACCTGTCGCAGGCCGCGATGAAGGCTTCAGGGGTCTTCTTGCTCTCGCCGAATCCGTAGACCACCTTACCCGACTCTCGAAGCCGAGTCGCAAGCCGAGTGAAATCGCTGTCGCTCGAGACGATGCAGAAGCCATCCAGATTCCCGGCATAGAGCAGATCCATCGCATCGATGATGAGCGCCGAGTCCGTCGCATTCTTGCCCTTGGTGTATGCGAACTGCTGGATGGGTTGGATGGCGTGCCGATGCAAGACATCCTTCCACCCTGTGAGATTGGTCGTCGTCCAGTCTCCGTACGCCCGCTTGACCATGGTGACGCCGTACTTGGATGTTTCCTCGAGGAGCTCCTTGACCACCTTGTACGTGGCGTTGTCAGCATCAATGAGCACGGCAAGCCGCCGCATGTCTCCGTTGGCCATAGATTCCTCCCCCTGCTATCGCGCCCGCCGTCGTCGCCCGACGAGGAGCGCGTGTTGAATAGCCTAAATCTAGCGTAGCTTCAAAAGCATGCTTGGAACAGCCGACGCTAGTGCCTACCCTATTCGCCCTCGCATGGTTGTGAAGCGGCAGCTAGCAAGGTTCTTAGCACGCGAGACCGGACCGGGTTGCATCCGATCCTGGCGATGCACTCTGATCTAGGCATCAGATCCCCCGTCAGCGGGTCGGCTTGCCAGCCTGGGCCCTCATCGCTGTAAGGAAACTCCGATAGGACGGTCTGAACAGACTCGGCATATCGCTTCACGGCTTCTCTCACCGCAAGCTCCGGCGATTCCTTCCAGCGGCTGAATAGAGATTCTTCAATGTATTCGGACCAAAATAGGTCGGCTGCCTTCCCTTCGAGTTGAAACCAGCGTACCCATTCGACGGGTATGCCTTTCAGAGTGAGGGGACCGAGCCGAACCAGTGCATCGTAGAAGCGATCCCAGTTCGGCTCGCAGTCTGCTGCGGCAGCAGTGAGCAAATCCATAGTCCATCTCCTTGCAAAAAAAGTATGAGGCGACTGAGCCTTCGACGTTGGCGCGGCTCGTTAACGTTGGCCACATCGGACGAAGAACTGGCGGCCACCGTCAATTCCTGGCCCACTCACGAACACCAGCCCGCGCTCACGCGCCCAGCTCAGTGCCGATCTAAAGTCGATGCCATTGAGACTCGCTAACTTCGAGAGTGGAGATACGTCGGAGCGGAACCGATCGATTTCCTGTTGCGAAATCACGCGGCAAGTCCGACGTCCAACAAGCCGATCTGACGTCTCGAGCAGACCAACTCGGACCAAGTGATACGTGACCTCCTGCTTCAGCCCAAGCGTTGCAGATGCTTGAGGAATAGTGAGTTCATCGCAAACCGGTTTGACGGATCTCGACCAGGCCATCACTTCCGACTCCAAGAGTTGCAGATCACGCGCATGCGAGATCGAACCAGGCTTGCACTGGATTCGCAGCGCCCCAGTTCTCAGGGTCGAGAAGAATGCTGGCGTCTGACACTGCAAGATGTGCAATTGGAGAGCGCGATGCAGTGAACACCAGTGGTGCTGAGCGGTCGGCTTCGTTGGGGGGGCAACTACCGATGTGGCGGCAAGTTGCTGTAGCAGTTCCTGAATGGCGGAGGAGTTGTACCTGCCTCCAACACGCATAAGGAGCCCGGCTTCAGCCAACATCTCAAGCCGCGCGACTGAGAGACCGAATCGTTTCTGAGCCGCTCTTGCGGACACAAGATCCTGAAGGTGCTCACGAACTCGAGCCACGACGGCATCGGATACGGCGAGCATCTGCCGGCCGGACTTGCTGCGCCGCGCTGGAACAGACAGGCCGCAGTCTGACAATAGCGCCGGAACGCGCTCAACTCGAACGCCTGCAGCCAGTGCCAAGCCGCGTGCGCCCGACGGCGCACCAGCCTTGACGCGCCGTGGCTGGATCACGACCCCAGCCAGAGGGGTGGCAGTGTGCTGCTCAAGTTGACGCACGATCCAGTCCAATGACGGACCTTTCAAGCGCCGTCTCAGCAGGCGGAGGAGACCCGGCCACGCCTCACCCACCAATTGTGCACTCTGCCCGGAGGTGTTGGGCGTGCGTAGCCGTTGAAGCAGGGGCCCAATCTCGGTGTCAGCGTTTACGACAATCGAGGCACCCCGTTCGACAATGGCCAGCTGATTTGAGGCCGCCCGAGCCGAAGCCCGCTTGAGAGGCTTTCCCTGGAGGCCGTATCGGTCAAGCGCCCCGAGCACTTCGGCTAACGCCAGTCGCTGATCAGTGCTTGCATCGCCGATGCACTTCTCAAATGGCGTTACGGGCGCATGCAGCAACACATGCAGGTCATCGGACCAGGGAACTGCACGATGCTGCGTCAGATCTGCTCCACACCTGCATTGCAATAGGCGCAGACTCCTCCAGGATGCGGCCGAACCACACTCACGGCAACCGTCGATAAGCCAACATGAATGCGCCATGCAGATGGCAACTCCGTCAGTCCAACCCCGTTGCCATTGAGGCTCAGGTGTGTCAAGACAATGAGGACACCACCTGGCAATTCCCAGGCCGGGCGAGGTGACGCGGCAGTCGCTTTCGGCATGCATCCAACTTGGCCTTACTCCATTCAGGTTGGCGAGGCGAAGCAGAAATCCACCAGCGCTCTCTGCCGTCAGTTGGTTGGGCCTGACCAAGCAGCTTTGAGGCGCAGCCAATGCGATGCCATGCTTATCGAGAAGCGGAGGCATTTCTCTACGCGCTTTCCCAAAGCAGGAGTTGCCCGGTCGTCGTTCGCTCACGCGCTGTAGTCGCGTGATGAAGTTCGGTGGAGTGCCTCAAGCGCATTGGCGCCTGGTAGTCGACAAAGTAGGCAGCGAGACCACTGCGTTGAAGATGCTTGTAGACGGGAACGCTACCATCCAAGATGTCATGAAGAATCTTGCCAATGAAGTCGCGTGGCCGCCGGCGCATGTGAAGCCACGCCCCCAGAAGCGGCTGATATTGCTCCGACAGTGTCGAAAGCGGCCTAGAGACGGTGTCCAAGCGATTCAGAAGGGCTGACACTTCCTGACGCGGATACCTGCGCCAAGATCCCAACTCAACGGGGCAAAGTAGGCCAGCGTCGTGCAATGCCCAGTACCCCTGTTTGTCGATGGCCAAGGCCTCGAGCAACTCGGAGAACGTCATGCAATTGGCGAGAAAACGCCTGATGCGCTCGACCTCAGCATCCGGTACGAACACGTAGCGCTTCCGACCGAACTGGATTTGGATCACGCCATCGAAATGCTGCTCCCGCACCATGTACTGAAGCAGCGATGCTTGGCATCCCAGAATGGCTTCAACTGCTTCGAGGCTCTTGCATCCAGGGGGATGCATAGATCTTGGTAGAGCTCCGCATGCCTTGATCTTGTCAACTGCAAAGACGGCCAGTAGCCGATCCTTCAGATCGGCAAGTGGCAATCTCGACATGACGGTGCGCCTCCGGTGCTCGTCGAATATGAGACGGGTCAGGCTGTTCAAGACGGCACGCCGATGGCAACCGTTATTCAAGCTGAGAATCAGTGCTTGAATGCCGGTCCGATTGGGTGCCAAACCTAGCTGCTGCTTGTTGAGCCACGCACCCCGATGCTCATGACGCACTGAGTCCTTCGATGGATAGTCCGGACCCCGGATTGCCGTTACAACGGCATCCAGCAAGCGCTCAGCCAGTAAAGCCCAGGCCAAGCAATCCGCGATAACAGCATCAGTCGCGTTGGACCGTACAGCGTCTTCAAACGGCTTCCACATAGCCTTGGCGTACCCCAACCCGATCGGAGTCGGGCAGGTTGCGCCCGCATTCACATCATCCGCGGTCGCGTCGGCGGCGACGCGTCTATCGGCGCGCTTGTAGTTGGATGTGATGGCCGGCTCGACTAGTCCTTCTTTGAGAGCCACGTTGTGGACCGTACAAACGGTGAGGAAGGGGATTCGCCAGCGCGCTCGGATGTACCGGCTCTCCAATAGGCATTGGGGGCAGACCCTGATCTGCGCCCCTCGCCCGAGGACAGCCCAGCCGGGGAGTGGCTCTGACGCGTAGCAGGGGCGGCCGTCATCGTTTCCGCTTGCCGATGCGGGTAGATGTCCGCGAAGTGCCTCCAGGTCATGCCGCCAGGGCCTCCGTATGCCCATAGCCCGAGCTGCACGTGCCAGGTAAGTCTCCGACCATTCATCTTGTTGTCGCTGAGGCTGGACGGGCAAGCCCGCCGCTTGGTCTTGTACAGTGATGGTGTTCATCATTCCTCCATGTCGCGCGCTGTGGGAGCGAACGGCTCTCCGGGCAGGGTCAGCGGAGTTCCACGGAACTTGGCGTCGAAGGGGTTCTGATCGGGCCTGGCAGACTTAAAGATGACCTCCAGAAACGCCTGCTCGAGGATTGCGCGACTGATGCGAAATCGCTGCGCTTTCGCCGCGAGTTCGACGCTGCGAACAAGCAATCGGCGAATGTTGCGCAGCCGACCGGCGGTGGCGAACGCCAACGCCTTGAGCATCTCGTCGTCCTTGAGATCGATGTGCGGAACGCCGTCGAGCACCCCCTCAAAGGCTTCCATCACTCGGAAAAATTCGTCGATCTGGCTTTCATCGCCGACACCCAGTGGTTCCAACTCAAGGACTTCGCGGAAGCGGTCTGCGAACTGATCGTTGGCGTGGAGCAGCAGGCGACTTCGCCGAATCCCAGCCAGCACCAATGAGACTCCCGCCTGGGTAGAGAAGAGCTTGATCCAGTCTGCGACGGACTCGTGGGTCTTGGATCGGCCACGATCAACGGCATGGTTGATCTCGTCCAAGATGATCAAACGGACCTTGCATGCCTTCAACAATGTGTGAAGCTGGAAGGTCCGCTCCTCCTCATCCCCCTTTGCCCAAAACGGCGAGCCGAGTTCTTTGAGCATGACACTCGGCAGCTTTTTGATCGTGCAGTTTGACGGAACCTGCACATAGAGCACAGGTACCTCCGTGAACTCCTTGTGTTGGACTCTGGGGTAGGTTTGAAGAATTCGCTTTAGCAACCTCGACTTGCCGGTCCCAGGATCCCCGAGCAACATGAGGTGCTCCGGCTCCTCTTCTGCGCACTCGTATTCGTAGAGTTGCTCGATGCGCTCGAGGATCACTTTTGTCTGCGGAAAGTGAGCAAAGAAGCGACGAAGCTTCTTGCACACCGCCGCTGCCATCAAAGCGGCGGCCATTTCAGACCTCCTCCGGGACTTCGACCTGCACAGGCCTGCCGGCGCGAGGGCGTTGCGACGCTGGGGGTGGCGACGCCTTTACCGGCTTGGTCCGTGGCTCTCGCAACTCATTGCTGGTCTTGTTCGCCTGCTTGGCAGCCCGGCGCCGATCCTTCAACTTCTTTTCGGCTTGCGCCTGTTTGACGGTCTCATCGTTGATGGCCTTGGCTTGGGCATTTGTTCGCTGATAGGCGGGATCTGTGGCCTTGCGCTTCTTGGCTGCCTTGGCCTGTGCCACGGTGAGGCCGGTGTACTGCGGATCCTTGTTTGCGACAGCAAAGTACTCGTCCGCGATCGGATTCCAGACCCAGATATGTCCTGCATCATCGTGCGGCCATTTGATGTCGACCTTTGTCTTTGGCGGCAGCATGTTCCGAAGGGTTGTGAGGGCCGGCGACGCGTAGCAAAAGGTGTTGATCTCGATTCCGTAGTGATGGAGATCTCGTGTGTCCGCCTCGGAGAACTCGATATCCACGTCCTCGCGACTCATCTTCAGCTGTGGAGGGAAGGCTTTCGCGCCGGCTGTCCAGACGTCGATCGGCGCTTGGCCGTCGAGACCGCGATGGGGTCGCTGGTGGTAGACGTTGCAGATCCAGACATGGATCATTCGATCCAGCTCCGAGAGGGTTATGCAAGCTTCCTTCTCGGCTTCGTAGCCAACGCGCTCATGCACGTTGGACAGCGTGGTACCTGGCAACTTGTGGATGAAGTTGTAGTTGAACGTACGCAGGAAGCGTTCGACGTGAGGCTTGTCGTTGGGGTCACGGGACCCTGCAAATTCGACCAAAACGCTGAGATTGCTCATGGCGTCGCGCACGGAGTCTGCGTGGAACTCCCTGCCGTTGTCCGCCAAGAGCCGCTCTGGCCAACCGAAGCATGGCCAAGCAAGGTTTAGGTCGGCGTACAGCTTGGTCAGGTAGGTCTTTGGCAGCATGGCGTGTCGGAGCGCAGAGAAGACTGCATAGACCCCATGCCCAGCCAGGCTCAAGTGGTACCCGAGAACGCATCGAGAACGACGATCAAGCACGACCGTAATCGTTGGCCGACCGCACGCAACGCGGTCGTCATCGGTCACGATGAGATCAACGGGCGTATGGTCGATCTCCACGATTTCAAGGATTCGTTCGACGAAGCGAGCGTGGCCATGAGCGGCATGGCGCCGCTGGGCTTCACGTAGCCCGAAGCGGGCCACAGATGTCTCGAAAGACGACAACTGCGCAATGCGGCGGTTGACGGTTCGGATTGAGGGAAGCTTGAGATGCTGCCCGGGATCACGCTTTGCGTTGACCAGATCGATCGCGACACAGAGACTGTCGAGGACGTCTTTTGCATCAGCGCGGCGGTTGTGGAGGTACGTCTGATCAATCGCGTCATCCAACATCCCCTCAACCTCAATGCCGAGTCGGCCTTTGCCGCGCCCGCCGCGCAGGTCGATTGCCGAGAAGAGCGCCCTGACATCGTTCTGTGCGTGCTCATATCTTTGGCGCCAGCGATAGACCGTGCATTCGTGCGGCGGACGAGATTCGTTGCGCTGTGCCGCGATCGTTGCCAAAGCCTTTCGCAGCTCTTTGCGCGGCTTGCCGAACACCCCTAGCCGTTCGAGTTCAATGATGTACTCAATGCGGCGGCGAGTATCGTCCCTGGCGGCGTTGGTCCTTGCCTCTTCCGTTGCCAATGTCGGCGCGCTATAGCCGCGCTTGACGTCCCGTCGCAACTGGTTCTTCGTCTTGACGCGCCCTCCCATGTAGGCCTCGTAGAGTTCGTAGGTGGTTCGCCGCTCAAGCTCCCCGCTCTGAATGTTCTCGAGTTGGACATGGAATTCATCGATTTGCCGGACAACCCGGAACTCGATGTCGTCCCAGAAAAGGATTTCGTCTTTGCGCGGTGGTTGCATCTGGGTCTCCTTACTTGAAGCTGGTAGGAATGAGGTCATCCGGGTCGCGTCTCATGACGCGCTCGAGCAACTCGTTGCAGATGCGTTGCGCGGACTTCCAGCGTTCGGCAAGATGGCTCGTCGGCTCTGCTCGTCCGAGCGGATCCCAAAGGCTTGGGTCGATGTCATGTCGGAAGTGCCCTCGAACCGGGCGTTCACGCTCCAGCAACTTGAGCGTGGTTTGAAGGCCGGAGGCCCTGACATCGGTGTCGAGGATGAGACACAACGGGATGCCATGGAGCGCAAGTTGTGAAATGACCTCTTTCAGACGGATGGCCGTCTTCAAGCTCGAAAGCTTCCGCTCCGGCTTCACCTCAAAGACTGCGCCGTAGTCTCCAAACCAGGCAATCAGGTCCGGCGTATAGCGCGTTTTGCCCGCTCCGCTGCCGAGATGCAGGACCATCGGGTGGGTCTGGAAGGCGGTCACATGGCCCGCGACTTCAAGAACGCGTTGGCTGTCCTCCTCGACCAGGCTTTGGAAGCGGGGGGCCTCGCATTTCCATGACGATGGCGTGCCCCGCGGCGATACGCCGCCAGGGGTGACCACGCGGGCGGGTTTGCGCGTGCCTTCCAACTGTCGAAGCAGCTTTGACAACTGATGCCGCGGCAGTAGGCGGCTTGAGAATTTCGAAGACATGAGTTCTCCCTCGCGCCTTGGCGCGATAGCAGTCCTTGAATCGCTCGTCGGGTGGGGCGGTGCTCCATGCGGGTATGCGGGCGCTACTGTTCAGTTGCACGGGTGCACTTGTGAACCAACAGCGATTCGCACAGGCATGGCTCCGCCTGGCACGCCGACTTGAGCGTGTTGAGAAATGGCACGAGGGAGACTTGACGCGACGGCGGCGCGCAGCCAATATGAGGGCTGATCGATGTAGTTTGTTTTTCGACTACGCGCTGCCGGCGGGCCCTGTCACCAGGTGCTCGCCTTTTTTTGCCTACGTCATGGCCGTCTCCTCATCGCGTTGAATGTGGACGACGAAGTCCGTTCTGTCCTGAACGGTCTTTTCCAATCTGGAGATCCATGTCTCCACGTCGGCGTCCGGCAGCAGGCGATCTGCTTCCAGACACACCGAGATCAATCGCTGCGCACGTGCAGGCAGCTCGGCCGCAGCTGCTCGCAGCACACGATCCTGGGCCGCAAGGCGCATGAGCGCTTCGCCCTCGCGGCGACTCAGCGCCATCGCATTGAGGACCTTTTCAAGCAGCTCTACGGACGGTCCAAGGACGCGGCCATGCTCTACCGCGCAGACATATGTGCGCGTTACGCCACAGCGCTGCGCCAATTCGGCTTGTGTGAGCCCGTGCCGTTCCCGTGCCCGCCGCAGAAAGGCGGGGAGTCGAATGTTCGCATTTGAAGTCATCAATGCGAATCTTGCCGGGTTGTCATTGCAGCGGAAGTGCCCTGTGAGACCACCTTATCAATTGGCCAAGGGGTCAATTTCCCTCTGCTCACAATACAGGCAGTATTTCCAACTGAAACCCACTGCCAGACAGCCAGCCCGAACAAGCACTTACGACGAGGTTCTCAAAACTTTCGAGTATCAGTACGTGTATGGAATGCATTTAAGCGATTAGGCGTACACGATCGTGTTGCAGGGAAAGTACCAAGAGTGCGGTTGTCTAGGTGCAACTTTTCCGCGCCCGGCTGAGAGGGTTGACCGGGTGCTGTCCGGGCCGTTTTTTTGGAGTGCGTACGGGCGACGGCGCGCGCCATCGGAGCAGCTGACGCATGTCCGCAGCACTCCAATCCAAAAAAACTGCGATACGGAATGCTGGGAATTGTTTCAATAACTGTAGAATTTGCCCGAAGAAAATTTGCAGTTTTTGCGGAGTGCGTGAGGTCAATTCTTTGAAAACTGTACAGACCGCAATCGTCATCACAAACTGCACCAACCGGAAGCTGCAGTCCAGCGGAGCAGGCGGAGCAAAGGTGCCCGTGAGCGGCTCGTCCATTGACGCGTTGGCAGAGACATGGCGCAAGGCGCTGAGCGAGGTTGAGGGGCGCTACGTTGCAAGCGAGCTCTATGCGGGGCGGGCGTTTCGCGAGGCTGAGGCGGCAGCCAAATTGCTCTCCGGCCCGCTCTACGTGGCGTCCGCGGGGCTGGGCTTGATTGCAGCGACGGACCTTGTGCCTACATATGACTTGACGGTGTCCGAGTCTGGCCCTTCCGTGTTGCCGGTTCTGAAGCGTTTGGGCCTGCAACCGGCCCGTTGGTGGGCTGCTGTCAACGGCGCGCTCGGCAAGCCACAACCGATCGCGGCGCTGATGCGACAACATCCGCGGGCGGTTGTGTATGTCGCAATGCCCGCCACCTATCTCGCTTTGATTGGTGCCGAACTTGAAGCGCTTCCGAAGGCTGATCAAAGTCGCTTGCGAATCTTCTCTTCACCGGCCTGGCAACGTGAGGCTGCTGGCGAACTAGCCTCGTCTGCGCTGCCATATGACGATCGCCTCGAATCCACGGAGTTCTCTGGAACCAGGAGCGACTTTCCTCAGCGCGCATTGCGTCACTTCGTACAGGCGCTGCAAGGTCATGCGCTTGATCGGACTAACGGGATTGCAGTCGTGAAGTCCGCGATGACTAGGCAGGCTCTAAGAGTCTTGCCAGAGCGTCAGAAGCGCACAGATGAAGAGATCTGCTCGCTACTGCGGTTGCATTGGCACGCCAATGCGGGGTCCGGGACGCGCCTCTTGCGCGTTCTTCGGGACGACCTACTTATCAAGTGTGAGCAGTCTCGATTCAGAGACTTGTGGCGAACTGTGCGCGCAGAAATGGAGCAAATCTGATCATGACTTCCAGGTCCCAGGAGATCGTCGTACGTGCCTTGCATACCCTGCAGGGCAATGGCTTGGATGTCTATGCCTTCTTCATTAATGGCCCGGACATCATGCGTGTCGCGGACATCTCCCGTGTGGAGCGAGATCAATCGGACAACCTTAAGGGATTTCAACGCCCCGAGATCCGAAGCCACGTCAAAGGCATTGCGGACTACTTGCTCCAGGGTGACGTTCTCTTTCCTAACGCGATCATTCTGGCGTTGTCCCCGGCGGTGAAATTTTCGGCGTCTCGAGGAACAAAGCCAACCGGGGACCAGGGATTGGCGCAGTCTGGCACTCTGACTATCCCCTTGTTCAAGGAGGGAGAGAGAGTCGCTTGGATCGTAGATGGCCAACAGCGCTCGTTGGCGCTTTCACAGATTGGAAGTAAGACGATTCCCGTACCGGTTATCGGGTTTGTGTCAGACAGTCTGGAGATCCAGAGAGAGCAATTCATTCTTGTGAACAAGGCCAAGCCGCTGCCATCACGGCTTATCAATGAGTTGCTACCAGAAACGCGTAGCGTCCTCTTTCCGCGCGATCTAAGTCTTCGAAAGCTGCCGGCGGAAATTTGCAATCAACTAAACCGCGACAAGACCTCGCCCTTCCATCAATTGATCAAAAGAGTGTCAGACAAAGGTTCGGTTAAGGGCGCAGTGGTGAACGATTCGGCGGTAATCACCATGATCAAGAACAGCATCAATAACCCGTTAGGCGCCTTGGCTCCATACAAGGGTGGTATGCGAGAGGCGGCGGACGTCGAAAGCATGTACCGCATTCTCCAGACCTACTGGACTGCCGTCCGCGACGTGTTCAGCGACGCCTGGGGAAAGGACCCGCGAAATAGCCGATTGATGCACTCGGCGGGCATCGAAGCGATGGGTGTACTGATGGATCGTATTTACGCCCGTATGTCCGGGCCAAATGAAGACTTGAAGGCGGTCAGAGCGGAACTTGAGAAGGTGGCTCCGGTTTGTCGTTGGACGAAGGGGAGTTGGGATTCGCTGGGGATGTCGTGGAACGAAATTCAGAGCACTCCCAAAGACATTAAGAAGTTGCAGGACGCGCTCGTTCGCGCGTATGCAAGCAGCGCAAAGACATGAAATTTCTCTACTCAGACACTCAGGATTACGTTGATCCCGACTACGACTTTCTGAACGATCGGAGCGCGGCAGGTCGCGAGCGCTATTGGGACGACAAGTACGCCCACGAACTCATGAGCCCTGCGCCGTACGACGGCTTGCTACTGTCGATGAGCGCCATTCGGCAGGCTGTTGGTGTTGCCTCTTCAAAGGTGCGCTACTCGACGTCCGAGGAGCAACGGCTGCTTCGCATTGGCGCCCGCAAGTTCCTTCGATATGACGGACCTCAGTTCAAGGATGCCATGCTGATGGGCGATTGCGGCGCGTTCGCCTACGTCGAGCATGAACGGCCGGCCTATTCACCCGCGGAGGTGGTTGAGTTCTATCTGGACGCGGGCTTTACACACGGGGTTTCACCCGACCACATCATCTTCGATTGCGACACGACAAACCCTCCGGCGTCATCGGTCGATGAGAAGGTGCTTGAGCGTTACGAGATCACCCAGAGGAACGCTGAAGAATTCCTGAAGCTCGTTCGACATGAGGGAAGCGATTTCGAGCCGATGGGGGCCGTGCAAGGCTGGTCGCCGCAAAGCATGGCGCAGGCCGCAAAAAGTCTGGAGAAGATGGGCTATCGCTACCTTGCGATCGGTGGCCTCGTTCCGCTCAAGGTCGACGTCATCCATCAAGTGCTTCGCTCATTGAGGGCTGCCATCAAGCCCAGCACAAGCATCCATTTGCTGGGATTCGCGAAGGCCGATCACATCCATGAGTTCGTGCAGCACGACATCACCAGCTTCGACTCAACGTCGCCACTGATTCGGGCGTTCAAGGATGCCAAGTGCAACTACTACATGGAGTCGCCCAGCGGCGGCCTCGAGTATTACGCAGCGATCCGAGTTCCCCAAGCTATTGAAAACACACGGCTAGTTCAAGGCATCAAGCGAGGCATCTTTAGCGCCGAGGATCTACAACGCAGGGAGCAGTTGGCGCTCAACACGATGCGCGCATATGACAGAGGTCAAGCCCGCGAGGAGGATGCTTTGGACGCAGTCCTGGACTATCAACGCTTTCTTACTCTGGGTGATGACAGGATTACCGCAGATAAGCGGGAGAAAGAGCTAGCCAAGAGTCGGCAGCAGATTGCCCGCACTCTTCGTGATCAGCCATGGAAGCGTTGTCGCTGTGACGTCTGCAGCACAGTGGGCGTGGAAGTGATCATCTTTCGTGCCAGCAATCGGAACAAGCGGCGCGGCTTTCACAACCTCGGCGTCTATCACCAGCACCTTCAACGAACTTTGTCGAACGCGAAATGACGACATTCAAATACAAAGCCGTGCGAGCCACTCAGGCTGCAGATCATGACGTGTTCTGCTTCGCAGCCCATCCTCACGATGTTTTGAAGTTCTCAGAGATCGAGCGCGTAGGTCGAGACGAACGCGGCGAGCTTAGAGGCTTCCAACGGCATCAAGTCGCCTCTCACATCAAGGAAATTCGTGACTACTTGGGTCGCGAAGATGCTTTGCTGCCAAATGCCGTGATCGTTGCCTTTATCGGCGGCGTAAAGCTTCGCGAATTGAGCGACGGACTCGTCGAGGTCACTATTCGCGTGGATACCAATAAGCCTGGCTTCGTGGTCGATGGTCAGCAGCGACTGTCGGCACTTGCAGGCTTGCAGAAGCCGGGCTTTCAGGTCTTCGTGTCAGCCCTAGTTTGCAAGGACTACAACGAACTGCGTCAGCAGTTTGTCTTGATCAACAACACGCGCCCGCTGCCCAAGACACTGATCTACGAACTTCTCCCGCAGGTTGAGGGTTTGCCGGAACGATTTACGAATCGAAAGTTCTCCGCTCGTGTTGTCGACAAGTTGAACTACCTGCGGGGCGGGGCCTTCTATCGTGAGATTCGCCAGCACACCAACCCAGCTGGCGTGCTGAGCGATACGGCAATGCAGCGGATGGTGATGAACTCAGCGGCTCAAGGCGCGATTCGAGAGTTCATTCGCTTCGACGACTACGAAGAGCGATCTGTGAAATTGCTGAATGAGTTCTTCGAAGCTGTGCGAGTCGTCTTCGGCACGGAGTGGGTTGGCATGAGCCCCCGAACCTCGCGCATCCGACACGGAGCCGGGCTCGTTGCATTGGGTTTTGTGATGGAGCACCTATACGGGAACTTTGGCGCAACGACCCGTCAGGAATTTGAGCCTGGCCTGAAGCTGCTTCGAGACAACGGGCACACCGCCTGGACCAGCGGGCAGTGGCGGCTGAGCGAGGACGACGTGCGTCCCTGGAACGGCATCCAGAACACGCCTACCGATATAGACCTGCTTTCGAACCACTTGGTTCGCTGCCTGAAGCGCGAACTGCGCCGCGTCCGCCGCGCAGCCTAAACAGGAGCCTCCATGAACCGACGCGCGCTTGTTCTCTTCTCTGGCGGACAGGATTCGACAACCTGCCTTGCTTGGGCTTTGGATCGCTACGACTACGTTGAGACGATTGGGTTCGACTACGGACAACGGCATGCCGTCGAGTTGGATTGCCGAACCCGGGTCATCGCTCAGCTTCGAAGTAAGTTTCCGAGCTGGGGCGCTCGGTTGGGCTGCGACCACATGCTGAATCTGGCTGTACTTGGACAGATCAGTGATACGGCGTTGACAAGCGAGCGGGCTATTGACTTTGACAGAACAGGCTTGCCCAACACTTTTGTTCCGGGTCGCAACCTGCTGTTCTTCACCTTTGCTGCCACCGTGGCCTACCGAAGGAATCTGCAAGTACTCGTGGGAGGCATGTGCGAGACGGACTACTCTGGGTACCCGGATTGCCGCGACAACACCCTGAAGGCGCTGCAAGTCGCCATGAGCTTGGGCATGGACAGTCCAATCGTGGTTGAAACTCCCCTGATGTGGCTGAACAAGCGGGATACCTGGCAACTCGCTCACAAACTCGGCGGTCCGGAACTGCTGGAACTCGTGCGCCGAGAGACACATACCTGCTACCTTGGCGACCGCAGCAACTGGCACGAGTGGGGCTATGGTTGCGGCACCTGCCCGGCGTGCGAGTTGCGGGCAAATGGACATGTCGCCTACGTGGAAGGCCAGCCATGAGCAACGCAATCTACACCGTCGCCTCGTGTCGACTGGAGTCCGCACGCCACGTCAGTGTGCTGCCGCAAGATCACAAATGCCGGCATGTCCATGGACACAGCTTTCTGATCAGCGTATTTGCCGAAGTTCCGACAGGCTGGGCACAGTTTCCAGGCGGCGAAGTCTCTGAACTTCAGCGTCGCCTCGAAGCCTGCGTCGCGCCATTGGACTACCAACTACTGAACGACTTTTTGGGCCAGCCCACCGACGAAAACATCGCGCGTTGGGTGCGGCAACGCCTGGATGTACCGGGCGTCGATCGAGTGGCGGTGCAGAGCACGGCAAACCAGGGTGTGGATCTGGACACACAGGGACATGCTCACGTCTGGCGTCGCTACCGCTTCCAGGCGGCTCATCAACTGCCTAACGTGCCATTTGGGCACAAATGCGGCCGACTACATGGCCATGGTTTCGAGGTCATCGTGCATGCCAATCAGGACTTGGGGGAGCGCGACCTCAGCATTGACTACGACCACCTCGATGCCATCTGGGGTCCGTTCCACTATGAGCTGAACTACCAATGCCTTAATGAGATAGAAGGGCTGCACAACCCGACGAGCGAAGTGATCTCGGCTTGGCTGTGGCGGCGCCTGAAAGTCGAGTTGCCGGAGTTGTCATGCGTGACAGTGTTTGAAACCGGCAGTTGTGGTGCGAACTTCGATGGCGCTCAATACCGGATTTGGAAGGAGTTCACCCTCGACAGCGCAGTGCAGTACCGCCGCGCGCCGGTCGATGCGCCGCAGGCTCGCGTTCATGGGCATACGTACATCTTGCGCTTGCACCTGTCGGCGCCGTTGGATAGCGTGATGGGCTGGACAGTCGACTTTGGCGACGTTAAGGCGATCTTTGATCCCATTTTCAAGTCGCTGGACCACCACCCACTGCATCAGGTGAGCGGGATCCCCGATTGCGACACGGCCAGTCTTGCAGCCTGGATTCAGAACCAGGCAAGCAAGGATTTGCCGCAACTTGTCAGAGTGGATCTCTATGAAACCGAAGGCAGCGGTTCCATCGCCACGGTAGATCAAGCAGGGCCAGCGTTGCCGGTCTAAACCATAACGCCGGGCATTCCCGGCTAAGGCTCAGACCGCGTGACCTTGCGCGTTTGCACTAGCTCCGGCCAACCAGTGGCTTCCGCCGCCCGGTTTCCAACTCATCGTCACGACCGTGCGGATGTTTGCTGAGTCTTGTTCATTACGCATTCGATGATGCGGGTCGTGCCGCTGCCCTGCACTTGCAGCAACTCGGTTTGGTCGCGCATGGCGGCCTTTATGCAAAAGAAGGCTTGATGCGTAGCCACGCTTGAAACGAATACCACCCAATCCGCCATGCTGGTACTGGATTTCAGACGGGTGGTACAGGTCTCGTCATCGTTGGTTTCGAACCTGCCTTGGGGGAAGAATTCCTTGAGCGTCATGACGGCACGCTCGGTTGCATGCTTGTCAAGGCTGTAAATCAGCACCCGCTTGGCCATCTCAACCACAAGTGCCGAGGACTCGACCTCCAGCGCGTCCGCGGGCGAGGTCAATTCATACTCGCACTCCGCTGCCAGGATACGCAGCAAGGAGCGCTGCACCGGGCCCAGCCTGGAGCGCATTTCGTCTGCGGCGTCGAAGACTACGCCCCGCCAACGCACCAGTGCTTCCTCGCTTCGGCAGGGCACCGCCAGGAGGCCATCCGTCAATTCCAGACCCCACCGCGCCGCAACTGGCGAGCGGGCCACATTGAATACCTCGATGAGTCGGTCCAGCAAGCGCTGGTACTGGATCGGCGTGGGGCTGGCGCCCACGAGGTGCAATGCCGCCAGGCGAACAAGCTCTAACTCGGTTTCGCCGAAACGGTCGCGCAAGAACAGCGTTTCGATGAAGGCTTGATAAAGCTCGATGAGCCGGGATTCCGGCGCACATGTGCCCACCAGCCATTCGAACCAGACCGGGAACAAGGCGTCGAGTACCGGTGACTCCTCAAGTGCATGCGTTTCCAATGCCGCCTGCAACTCATCCGTCAAGCCGGGTTGCGTGTCCAGAATGGCGGTGCTGCCCGCGCCAGCGATCTCTCTCCAGTAGACCACGATGTCGGCTGCCTGCTGCTCGGTGACCGCCTCGACCTGGACCTGCAACGTAGCTGGGGGCACCTCACGCGCCAGTTGCTCCACGTCACGCAATAGGCGAGCTCGTGTCTGGGCGACTGTTTCAGCGATGCCCGCGCTGGTCGCATCCAGACGCGCCAGTACGTCGCCGGCACGTACCGGATCGGCGATTTCCTTGGCGCACCGCAACAGCGCGGCAAAGATTCGGACGTCGTCGGCCAACGGCCACAGCAGTACCCAGGCCTGCTCATAGCGCTCCTGGTCCATCTCACGCAGCGCTGAGTCAAAGTCGCTGCTAGGCGTTTCAAGAGCCGCGACCATGGCCTCGACGCCTGATGTCGCCGGCCCGAACGCATGCGGCCCCACGGCCTCCAGTAGTTCCCGGCACAACGCGGCCAGGGGCGTAGGTTGAGCCAGTGCGTCGAGCAGCAGCGACTTAAGCGCCGCAGGCCGGCGCGAGCGTCCGCGGCCCTTGAGGAGCGGGCCTGCCAGCCCCTGAACATCGGTAACGAACGCCTGGATCAGGTGTGCTGCGCTACCGGAGCTCTCCAGCGGACGCACGTGCACCTCGTAAAGAGCCTGCCAGATGTCGCCGTAGGTTTCTGGCGGTAGCCGAAGTTGCATCAACTCGACTAGGCGGGGGTGCACGAGGATCTGCTCCCAGCGCCCGAAGGCTGCCGCCAAACGGATATCAAGGAATAAACGGTTCTCTCCGCTGAGTCCGTGGACATCACGCAGCGCAGCCACCGCCGCCAGGGCTTCAGGCTCATTGCGAGCGACAAGGGCTTCGTCGAAGACCGTGCGCAACTGCGCGAAGCTGCGCACTTCCAGCTCCGCCCTCTTGGGTTGACGCTCCAGCAATTTCCAATAGGCATGCCAGCGGGCGGGAACACGCTCATCGAACGCGGGCTGGCTGCAGCGCAGGCGCACTACGCGAAAGCCCGCCGCAATCAAGGCTTCGCGCACGGCATCAGGCGTCGCCCATGCCACGTCACCGCTATCGTCGAAATCGGCAAAGCTCGGCCCGATGAAGGCGTCGAGCTCGGCCCTCAATGCACGGCATGCGGCGTCGTCGTGAGCGCAGGCATACCACCGGGCACGGTCGTCGCCGGCGCTGCGGTAAGGCAGCAGCAGCGGACGCCCGGCATGCCCCTGCAGGAAACGCCTCAACGCGTCTTTCAGAGCCTGTGGTAGGGCCAGCACCGCGCCCGCCGCACCAGCGTCAGGGTGAGCGTAGAGATTGGGTGCGCTGAAAAAGCGCCCCAGCAGAGCCGCGCGATCATCGGCGGCGTCCTGGTTGTCAGTTCGTGCCATGAGTGACGAATTCCACCTTGGCCTGGGCAATAAGTTGCGCGTTGAACGACACGGCCAGGGATTCGTCGTTAAGGGTCACACCGCGCTCCGTGAAATTCATTGACCCGCTCAGCAGGGCATGGTCCGTGAGCAGCCCCTTGGTGTGCAGCGCCATGCTCTCACTCCAGCGGCAGCGGTCGCGCAAGCCGACGTCATCCAGCGCCGCCATTAGGCGCGCATGGAAGGGCTGGTTGTGTTTGTCCGGGCGCACGCGCAACACCAGGTTCGTGTCGTTAGAGGCCACCGCCACCAATACATCGATTAGCCGGATTTCCCGACTCGTCCATTCTGGGTTCAGCCCGCCGAACTCACCCAGGCGGTTGTCGAACACGACAATGTTGCTTACCCAGGGCGTGACCAGGTACAAGGTGTCGCTGGGCACGATCAACTCGTGCGCGAAGACGAGCGTCAGCACGTCGCTTGCAGCCTTGGGCGCAGAGGTGGCCGACTTGAAGATTTGGCGGGTATCGGTCATGGCGAATCCGGGATGCCGAAGGCCCATTCCACAAAATGGTCCTGGCGCTTGACACCCGTAAGTCTGGCGAATACGTTGAGGTAGTCAAACTGCACCGGCTCAACCACCATAGCTCGCAGCACCTGCGGCAGCCATTGCCCGGCCTCGGCAGCTTCCACGCGGATCACCACCTGGGAGGTGGAGACCAGGCGATCGCGGGCCACCTCGGCCCAGTTCGGCATGTTCGGGTCGATGGGTTGCGGTCGAGGCGTAATCCACTGCTCCAAAAGTAGCCGCTCGGTGTTGATCGGCGTGGCTGAGTAGCGGTTGGACCACGGCAAGGCCGTGGACCGCAGTGCGTGTCCACGCGCCCAAAGCACGCCCATGAGCACGCCGAAGCGCCAGACGCGCCGGTTGCCAGAAGGCGGCAGGCTCAGTCCCATGCTCCTGAAGGCTTGGTCGATGCGCTGGTTCTCGCTGAACAGCGCACAGACGACCCGCACATCGACCTCTATGCCGAACCGGTCCTCTAACTCGTCCCAGTGGCACTGGATCTCATGCAGCAACCGGTCCAGTTCCTCCGGCGTGTCTGGCCGAAGCAGCCGCATGCTCAGCGCCACGGCATAGCCATGGAACACCGACTGGCCGCGGCGGACCAACTCGGCGCGCAGTAATCCGAACGCTTGCTGCGCATCGGCCGAAGTTGCGGCTTGGCGCACGCTCAGGACGCCATCCACCAGAGCATTGTCTGGAGTCGGCCCACCGAGCCACGTCACCATCTCGCGCAGTTGACTCTCGGTCCATTCGAAGTCGCGCGGGCCAAGCGCCGCCTCGACATGGCGGTAAAACGCGTCCGGCTGCGTCACCAGCAACTCGACAACTTGCTCGATGAGGCCGTTGCCACCAGGATTGGTCTCAGAGATCCAAATCTCGCTCGCCTCGGCGGCCGATGCGTCGTCGCGCAATCCAGGCTCGATGTCCACCGCCAGGGATTCGACGTCCACTTGAGGACACGCCTGCTGAATAGCTTCTAGGCAGGCTGCACCTAACGTGGCCCGCACCGTAAGCGACAGCCACGGGTCCCAGTCTGCATCAATAGGGTCTACTAGCACACGGGCGACATCCCGCACAGCGCTCATCACATCAGGGCTACGCAAGGCGTCTTCCAGAGCCTGCCTGAGCCGGTCCGGTGCCTCGTCGTCGGCCTGGACATCGGGCGCCTGGAACACGGCCTGCAGCACACCTAGCAACTGCGCCTGATGCTCGCCCCGAGCCAGTTGGTCTAGCACCTGCGTCAGCGCTAGGTTCTCGGTACGGGCCAACAGCAGCGCGCTGATCTGGAAGACCTGCGCAATCCAGCCGCGAAGGAATACGCTGGGGACCACCTCCTGAAATGCGGCGTCCTCGCTGGCCTCGTAGCGGTAGCGCGCCGCGCGCGCTGCGCGTTCACGCCGTCTGTCGCCCCAATCGATGGCTATGTACAACTGCGGCGGCAGAGACAGCGTCAGGACTAGCGCGTCAGTGTCTATATCGAAACCCACGCCTGTCGGCTGCCCACTCCGCAGGAAGCGCCAGCGCACGCTGACGCGCGCCGATGTGTTGCCCTGCCGCATTCGCAGTTCGGCACGGGAGCCAATTGCATAGCGGCGCACCAGAGCCTGAGACTGACCGGCATGGGTATGCGCGGTGACGCTGCTGAACAACCGTGTGATGCCAACGTGTGCAGGCAGTGCGAACGCCTTTCCGGCGCGAGGTGCCTGCAGATGCGAGCTCCAGACGAGTTGAGCGTTGGACGTGTCGGCCACCTCAGCTGCGCCGGCGGTCGTGCGGCCGGCGTGACACAGCCGTGCCGCCGTCGGGCGCAGGGCCTGCCAGGCTTGCACCTGCCCTTGGTTTGGGCGAAAAAAGGGACGCTGCGGTTCTCCGGCATACCAGGCTTCGATGTCGGCGTCGCGCTCAAGCACTGACCCGTCAACCTGCATGAACTCCTCCAATACCTCCGCGCTCACGCCCAGCCACAACGCCGCGTCGTAGCGCCGCGAGACACGGCCAGGGGCGAACTCGCCAAGGCCCTGCTGCACCGGCAGGTACTGAGGGCTTTGGATATGCAGTCTGTCGGGCAATTCCAGCCGCAACTCGGGCAAGCTCAGATCGCTGAATAAGTTGGCCGAAATGAAATCCGGCAGTGGGTGTCTCGCCTGCAGGTCCGCACCCGGAACGCCGTGTGCGCGCCAGCCAGTAGCAAGCCGCCGCTGGGCGGTCGGGATGGCGCCGAGCATGACGGGGCGCGGCTGGGTCCACATCACCAGATCTGTCTGTTCGCGCGTTAGCGATAGCCGGTCGCTCAACCTGGCGGACAAGTGTTCCGAGCGAACGGGATCATCTAGCAGATGGCCCAGCAGTTCGATGAGGCGGCGCCGGCGCAGTTCGTGCTCGAGCCAGTTCTTGCCAGCGTACTTAAGACCCTGGTCCGCGCCCGGCGGAGCCAGGTCGAGGGCGCGCCTGAGCGCTTCTCGGCAGGCGTCGTCCCAAGCGGGCCCACTTTGTGCACGAGGCAAGTCCCTGGTGAGCTGACGCAGTTGCTGCTGTGCTGCCTTGGGCCAGCGCTCCAACTCCGTCTCGTCGGCTGGGAAGGCCATTGCCCCCCACAGCGGGCCGGTGACGGCGTCGTTTGCGGTGATCGCTCCCAACTCGTCAAGTAGCGCATAGACCGCCTGCATGCGCTGCACGTAGCGGTTGGACAGCGGTAACTGCCGGGCCGGCAACTCCGGGTCGAAAAGCTGGTCATAGGCTTGGTAGGCCAACCGGTCGCGCCCGTAGTCGGTCAGCACCACCACCGTCCATGGCCGCATGTGGCGTGTGCGACCCGCGCGACCCTTGCGCTGCAGGAACGACGCCATATTGCGCGGCGCCTTGTGCTGCAGAACTAGGCCTACCCCGGGATCGTCGAAACCGACTTCCAGCGCCGAGGTGGCTATTACCACCTCGCTGCGACCGCTCACGCCCTTGTCGTGAGCTGTGGTCCGAGCAACTTCCATGGAATTGCTCAGGGTGTGGCCGATGGCACGCGGCACCCGCCAATCTTGACCGGCCAAGTAGCGCCGGCCCGCCGGTTCTAGAGGGTCTCGGAGCCGCGCTAGCCCCCCCTCCGGATGCCTGCGCCGGTTAAGCCTGCCCAGCTGATCGCGCCCCTCGGCGTCTAGGAAGTCCATGAACAGCCGGTTCGTGGCGTCAAGTTGGTCCGTGAACGCAAAGCTGCGCCAGCCGAAGAACGGTCTCGTGCGCTTGTCGAAGGTTGTGGGCGGGTCCAGCAGCCGCGAACCCAGCATCAGGGTCTGGATGGACGTGGAAAGCAGCGAAGTCTGCGACACCGGATCGCCGCGCAGGGCCAGCAGGTACTCCGCACCTTCTTCCACGATGTCGGCGACCAGCGGCTTGATCTCCTGCACCACCTGCTCGCTCAGCCCGGTAAGGTTAGCGAAAAAGGTCTGGCCGTCAGCTATGGTGGCTGAGAGGCCGACGAAACTGGAACGTCGGCCACTTGCGGCCCACCAGCGGCGCATCAGGTACGCGACCTGCGCGCCGTAAGTCCCAGCGTAGAGGTGCACTTCGTCCATTAGAACCAGGTCCGGTACCCGCAGTGCGTTCCGCCCAATGCCGTAGACGTGGCACTGCAGCGGGTTGGAGATATGCCGGTTGAGCATTTCCACCGTGCTGAAAAGGATGTCGGGCGGGTCCGTTTCTATCTCGCGCCGGGTGAAGGCCAAGAGTCCGGCAGGGACTACCTGTGCGCAGCTGCGGCAGACTAGTCGCGGCTGCGGCTTTTCCAGTTCTCGCTGATGCAGCACCAGCTCACCGTCGCAGCCCTTCTGCGGGCAGGAGAAGAACGGACACACCCGTTCCTGCGAGTTGCCGCTCCAATCCTTGAATGCGCTGCGTGCCGTGTAGGGGGTATCGCCGTAGAGCACGCCGACCCTCAGCGGCCGCCCGCCATGGCGCGCCACCCAAGCATCGAAGGTGCGGCACTGATCGTAGACCTCGGCCAGCTGGTCCTTGAGCAGTTCGTTGCGCGGGTAGAGCGCGAGCACGCGCACACCGCGCGACTGAGGTTGCTGGGCGCGCTGGTGCGCCAGCCAGGACAGAGCGGGCAGGTAAAACGCTAGCGTCTTGCCGCTGCCTGTGCCGGCCGACACGAGCGTACCGGTCAAACTACGGTGCTGCAGGCTCTGCAGCAGGCGCCTGGTAGCCTCGACCTGGAAGCGCGATAGCCCCGCGCCCGGGTCCATCCGCCCAAGCCAGTGCTCCAGAGCACTCGAAAGTCCCGGCTCGCTGATGACGTCAGCTAGGGCCGCGCGCACCATGCCGGGCTCCTGGTCGCGCCGTGGATAGCGGCGCGGGCGGCGCAGGAATCGATAGTCGGCCACTAGCGTTGCGGCGCTGGCCCATTTGGCGCCTGCAGGTTCCTTGCGGTCGTCGTGCTTGGGAAACAGTTGACGCAGTTGTGCGATCAACCGAACACCTTCTGCCATCCGGGTCCGCCAGCCAGTTGAAGTTCCAGAACTTTGGGCCGGAACCTGGAACAGCATGTTCAGATCTACCAGCAGCCCACGCAGGTCCCTTGCGGTGACAACGGTGCATGAAGGGTCTTTGCGGAACTGCTCGTTCTTCGGATCGTCGATCACAGCGCGCAGCGCATCGGTGACCTCGTCGTCGCTGAGCGCGTTGTCAACTAATCCCCAAACTAGGCCGCGGGCCTCGATCTGCTCCAGCGCATCGAGAGCCCGCTCTGCCAGCGACAAGTCAGGAGTTAGCCCCATGCCGGCACCGCCCTGACCTTGATGACGAAGCGCGTGGGGTCATCGTTGGCCTGTAGCCACGCTACTACCTCCGGCGTAAGCAGGTCGATCCCTGCGCTACCTTGTTGAACGGCACGCAGAAAGACGCGTACCTCTTCCGGCGCCGACAGTGTGAATCCGGCCTGTACTTCGCGCAGTCGCTCGATGATGCGAGAAAGATCGTGCAACACAGATATCGAGTCCGGTGGACCTTGCCGCATGAGTGCCACGTATTGCTGATACTGCGTTTTGTAGTCGGCTAAGACGCGCTCGTTGGCCGGAGTGCGCGGCATCCTTGCTTCCAAAGAGGCGGGAGGCTCCACCGAACCCAGGTCCTCGCGTATCCGCTCCCATACTGCACGTGCCGCGTCCACCGCAGCTTTGTTTGCACTCTCGGCAGCGGCCAGTAGGCGCGTCCACAGGTTCTCCGTGTAGAGCGCCTCGATGTCAGCGCCCTCGCGTAGGAGCGCCTGGGCTTCACGCGCCAAAGCCACAACTGCGGCGTCAGCCGCGTCCAACTCCGGAGGCAGTGTCGCGAAATCTTCGGGAAACACCGCCATCCGCTTGCGCGCTGCGCGGTGGGCGCTCGTGCGCGCACTCCACTCCGAGGCCCGAGCCTGCACTGCCGAGAGTTGCTTACGCGTCTGGTTGGCCAGTCGAGCGCGCGCCAGACCCTCACGAGCAGCCTGGCTTCGTTCAATCAGGGTCGGCATCAGTCCTCCCATACCAGGCTGTCGATCAGCACCGCACGTTGTTGCAGCGCCTGTTCGTCGTCCACGGAACGCGTCTGCATGCGTACTAAGCCTTCTAGCGCATCGAAAAACTCCTGCAACTGCAACACGTCCATGGTCACCACGGCAAGGCGCGTGAGTGGCACGCTGCACAGCGCCACCAGGCGCGCGTTGACTGGTGCCGAGATATCTGGCGGCTCCATGTTGCAGATTCTGCGGATAGCCGCGTCCACGTTCTCGTCCGACATCCGCGCCACGATCGCACGCAGCGGCGTTTCATCAATGGCGGTGGGCCACATGGACAATTCCCGCGCTCCGTCGATGGTCTGCAACATGGCCTCGCGCCAGGCTACGCGTTGATGGTCGTCGCTGAAGGACTGTGCAACGATGCGCCGCAAATGCTCTACCGCGACGGCCAGTCCGGCCACAAAGTCGTCGACATGCTGCGGCGACAACCGCTCCATCGCGTCCTGCGCGTCAGGGCTCAAAGAACCGCGGGCATTGAGGCTCAACACCCAGCGCTGCGGCAACTCGCGCCGCAGTAAGCTTTTAAGGCGCTCGGTATCGACGGCAAGCAATTTGCCGCCCGCGTTTCCCTGGTAACAGCCCAGGTAGTAACGCAGCCGCTCCTGCAGTTGATCCCGTCCGCCAACGGACTTGCGTCGTGCCTCCAGCACGGTACGCACCTGAGAGGGCAAGCGCTCTGCGGAGACTGTTGGCTGCTGGTCTGCCGCCTGCGCCAGGAGATCCTTAAGGTTGCCTGGTTCTGGCTGCTGTCTTGCGCTCGTACCCAGAAGCAGATTCTGGCGGTGCACCGTCGCGGCCAAGGCCGCGGCATCGCGCTCCGCCTCTTCCAGCATGAAAGCGAGTACCTGGGCTTCGAGATGCTCCAGCAGCGCGCTAGCCGAGGCGTAGTCGTTCTCAGCCTCGGCATAGTCCCAGGAACGTCCGTTGTTGTCCCAACGCTCTAAGGCCTTGAGCCCGGCCACGACCCGGGCTGGGATGGGCTCACCGAGCTCCGCAACGCGGATCGCAAAGTCCTGCGTCGGATTGCTGACGGTGTTGGCAGGTGGCAACCAGAACCAAGTCGGCTCAACCTTTTGACCGTGCAGACGGTAGTCGTCGAAATCGATACGCTCATTGAGCGCCTGGGCCAGCAACCGGCGCGTGAGCCGTGGATGCTCGCCCGTCAAACGAGCTTCAGGCGTCCACTTCTCCAGGGCTTGCGCATAGGCGCTGGGGGGTAACGCAAAGGGTGCCGCAGAACTCGCGTGGCCAGTCGCTAGCGCTGGCCCGACTGGGGCCGCCACCGGCGCGCTGGTACTTGCAGAATGGGGTGTAGTGCTAGCCGTGCTACCGACCGATCGCTGTGGTGTTGCTGGCGCGCGCATTTGCGTCGGCGCTAGTGCGTTGAAGGGCCACGGCAAGCCGAAAGCGTCGAACACTGGGCGCGCCACAGAGGCTACCGCCAGCGACCTGGGATGGTTCGCCCAGTGGAACAGCGCCGTGCGCAAGCGCCCTGTGTCCTCAGAGGCATAGCCTCGGAACTGAAGTTCCTGGTCCAACTCTGAGGTCAACCGTGCCTGGTGGAAGCCGGGTGGCGGGAAGCGCCCCTCCTCGAACAACGGCCGCTCCAGTAGCGTCTTGCGCAGCACCTCGTTGATGAAGGTGCGGGGCCTAAACGTCCAGGTGTCTCCTGCCTTCAGAGCCGCTGCGGCCAGTGAACGGATTGCCGCCTCGTTGAACGGAAAGAGGCTGTGTCCACCCGCGTTGCGCCCGAAGGCGTCGAGTTGATCAGCCGCCGCAGCGTCAAGTGTCTCGTTGAAGCATGGCACCCAACCATAGAGGTCGACGCTATCTTGCGCCGAAGTGTTGAACGCTTGGCGGAGATTAGCCACACCCCAGCGCGCCGCGTTCAGGTAGCGCCCGGTCAGGCTGACCAGTCGCTGCTGGATGACGTTCTCATCCAGGCCCTCGCTGGGCACCACCCATTCCTCGCGCGCGCGCGTCAGCACAGTCTTGCGCCCGGCCAGGAAGCCGTCCGTGACCGCAAGTACGGTGCGGATCGGCGCTCTCACGCGCACGCCTTGATGGTCTGACTCCGCGATCACAATCTTGAGCAGGGGCTCCTGGATGCCAGAAAGCGCTGCCAAGTCTTCGATTAGAAGCACCAACTCCTTGCCATCGCGCAGCAGTTGCTCGCGAATGTCGTTCACAAGGTCTTCGAGCGAACGCTGGTGCAGTGCATCCGTGAAACGGAAAATCGTGCGCAGGGCCGGATCCAGCAGTTCTTGCAAGATCTCCGCAGCCGTGATGCGGTAGCGGCCGTTAGCGTTTGCGAGAAAGGCCAGCGCCTCATTCACGGCCTTCTTCATCGGAATGGCCGCCGATTCGGGCGGCGGCTCCAGGTCCTGTGGCTGGAACTGCCGGTCAGCCGGGTCAGCCGTACCGCGGAGGCTGGCGCCAACAATTCGCCGCAATACGTCGTGCAGCCAGGCATCGCGCACGTCGGGGTCACGCAACAGGGCGCGCAGGTGCTGGGCCAAACGGATACGCGGGCCAAACTCAGCGCCCAGGCGCCGCGCGCGGATGTCTTCCTCCAGGATCTTGCCGAAAGACTCCAGTGCGTCGGCCAGCGTCGTTGCCAGTAGTTCTGCGGCCAGCACTGGATTCATGACTTCGGCTGCGTGCGCCAGGTCCTGTCGCAACGCTTCGTACTCGGCGTTTGCCAGTGGCTCCAGGATCAACTCCACCACACGGCGCAAGCTGGCCGTCTTCGGGATGGTGACTATCACCAACTCCTGTCTTCGGGGATGGCGTTCGAGTTGCGCCTGCAACCAACGCACCATGTGCGACTTACCCACTCCAGAGGCGCCAGTGATGGCTACCAACACTGCGCTGCCGTCATCAGCCGGCCGCATTAGCGTGCGCAGCAATTCCATCTCGCTGGCCTGAATGACGGCGGCTCCGGACTGCTCCGGTCGACGCAGAAGCGTCACCGGTTCGTGCACCGCCAGCAGCAGTGACTGGTCAGCGGTCTCAGCCTCAGTGCGCAGACATTCGTCGATACGCTCGCGGCCGGGCCAGTAGGCAAGAAGGGCGTCGTGGTCGTTCATCGGCTTTTTCCTACGGCCGGACGGGAGATCCATTGGAAAGTCAAGTCGTGACGGGCGCCCTGGGTTCCGGTGAGCATGACCGCGCTTCCGGTGTCGCTCTTCTGCGCCATCACGATGTCCCCGCTAGCGCGCAGGTTCAACAGCGCGCGCGACAGCGCCGTGGAAAGCTGACCCGGGTTGCGCGGCGCCAGCGCATTCGGGTCAACGGCGGCCAGCACTTCCCGCTGATAGCGGCCACCGTCGAGCACGGGTAACAGCCAAGCCAGTTGCTCCACAAAGTCAGCCGCGGGCATGCCTTGGTCGAGGTCCAATATGTCTGGCAATGCATCGCGCACCGCCACCGTCGGATCGATAGTCGCGTGCGCGTGGCGGCTGAAGCCCAAGAATGGGGCCCAGTATTGCAACCCGTTGCGGCGCGTGCTGTTGCGCATGAGTAGTCGTTCAGGGTCGGCAATCTGCTGCGACTCTTGCGCCTCAAATTCGGAGAACGAAGCGCGGTACACGTCCTGCGCCATCATCCAAGCCAGCGAACGCGTCAAGTCTGCGGCGCGTGCGCTTTTGACGGCCCAAAGGTCGGCGTTGTTCTCGTCCGCCAAGGCGCGCCTGCAAGCGATACGCCGCGTGAACCGCATTAGTTCCAGCCCTGCGATTTTGCTGCTTGAGGGCCTCTCATCCACGGTGATGGCATCGCCATCCAGCCGGAACAGGCCCAACTCGGTCCAGGTTCTAAGCGTTTGATGAGCCATTTCGCCGCCATCGTCCACCACCGAAGCGGGCGCGACGGCCTCTAGTAGATCCTCGCGCGCAATCGGTTTGCCGGCGCGAAGCACAGCGGCATGCAGCATGGCCAGCACGTTGGGCAGGCCGTCGTTGGTCAGATTGAGCAGGCTCATGAGGCAAGTGCGCGCAAAGCGGCGTCTTTATCAGCGTGAGGCAGGACGCTGGCCCAGGACCGGTCAGGACGCAGCGGGTCAGTGATGGCAGAGGTCATTAGGACAACGGTCAATGAGCAGGCCGCACCGATCAGTTGTGAGGCGGCGATCGGGGACATCGTGGGATCAGTCCAGAAAACGAGGCGAATCTCGCCGCTGGCTCCGTCCAACACGTCTTTGTCAAAGCGGTCGAGGAACGCATTGGAGCCCACGCGCCTTAAGGAGTTGCGCAGTCCCTCAACGTCCGTTTCTCCGGCGCTGAGCGGCAGTAGCACGGTGTGCGGCCGCAGTCTGCTGATCAAGGCGTCAACCAGGCCGCTCGGCGAGGCACGCAGCAGGTGACGCAGGTCATCCACGACAACAAATATCAGGTTGGATTGCGCGCGCGGCAGCGTGGGCAAAAGGGCCCCTGGGTCGCACCGCTCCTCGAACAGACTCAGCCGGGCGACAAACGGCTTCGGAACGTAGTCGCGCAGGCGCGGTGCGCTCCAGTGGACTGAACAACCTCCGCAGACACTGGTCACCGGCACCCAAGCGTTGGGCAACACGAGACGGTACAAACGTGACAGTGCCTCCTCAATGACTGCGCGCCCTTCAGCCACGTCCAGCATGAGCTCGAAGGCATGGTCTGCCGCTTGCTTAGCCTGCTGCCGAGCCTTGTGCATGCGCGCATCGAAAACCGCACGCTGTCGGTGGCCTGCATCGAGAATACGCACCGCTGCGAAATGCGCCTGCACGTCCGTCATTTCTTGTGATTCGTCCAGGTTCTGGCCGTTTGACGAAGGCGCAAGATGACTCAAGCCAGTGACCTCGATGAGCCCCGCCGCGGCCATGAGGTTGAGCGTGCGCAAGTTCCAAGTCCGGTTCCCTCGGCCACGAGTGCGCAGATGGGGCCGCAGGCGGTTCAGGTCAAGCCAGACCTCGCCTCGGCCGAGCAACTTAGCCACGGGGTGGTCGATCATCGTGGTCCAACGGTCGAAGCCAATGTCGTTGCCAATAAAGCTTTCGCCGGCCATGTCGCGCGCCTGCACGACGTCCCGTGAAGTGAACAGCAGCAGGCTCGCTGCAGCCCGGCCGTCGCGGCCACTGCGGCCGACCTCCTGGTAGAAGCGGTCGAGCGACTCGGGTAGCGTCGCGTGCACTATGGCGCGGACATCCGCCTTGTCCACGCCGAGTCCGAAAGCCGATGTGGCGACCATGCCGTCGAGGCGGTTGCGGTGCCAGTCATCCAGCAGCGCTTGCCGCTCGGAGGGCGGTGTCTCCCCCGTGAACTCGCGAACTCGCACGAATCCCTCTCTGCGCAGCAATTCCAGCCACTGCCTCGCTTCTTCCGGACGCGTGACGTAGAGGATGAACGGACGCGGTGCCGCCTTCAGCGCTTCAACCGCCAGACGCTGCTTTTCTTCCAGGTCTGCGCAACGCCGTATCGCATAGCGCGGCTCAGGCCGTAGGTGGATGCCACCGACCACCAGTGCATGTTCCGGGCCGCCGAACGCGTGCTGAAGAAAACGGACGGTGTGCGGTGTCAGCGTCGCGGAGGCCAGCACGACGCGGATGCTACGGCGCACGGATTCGTGACTGAGATGGCGCAATCGCCCAACGAGTGCAGGCAACAACTGAAAAGCCGGCCTAAAACCATTGCCCCAGCTCGATACCAGGTGCACCTCGTCCACCACGACGTGGGTGATGCGCCCGTTGCGGGCGCTATCTTCTAGCGCCTCGCGCAACGTGCTGGTGGCCGCCTCGGGCGAAGTGAAGAGTACAGGTAGGCTGCCGTCGCGAAGCCCTTGGAAAACTTGCGCTCGCTGCGCCGTCGTGAGCCCGCTGTGGTACGCCAGAGGTCGATCCTCCCAGCGTGGGTCCTTGCTACGCAGCAACTCCGCCATGCGAGTCTCCTGGTCGATGCTCAATGCAACCGTGGGGACTATCACCAGCGTTAGGTACCCCTCTCCCTGCAGGAGGGCAGGAAGTTGCGCCAGCAATGACTTGCCGCTGCCCGTAGGTAGATTGGCAATCAGCGCTACCTGCGGCGGCAGGTGAAGCAGTGCCCGCACTGCTTCACGTTGACCGGGGCCGGTGAAGTTGGATAGGCCCGTTGCCTGCGCGATGCAGGGTTCGGCCACTACCCAGTCCGTGCGACGCACCAGGAGCTCGTTGAAAGCATCGTCGAACAGGTCGTCCTGTACACCCAGCCAAGCCAGGCGTGGGCGCGCTGCGCTGATCTCAATTCCTTCTCCCACCTCCGCTGCGTCGAATCCGAAGCTGCGCCAAACGGCGCAAGAAGGCCAGGCACCGCCATCGGGAACACGAAGCCAAGCCGGCGCGCCGCGGCTTGCGCGCCGCAATTGCCACTGGCGTACGAGGGACAGTAGGTCGAGCCTGCTCGTACTCTGGCTGTGGCGTTCCAGGACGACCAGCACTTGGCGTAGCCGCTCCAACAGCGCGTCGGGCGCGCACGACCGCGCCAATGCGGCGCCCTTGGTTTCCCAATGCGCCAGTGCATTCACCATAGCGTCATCGTCCAGAATGGCGGCGCTCATGCGTCGAACGGCGTGTCGTCAGCGACAAACACCGCTCCTACAACGTCAAGCAACAGGATCGGCTCGGACAGCGCGGCCTGCAAGGCAGCGTAGAGTTTCTCGTCGCGCGCCACTTCCTGCTGCTCGCGTGCACGTGCGGCACCGTCGAGCCGCGCCAGGCGCGACGCAGCCTGAGCGTGACGCATGCGCGTCTCCTCGGTACAGGCCTCGAGCGCCTTGCGGATATGGTCCCGGTAGTCTGCCGAATTAAGCACGGCCGACTCAGCGTTCCCGCGGCGTTGTGCGCACAACGCAGGCCAGTCGCGCATCCAGGCCGACTGCACCTGTGACGGTAGCTGGCGCCAGCGCTGCGGATTGAGGTTGAAGTCGCGCCGGGTGCCTACCCATGCATCGCTGTAGCGTGCGGTGAGCAGCGGCGGCGGTTCGTCGATGACGACGCCAGTGCCATCAATCCATACGCGCAACGCCATGGGTGACATCAACACATCCGCCTTGCGCGCGAAAGCGTGGGCATCAACATCCTCGCCCAGTTCTGCCCCTGACAGTCTCGGCCGGACCACATAATCGAAGCGGAAGTAGAGATCAGCCCCGCACGCATTGTTTGCAACAAATTGACGGTCCACTCGCCACATGGCGAAGGCGCGTCCTCGATCGTCGCGCTCGCAGATCCGTTCTAGGGCCGTCACCAGCGAATCGCCGACGCGCAATGGATAAATCTGCTGCGCGAGGGCCGCGCGCGAGACCGTGCTCTGCCGGCGGAAGGCGTAGCGATGCGTCATCGGTGCCCGAGAAGTGCTGTGCGCGCGGTCCACGGACTGCAGGAACACGCGCAGGTACTCAGGCAGCGTGATCAGTGTGGGACGGCCGCGGTCGCTGTGGACGTAGGCGATGCGGAATACCGGGTCAGTGGTCTGTGCGCCCCCGCTAGTCAGTGCAGTTTGCTCGAACGACAGCATGTCTATGGCGAAGCGCTTGAAGGCATCACGCCAGGACTGCCAGTCGCCTTCGCATTCCTCGAGAGATTCGAGGGCCGTCTCTGGCACCGCACCCTGCGCGTCTAGCGCATCCTGGATACTTATGTTGTGCAATTCACGCTGCACTAGTCCTTCATCGCCGGCCAACTGCTGTGCGTGATCCCACAACGCCTGCGTGCCTTGGTCCATCCATTCCTGCGCGAGCGGGCGTGCCGTCGACTCGATCAAGTACTGCAGGCTCGCAACGGACCGATTGAACACGCGCCAGCCGGCATCGAGGACCTGCAGCCAGGCGACCTCGTCAGGCAGCCCTTCATCCACTAGTACATACGATCCAATGGGATCACCAGTGCCGTAGCGATCCAGACGGCCCAGGCGCTGCTCGATGCGGTTGGGTGCCAGCGGCAGGTCGAAGTGCACGGCCAACTTCTTGCCGCCGTGCAGATTGACGCCTTCCTCCGCCCGTGCATCGCATACCAGCACGCGGACCTGCTCCGGTGCGCTGAGGAATCGCCGCCAGGCTGGCGACGCTACATCTTCATCCTCCTCCAGGGACGATTTCTCAGGTTCGTGCCTAGAAACGCGTCCTGGTAACGCCTGCTCCAGGGCCTGCGCTGCCTGCTCCGCGTCGCTGCACTGGTCGCAAAACACAACCACCTGTACGCCGGCAGTCTGCAACAAGCCTTGAACCAAAGTCACCAAGGCCTTAAAGCGTTCCGAGTCGGCGCGCAACCGTTCGCCAGCCGCATCAACCTCTTGCGCAAGTGCCAGGATCTGCGCGTCTCGCACACCCGCAGCGTGCAACTGCCCATGTAGCGACGCCGCGTTGCGCGGGTGCACTGCGGCGGACAACAAGGTCGTAGCTACATTGCCTGACAGTGCCACGGCGCTGTTCAACAGTAGCCGCAACTGATCCAGCAATTCGCTCCTGCGCTGTGCGCCTTGGCCGCCCATCGGCACCGCCTTTAGGCCGTTGCGTCGCGGGGTGGCCCAGGAGACCGTGGCGCGCCGGTTGCGCAGCAATCGCCGATGCAGCCGGTAGGTTTCGACCAGGTGTACGCGCAGGTCCGCCAGCGCAGCGATAAACGTCTCATCCTCTTCTTCGGGAAACGTATCGAGCACCGCGCGCAGGGCGCTCACCTTTTCCATCAGGAGCCGGTCGTCGCCATAGACCTCTTCCAGCCGTTCCAACTCCGGCGCCAGGCTCCATTGGTTTTCCGGCGATAGCATGGCCACAACTTCTGCCACGACCTGACGCGACGTGATGCGCCGACGCAACCCCTCGACGTCGTCTAAGGGAAAAACGATGGGATCAAGCAGGTGAAGTACACGTAGGAACCCTGCTTCGTCGCCTAACACGGGCGTAGCCGACAGCAGCAGCAGGCGGGGCGTCGTTCGGGCATGCTCTTCCAGCATGGCATAGAGGCGCCAGCGTGTCATGCTGCCCTGATCCGAAAGATGATGGGCTTCGTCCACCACGAGCATTCCCGCGCCCGCTTCGAATGCTGCATTCAGTGCGTCGAGATCCTCGTGCGCTACGACGTGCAACCGGCGGCCCAGCAATCCTTCTAGGCCAAAGCGCACGGACAGCTCAGAGCGCCACTGCTGCACCAGCGTGGCAGGCACCACCACGACCGCCCGCGCATGCTCAGGTTCATCGAGGAAGTACTGCCGAATGATGATTCCAGCCTCAATCGTCTTGCCCAGGCCCACCTCGTCGGCCAGCAGATAGCGCTGCACAGGGTCAGTCAGGACCCGGCGAACCACTTCAAATTGGTAGTCGACCAGATCAATTGACGAACTCAGCAGGGCCGTTATCCCCATGGCCGCGGTGCGCTGCCGTGACACGTGCCGCACGAACTCGCTGCGCGCGTCTGCCAAGAATGGCGTTTCGGTGGCCTCGACTGCCAGCAGCGGCAATGGGTCTTGCAGTGACCGACCCCAACGCACCTGCAGATGCGCAGCTTCGATCGTCAAGCGATCGTTGTTCGGAAACTGGACTAGGACCTCGTTGTCTTCGTCGTGTAAGACACGGCCGACCTGCCAGCGGCCCGCAGCGTGCCGACGGTATACGCGCGTCTGGATCGGTAGCCTGACCCACTGCAAACAGGCGACCGGGCACTCGACGATATCGGGCGGCGGTGCCCCCGGAGCATCGAAATACTGGACACGTGCCACACCACCGGCAGCCCCTACGAACTTGCCGACACCCCAGTTGCTGTAGGGCGCCATCCTTGCTTCCACGAAGGAGCCTGGCTTGATGCTGATCGGCCGCATCAACAACGGCGGAGATTGAACAGGCCGAGCGGCACCTTTTCCGGTGGAAGCGCCAAGGCCTCACACGGTTCATGTGAGCTGTGGACGCTGAAGAACTCAAACAGCGACACGCTGCGCTGGAGCCCTACGACAGGGATATCTAGGTTGACCAAATCTTCACTTCCTCTGCAATCAAACGACGAACTCGTGTACCCAAGCTGCTTCGTAAGTGCCTCGAAAATCGTGCCGCTATCTCATATGTCAGTCGCAATAACTCTGGCGTTCAGTCGCGTTTGAGTGGCGCCAGTCGCAATTAATCTGGCGCCCTACGGGCGGGCCGTCAACTCAAACGTCGATATTCGCCGCCCTCAGCGCATTCGTCTCGATGAAGTCGCGGCGCGGCTCCACTTCGTCGCCCATCAGCATGGTGAACACGCGGTCGGCTTCGATGGCGTCGTCGATCTGCACGCGCAGCAGGCGGCGCACGTTCGGGTCCATGGTCGTTTCCCAGAGCTGCTCGGGGTTCATCTCGCCCAGGCCCTTGTAGCGCTGGCGGCCCACCGAGTTCTCGGCTTGCTGCATCAGCCAGTCCATGGCACCGCGGAAGTCGCTGACCTTGGCTTCCTTGGCCTTTTCGCCCTCGCCCTTGCGCACCAGCGCGTTCTCGCCGATCAGGCCCTTGAAGGTGCTGCCGGCGCGGGCCAGCACTTCGTAGTCGGCGCCGTGCACGAAGTCGGCATTGATGATGCTGGAGCGGGTGTTGCCGTGGTGCTTGCGGCTGATGCGCAGGTAGAGCTTGTCGGTGCGGGCGTCGTACTCGCTGGTGACGACGGCATCGTGCAGGGCGCCCTGCATGGCGGCAGCGGCGGCCTCGGCGGCTTCCTTGCTGTCGAGGTTGATGGCCAGGCCGCTGGCCAGCACGCGCAGGGCTTCGAAGTCCATCCAGTTGGACAGGCGGGTGATGACGTTCTCGGCCAGCACGTAGTTGCGCGCCAGCGCTTCCAGGGCCTCGCCGCTCAGCACGGCATCGCCGATGCCGGTGTGCAGGTGCGCATCCTGCAGCGCCACCTTGAGCAGGAAGCCGTCCAGCTCGTGCGCGTCCTTCAGGTATTGCTCGTGCTTGCCGACCTTGACCTTGTAGAGCGGCGGCTGGGCGATGTAGATGTGGCCGCGCTCCACCAGCTCGGGCATCTGGCGGTAGAAGAAGGTCAGCAGCAGGGTGCGGATGTGGGCGCCGTCCACGTCCGCGTCGGTCATGATGATGATGCGGTGGTAGCGCAGCTTGTCGGGGTTGAAATCGTCGCCGCCGGCGCCGCGGCCGATGCCGGTGCCGAGGGCCGTGATGAGCGTGAGGATTTCATTCGAGGTGAGCAGCTTTTCGTAGCGCGCCTTCTCGACGTTCAGGATCTTGCCGCGCAGCGGCAGGATGGCCTGGAACTTCCGGTCGCGGCCCTGCTTGGCGGAGCCGCCGGCGGAGTCGCCCTCCACGATGTAGATCTCGCACAGGGCGGGGTCTTTTTCCTGGCAGTCGGCCAGCTTGCCGGGCAGGCCCAGGCCGTCCAGCACGCCCTTGCGGCGCGTCATCTCGCGCGCCTTGCGCGCGGCCTCGCGGGCGCGCGCGGCGTCGAGGATCTTGCCGCAGACGATCTTGGCGTCGGTGGGGTTCTCGAGCAGCCAGTCGTTCAGCTTGTTGGCGACGATTTCTTCCACCGGGCCGCGCACCTCGCTGGAGACCAGCTTGTCCTTGGTCTGGCTGGAGAACTTGGGCTCGGGCACCTTGACCGAGACCACGCAGGCCAAGCCTTCGCGCATGTCGTCACCGGCCACCTCGACCTTGGCCTTCTTGGCCAGGTCGTTGTCGGTGATGTACTTGTTGAGCACGCGCGTCATCGCGGCGCGCAGGCCGGTGAGGTGGGTGCCGCCGTCGCGCTGCGGGATGTTGTTGGTGAAGCAGAGCACGTTCTCGTTGAAGCCGTCGTTCCACTGCATGGAGACTTCGACGCCGATATTGGTGCCCTGGTCCGACATCTTGTCGCCCTGGGCGTGGAAGATGTTGGGGTGCAGGGTGCTCTTGCCCTTGTTGATGAACTCGACGAAGCCGCGCACGCCGCCCGCATAGGCGAAGTTGTCTTCCTTGTTGTTGCGCTCGTCGACCAGGCGGATCTTCACGCCGTTGTTCAGGAACGAGAGCTCGCGCAGGCGCTTGGCCAGGATGTCGTAGTGGAAGTCGTTGTTCTGCTGGAAGATCTCGGTGTCCGGCAGGAAGTGCACCTCGGTGCCGCGCTTGTCGGTGTCGCCGATCACGCGCATCGGGCTGGTCTCGAAGCCGTCCACCACCTCGATCAGGCGGTCTTGCGGGATGCCTTGCTTGAACTCGATCTGGTGCACCTTGCCGTCGCGGCGCACCGTCAGGCGCAGCCACTTGGAGAGGCCGTTCACGCAGCTCACGCCCACGCCGTGCAGGCCGCCCGAGACCTTGTAGGAGTTCTGGTTGAACTTGCCGCCGGCATGCAGCTCGGTCAGCGCGATTTCGGCGGCCGAGCGCTTGGGCTCGTGCTTGTCATCCATCTTCACGCCGGTGGGGATGCCGCGGCCGTTGTCGATCACGCTGATCGAGTTGTCGGTGTGGATGGTGACGATGATGTCGTCGCAATGGCCGGCCAGCGATTCGTCGATCGAGTTGTCCACCACTTCGAACACCAGGTGGTGCAGGCCGGTGCCGTCGGAGGTGTCGCCGATATACATGCCGGGGCGCTTGCGCACCGCTTCCAGACCTTCGAGGATCTGGATCGAGTCCGCGCCATAGACCGCCCCGGAGGCGGCTTCCGCGCTGACGGCGGCTTGCTGCTTGTCGGTCAGACCGTCGGGATTCTGTTCGTTGCTCGGCACATCACTCATCGGGGACTCTCTCTCACTCGCGGGCCCATGCATGCGGCCCTTTAAAAGCACTGAAGCGGGCCGGGGCCCGCTGTTCATGAATCGGTTCGAACCGGCGTCAAATCCTCATCGGC
>Ga0208398_100324_pt1 | contig 37354 bp, 32 predicted proteins | sample LakWasMe79_HOW10_2_FD_183905 | JGI IMG/M metagenome (GOLD analysis project Ga0208398, IMG submission 183905) | Freshwater sediment methanotrophic microbial communities from Lake Washington under simulated oxygen tension - Sediment Metagenome... | ecosystem: Environmental > Aquatic > Freshwater >...
GGCATGGGCCTGTCCATGGAGAAATGGTTCTCCAAGTCGTTGCAGCTGGAGCTGAGCTTCAAGAACGAGAACAAGACCGGCGCGCGCCTGTTTGGAACCGGCTATGCCTGTGCCAACTACGTGTGCAACAACACACAATCGGCCACGAACCAGACCTGGGCCTTCCTGATGCTGCCCGAGCCGATTGACTCGACCACCAAGCAGATTGAGGCCAAGCTCAATTACCACGATAAAAACCTCTCGGTCTCGGGTGGTTACTACGGGTCGTATTACAACAACGCCAATGGCAGCATCCGTGCCACCGTGCCGAATCAGCTGAACAACCCGTTGGGAACTCCCATCACTCTGGCACCGGCCGTAGCGGGCACGGTCATAGCCGGCGGCGGAACCAGTTTGCAGAACGTGATGCAAATGCCCGTGGCGTTGGGGCCTGACAACCAGGCGCACCAGTTCTATGTGTCGGGCAATTACCGTTTTACCCCCAGCACGAACGCCACCTTCAAGGCGGCCTACGCGCGCGCCACACAGGATGAAAACTTTGCGGCCGCCGGCTTCACGGGCGCCCCCGCAGGAGTCAGTAGCCTCAATGGTGAAGTACAGAGTCGCCTGTACCAGTTGGGCCTCAACAGCAAACTGACGCGTGACCTGAGTCTGACTGCCAACGTCAAGTACGAGCGCAAGGAAGACAAAACACCGGAGGTGCTGTACAACGTAGAGGGCGGAGCCAAAGTCCCGGCGGTGACGTCACCGACTATTGCCAACCCCGCGCAGGAGAACCGCTACTGGTACAACTACCACGTGGATTCGACCCGCGTCGTCGGCAAAGTGGATGCCAACTACCAGTTGACACCCAGTGTGCGGGGCACCGTGGGACTGGACTACAACATGGTGGACCGCCCAGTGCCCATCTCCATTACCGAAGAAGAGTTGGCAGGTATTGGTGCCGTGCGGTCCAAGAATACCGAAACCGGCTACCGTCTGGAGTTGCGAAGCAGTTTTGCCGAATCGTTTAGTGGCTCGGTGGGTTACACCAACAGCAAGCGGGTTGGCAATGACTGGACCAGTCTGAGTAACAGCGCCGCCTTTGTGGCGGCCGGTTTGGGCTACGGCATGACCGGCCCTGCCGGGCAGTTCCTGTCGCTGAGTGCGGGTAACGCGTTTCCCATGAACATGGCCGATGTGGACCGCACCAAGTTGAAAGTCTCGGCCAACTGGATGCCGACCGAGAAGGTGGAAGTACAGGTGATTCTGGAGAACGGCTCGGACAAGAATTCCATGCCCTTCAACGCGGTCGCCCTGGGCAAGGGATGGCGCGAGTCCAGCACCCGGCTGGCCAGCCTGGATGCAAGCTATGTGGTGTCCGACGACTGGAAGCTCAATGCCTATGCATCCACCGGCTCCCAGAACCTGATGGTCAACCACAGCACGGGTTACATGGCTGACCTTACCTCGCCAACCGAGAGCTTGGGGTTGGGCGTGATTGGCAAGGCTACGAGCAAGCTGGAAGTCGGTGCCCAGTTGACCCTGCTGCGGGATACCACCCGGTATGGCTTGCTGGCCTCGCCCACCACTGCGGGCACTTTGCCCAATATCACGCAGGTTGCCCCTAGCGCTGCCAACGTGGCGCAGGCCACGATCGGCCTGCCTGATGTGCGCTACATCAGCAATACGCTGAACCTGTTTGGCAAATATGCGCTGGACAAGAAGTCTGACATCCGGGTCAGCATGGTGTACCAGCGTGCCACGATGGACGAGTGGAGCTGGTCCAACAACGGTGTGTCCTTTGTGTACGGCGACAACACGACGCTGAAGATGAGCCCCGAACAAACGGTCACGTTCATCGGCGCCTCCTACATCTACAAATTCTGATAAGGGTTTACGCGGACGGGGTGAGAACCCTGTCCGCTGGCTTCCGGAAATTGCTTGATGTATATCAATAATATTGGCTTGAATGCGAGTCTGTTCAGTTTAAAGCGCAACAATGAGGTTGCGCTTTTTTTTGGGAAAACGTCCATGCGAACTCCATCTTCTTCCATGCGTTTGTTGACAGCGTGGCTGTTGGCAGCCTGTCTGGTACCGGCGGCACTGGCCGCCACCCAAGCGGCGCCGGAGGCCGCGACTATCGCGGCGCCTGTGGTTCTCGACAACGGAACCTGCCTGACCTGCCATGACGGCAAAAAGGGCAAGCTTGAAGTGCCGGGTGCCGAGGGCAAACCCCGTGCCTTGATGCATGTGGCGCCCGAGCCATTTGCCAAGGGCGTGCACGCCAAGATGCAATGCGTGGCCTGCCACACCGACATTACGGACAACGCTGCGACTGCCAATGCGCACCAGAAAAACACCGCACAACCATTGAAAAAGGTTGACTGTGCGGGTTGCCACCAGGACCTCTGGGACAAGGCACAGAAGGAGGGCAAGGCCGCCGACAAACCGCGTCTGGGTGTGGTGGCGCAGAACATCGACCTGTACAAGAAGTCGTTCCATGCGCGGCCCAATACCGACGACAAGACCAAGCCCAACGCCTCGTGCGACAACTGCCACGATACGCACAGCTTCAATGTGCCGGCGGCCAACTCACCCGAACGCGCGGCCTGGCGCCTTGGCATTTCTACCAATTGCGGTGAGAACTGCCACACCGATCAGCTGGAGGCCTACACGGAGTCCATTCACGGCAAAGAGGTGCTTGAGAAGCACAACCCGAAATCAGCCGTGTGCACCGATTGCCACAGTTCCCATGCGGTGAGCAACACCTCCGGCGACCCCTTCAAGGTGGCCATTTCGGCCCAGTGCGGTACCTGCCATGAGGCGAACTTTGCGTCGTACAAAGCCACCTACCACGGGCAGATCAGCACGCTGGGCTATGCCTATACCGCCAAGTGCTACAACTGCCACGGCAGCCATGACATCCTGAAGGCGGATGACCCCAAGTCCAAGGTGCATGCGGACAACCGGATGAAGACCTGCGAGACTTGCCACAATGGCAAGAAAGACATTGCCAAGGCGCCCGCAGGTTTTGCCTCCTTCCAGCCGCACGGCCACCACGGTGACTTCAAGCGCTACCCCGAGATCTGGATTGCATTCCAGATCATGGTGCAGTTGTTGGTGGGCACCTTCGGCTTCTTCTGGCTGCACACCTTGCTGTGGTTCTACCGTGAGTGGAAAGAGCGTCAGCAAAACCGCAACAAGCCCCACATCAAGGCTGACGACCTGGTCGTCAAGCATGCTGGCAAGCACATCCAGCGTTTCAGCCCCATCTGGCGCCTGGCCCACATCACGTTTGCCCTGAGCCTGATGATTCTGACGTTGACCGGCATGCCACTGTTCTACCCTGATGCGCCCTGGGCATCGGCCATCATGTCTGCCCTCGGTGGCCCGCACATTGCCGGCATCATCCACCGGGTCAACGCGGTGATATTTGCCGCGGTGTTCTTCTGGCACATCTTCTACATGGGCTGGCACATCATCCGTGACTGGAAGAACTTCAAGTTCTTCGGTCCGAACTCGATGATCCCGAACCTGAAGGACGCGGCCGACATGCTGGGCATGTTCAAGTGGTTCTTTGGCAAGGGTCCCCGTCCGCAGTTCGACCGTTGGACCTACTGGGAGAAGTTTGACTACTGGGCACCGTTCTGGGGTGTCACCATCATCGGTGTCAGTGGTCTGGTGATGTGGCTTCCGGGTGTGTTCGGCGCTTTCCTGCCGGGCTGGGTGTTCAACGTGGCCGCTATCTTCCACGGTGAAGAAGCCTTCCTGGCGGTGGTGTTCCTGTTCACCGTGCACTTCTTCAACAACCACTTCCGTCCTGACAAGTTCCCGCTGGAAGTGGTGATGTTCACCGGCACGTTCTCGTTGGAAGAATTCAAACACGAGCATCCGCTGGAGTACCAGCGCCTGGTCGACAACGGCGAACTCGAAGGCCGTCTGGTGGATGCACCGTCGCCCGCCAAGATGACGGCCTCCAGGGTGTTGGGCTTCTCGCTGATTGCGACCGGCTTGACGCTATTGACACTGGTCGGTATTGGATTTTTCACCAGCCTGTAAAGGGCTGTGGGGAGCAGATTTTCGAAATGGACATCACCTCGGTGATTGAAAGGAAGACATGGAAATCGTAGAAGCAGATGTCGCCATTGTTGGCGCGGGCGGAGCCGGTTTGCGGGCCGCCATTGCATTGGCCCAGACCGACCCCACGCTGAAGATCGCGCTGATCTCCAAGGTCTACCCCATGCGCAGCCACACCTGCGCGGCCGAGGGCGGGGCCGCCGGTGTCATCAAAAAGGATGACAGCCTGGCCCTGCACTTTGACGACACGGTGGGCGGCGGGGACTGGTTGTCGGACCAGGACTGCGTTGAATATTTCGTCAACGAAGCCCCCAAGGAGTTGCTGCAACTGGAGCACTGGGGCTGCCCCTGGAACCGCGAGGAAGACGGATCGGTGGCGGTACGTCCCTTTGGCGGCATGAAAAAGCAGCGCACCTGGTTTGCGGCGGACAAGTCGGGCTTTCACATCCTGCACACGCTGTTCCAGACGACGTTGCAGTTCCCAACCATCACGCGGTACGACGAGTACTTCGCGCTGGACCTGCTGGTGGATGAGGGCCGCTGCCAGGGCCTGACCGCCATGGAAATGAAGAGCGGCATGATCAAGCAGTTCAATGCCAAGTCGGTCATCATCTGCGGCGGTGGGGCCGGGCGCATGTTTCCGTTCACCACCAACGGTGCCATCAAGACCGGTGACGGCATGGCCCTGGCCTACCGCGCCGGTGTGCCGTTGAAGGACATGGAATTCGTGCAGTACCACCCGACCGGTCTGCCCAACACCGGCAGCCTGCTGACCGAGGCCTGCCGGGGTGAGGGCGGTGTCATGCTCAACAAGAATGGCCGCCGCTACCTGCAGGACTATGGCATGGGCCCCGAGACACCCCTGGGCAAGCCGCAGCTCAAGACCATGGAGCTGGGCCCGCGCGACCGCGTGAGCCAGGCCTACTGGCACGAGGTGCAAAAGGGCAACACCGTCACCACGCCATGGGGCGAGTGCGTGCTGTTGGACATGCGCCACCTGGGCGAGAAATACATCGATGAGCGCCTGCCGCTGGTGCGTGAGTTGGCGATTGCTTACCTGGGCGTGGACATCGTCAAAGACCCGGTGCCCATTCGCCCGGTGGTGCACTACATGATGGGTGGTATCTCGACCAACACCAAGGCTGCCACCGAGCTGCCAGGGCTGTTTGCGGCCGGTGAGTGCGCCTGTGTCAGCCTGAATGGCGCCAACCGGCTGGGCTCGAACTCGCTGACTGAGCTGCTGGTTTTTGGCAAGGCGGCCGCCCTGTCAGCCATTGCGCACGCCAAGTCCGTTGGCCCGGCCAACAAGGCAGCGCTGAAGGCGCAGGCCGACGCGTCGCAAGCACGCATCCGTGAACTCTTCCTGCGTACCGATGGCAAAGAGTCCATGTCCGGTTTACGCAAGGAAATGATGGATACGATGGAGAAGAACTGCGGCCTGTACCGGACAGAAGCCGGACTGCAGGAAGCGGTGAACAAGATTGTCGAACTGCGACAGCGCTACAACAAGGTGGTGTTGCACGACAAGAGCAATGTGTTCAACACCGACCTGTTCCAGGTATTGGAGTTGGGCTCCATGCTTGATTGTGCGTCGGCCCTGACCGTAGGCGCTTTGGCCCGCAAAGAATCTCGTGGTGCCCACCAGCGCCTGGACTATGTCGAGCGCGATGACCAGAACTATCTGCGCCACAGCATGGCCTATTACCAGGGGCAGGACACGGCGCGCATCGAATACCTTGATGTGGTGATCACCAAGTCGCCTCCGGGCGTGCGGGACTATTCGGGAGACCACAAATGACACAGCTCAAACAGCGTCTGGTCCAGCTGGAGGTGCTGCGCTATGACCCTGAAAAAGACACCGAACCGCACTTCCAGAAATACGAAGTGATGTGCCCCGAGGAGTGGGTGGTGCTGGACGCGCTCAATGCCGTCAAAGAGACCATCGATCCCACGCTGGCCTACCGCTGGTCCTGCCACATGGCCGTGTGCGGCAGCTGCGGCATGATGGTCAATGGTGAGCCCAAGCTGTCCTGCCACGCATTCCTGCGCGATTATGTGGGCATGGTGATTCGGGTCGAGCCGCTGGCCAACTTTCCGATCGAGCGTGATCTGGTTACGGTGGCCGATGATTTCATCGACAAGCTCAAACGCGTCAAACCCTACCTGATCCCCAAGGATCCCAAGCCCATTGAGCAGGGGGAGTACAAGCAGACACCGGCCCAGCTAATGAAGTACCGGCAGTTCTCCATGTGCATCAACTGCATGCTGTGCTACGCCGCCTGCCCCGAGTACGCGCTGCAACCCAAGTTCATCGGCCCCGCTGCCATCACCCTGGCGCACCGCTACAACCAGGACTCGCGCGACGGCGGGCGGGACGAGCGCCAGGAAGTGATTGCCACCAACGAGGGTGTGTGGGAGTGCTCGTTTGTCGGCGCCTGCTCCGAGGTCTGCCCCAAGGCGGTGGACCCGGCGGGTGCGCTGCAGCAGGTCAAGGTTGCCAGCACCATTGATTGGTTCAAGGAACATCTGTTACCCGGAGGTTCAAAATGAGTCGCAAACCCTTTGTTCGCCCTGTTTCCAAGACGGGCTGGTGGTTGAAACACCCGCGCTACATGCGCTACATGTCGCGCGAGGTGACCTGTGTGTTCATTGGCGCGTTCGCGTTGCTCATGCTGTGCACCCTGGAACGTCTCTCCAAAGGTCCGGAGGCTTACGCGTCGTTCATAGCCGCCATACAGGGACCTCTGAGCGTCCTTGGCCTGTTGCTGGTGCTGATTTTTGCGGTCCACAATGCCACCAGCTGGTTCAACGTCACACCCAAGGCGCTGCCTGTGCAGATAGGCGAGGAGTTTCTGGCCGGCAAATACATCATTGGTGCGCACTACGCCGTCTGGATCGTGGCGTCGCTGGTCGTGCTGCTTCTTGCGGGGGTGATCTGACCATGGCCAAATCCAACAAGCCGATTTTCTGGAGCCTGTTTGCCGCAGGTGGCACGCTGGCCGCATTCCTGGCACCCGTACTGGCCTTGCTGTTCCTGATGGTGGCCATGGGGCATGCTCCGGCACTGTTCAGCTATGCCAATCTGCATGCCTTTGCAGCCCATTGGCTGGGCAAAGCATTCCTGCTGGGTGTTATCACGCTGTTTTTGTGGCATGCTGCACACAGGCTACGGGTGACCCTGCATGATTTTGGCCTGCGCCAGGATGCAGTGGTTGCCGTGGTCGTGTACACGGTGGCAGCAATCGGTACCGGACTGTCCGTGCTCTATTTACTCCGGATTTAAGGTCTATTTGTGAGTCCAAAACAAACAGCGGCGGTCGCCCAAAGCGACACACTGCAGAACCTGAGCGGCAGTCTGGTGCGCACACCCGCTGTCATTCCCGAATATCTGCACAACACTTACTGGTGGGCCTACCTGCATCCCCGCGCCGTGCACATATTTGAGCGCCAGTGGCTGGTCAACCTCATTTTGTGGGGCAATTTTGCGCGACTGCGTGATGCCGCCTTGCAGGAGATGGGTGATGTCATCAACGGCCGGGTGCTGCAGGTGGCGTGCGTCTATGGCGACTTTACCGAGCACCTGGTGCGTCGCCTGGGCCCCGAGGGCAGTCTGGACGTGATCGATGTGGCTCCCATCCAGATCAAGAACCTGCAGTCCAAGCTGAGCAAACCCCAGCACGTCAACGCGCTGCTGCAAGATTCGACCGACCTGCACTTTGAAGACGGCAGCCACGATTCGGTAGTGGTGTTTTTCCTGCTGCACGAACAACCCGCTGACGTGCGGCGCAAAACCATTGCCGAGGCGCTGCGGGTCACCAAACCCGGTGGCAAGCTGGTCTTCGTGGATTACCACAAGCCGGTGGCTGCCAGCCCGTTTCGCTACCTGATGGTGCCGATACTGACCACGCTGGAGCCGTTTGCCATGGATATGTGGAACGGTGAAATTGTGGACTGGCTGCCCACCGGCGTGAAGATCTCCAGTATTGACAAGCAGACCTACTTTGGCGGTCTGTACCAGAAGGTGGTCATTACCCGCTGAGCGCTACGGGCAGCCTCAGTCGCGTATATCGGCGACGGGCAGGGTGCCAAAGTCGGGCCGCGCCAGATAGGCCAGCACCTTCGCAGCGGTGTCGGATGCGCTGCTGAGTTGTCCCTTGCTGTGCAGGCCCTTGAAGGTGGCCAAATCCGGAAACAGGGACTCATCGGCACCGCGCAATTGCACCTGCATGTCGGTGTCGATGACGCCAGGTGCCAGCGAGCAGACCAGTGCTCCGTTTTTCGCACCGGCTTCATCGAGTGCCATGCTGCGTGTGAAGTGGTCCATGCCAGCCTTGGCCGCGCAATACGCCGCGGACGATGCCATGGCCCTGCGCCCCAGTCCCGATGAAATATTGAGAACTTTGCGCGGTATCTTCCAGTTGCGTGTGGTACCGAGAAAGGCCGCGCTCAGCAGCATGGGTGCCTCCAGTCCGACCCGTAGGGCGTTGGCCAGGTCGGCGGACTGAGCGTCCCGCAGCGGCCCCAGCGCGGGAATGACCCCCGCGTTATTGATCAGTGTGGCACTGAGCCATGGCGAATGGACCTTGGCCTGCAACCACGTGGACAGGGCACTCGCAGCGGCAGCACCGTCGGCCAAATCCATGGCCCATTGCTCCAGGTTGGCCCCGGCGGACTGCGCGTGGCGTGCCAGTTCGTCGCTGACGCGGCGCGAGATGCACAGCACCGTCGCGCCCGGTGTCAGCCGCTGCGCGGCCATGGCCAGACCCAGGCCACGCGATGCGCCGGTGATGATGGTCAGGTGATGCTTCATGATTGCGCGCCTTCCACTAAGAAACGAACCCGCCGCACACCGTTCCACTCGTCGGCATCCAGACGAAAGGCCAGCGTCACCCTGGCCGGCAGGGGCTCGGTGTGCCCGAACCAGATGCCGTCCACGGGTTGCCCCTGGTGTTTGAGCTTGAGGGCCAGATGTTTCTCGCCGACCAGGCGCTGCGACAGCACCTCTACCTCTTCACTGAAGGTGGGTGCGGCAAAACCCTGGCCCCAGACTTCCTTGTGCAGCGTGTCAACCAGGTCGATGCGCCGGTACTCGGGTGCCAGCGGGCCATCGGTTTCCAGGCGGCGGGTCAGCGTGGCGGCGTCCAGCCACTCCTGCGCCACCGCCATCAGGCCTTGCTCGAAGGTATCCAGGCCGTCCTCATGGATGGTGCAGCCTGCGGCCATGGCGTGGCCGCCAAAGCGCAGCAGCACGCCGGGGTGGCGCTTGGCCACCAGGTCCAGTGCGTCGCGCAGGTGGAAGCCGGGGATGGAGCGGCCCGAACCCTTGAGTTCATGCTCCTTGCCTGGCGCGGCGCTGGCTGCAAATACAAAGGCCGGGCGGTGCAGTTTGTCCTTGATGCGGCTGGCCACAATGCCCACCACACCTTCGTGGAAGTCGGGGTCAAAGACACAGATGGCGGGTGGCGGCTCGTCCCCTTCGTCAAACAGCGACTCTGCGACAGCAAAAGCCTGCTCGCGCATATCGCCCTCGATGACACGGCGCTCGCGGTTGATGCCGTCCAGCGTTTTGGCCAGCTCGTCGGCGCGGGCCGGGTCGTCGGTCAGCAGGCATTCAATGCCCAGCGTCATGTCCGAGAGGCGCCCGGCGGCGTTGATCCGTGGACCCAATGCAAATCCAAAGTCAAACGTGGTGGCCACCGGTGCCGAGCGGCCAGATGCTACAAAAAGACTAGCAATACCTGCAGGCATGGCGAGGGCTCGCACCCGTTTTAGTCCTTGGGCTACGAGGCGGCGGTTGTTCGCGTCGAGCTTCACCACGTCGGCCACCGTGCCCAGTGCCACCAATGGCAGCAGTACATCCAGCTTGGGTTGCAGAACTTTTGCCCCCACGCTTGTCGCTGCGCGTACTGCGCTGCCCCCCAAGGGGGCGCTCGCGCCTTGGGGCGGCCCGGCGTCGCTCGATGCATCAAACACGCCGCGCGCGCGCAACTCGCTGCGCAAAGCCATCAGCACATAGAACATGACGCCCACACCGGCAATCGACTTGCTGGCGAATGCGCAGCCGGGCTGATTCGGGTTGACGATGACATCCGCATTTGGCAATTCAGCTGCCGGCAAATGGTGGTCGGTGACCAGCACCTGCAAGCCCAGCGCACGCGCATGCGCCACGCCGTCCATGCTGGCGATGCCGTTGTCCACGGTGATCAGCACATCGGCGCCGCTGTCCTTGACGCGTTGCGCAATCGGTGCGGTGAGGCCATAGCCGTCCACAATGCGGTCGGGCACGATGTAGGCCACGTGCTGCGCACCCAGCAGTTTGAGGCCGCGCATAGCCACGGCGCAGGCGGTGGCGCCATCGCAGTCGTAGTCGGCCACGATGCACAGGCGCTTGTTCTTGCCAATGGCGTCGGCCAGCAGCCGCGCGGCTTCGGGAAGGCCCAGCATGGTGGACGGCGGCAACAGCTTGGCCAGCGCGTCATCCAGCTCTTCGGTGCCGGTGACTCCGCGCGCCGCGTACAGGCGCGCCAACAGCGGGTGGATGCCGGCCTGCTCCAGTACCCAGACGCTGCGGGGCGGGATGTCACGGGGAATGATGTTCATAGTGTCTGCAGCAGCTGCTGGGGTGATGCAGTCGAAAAGCGCCGCTGAATCCGCTCCCACCAGGGGCGCTCCTTCAGTTCCAGTGTCACCGCCATGCGTTCGCCGCACAGTGTGAGCTGCACCGACTTGCCCGCCTTGACGCGAACCAGCAGGTCGGCCAGCACCGAGCTGTCCAGGATCTGCCAGGCGCGCGTCCAGCCGTGTGCGTCGTCGCACAGTGCCGCGTGGCGCAGGACGTCGACGTTTTCCAGGCGCTCGGTGGTGATCAGGGGCGACGTCGCAGGCGTGCCGGTGCCACTGACCCAGAATGCATTGACCGTGGGCAGGCCCCGTGCACTGCGCGCGTCGTTGACCGCGTGCGTGTAGAGCAGCATCTGCATCTCGTTTTGCAGGCGACGCAACAGCCGGGCGTTCTCTTGCCGGGGCAACCAGGCATCGATGCTGGCGCCCGCCACGCGCTCCAGTGATGCAGTGGGCAAATCCTTGAACATTTCGCCAAAGGCCAGCCAGGTGCCGTTGGTCAGCGGGTGCAGGGTGATGCCATCCTGTTCGAAATACCGCTTCATGGCCGCGCGCAAGGCTTCACAGTCTTGGGCGCTGATTTTCAGGTCCTGCGGGTCATCCATCTGGACCCGGTTGGAATGGACATTCAGGTGGCAGGGCGTAATCCAGGCCCATCCGGCGTCGCCATGGGTCTTGGTCAGCCCCAGGTGTTGTGCGTCGGTGGCGGCCCAGGGAACCAGGCCGTCCGGTCCCAGCAAGCCCAGGTTGTTGGCGCGCAAGCGCTCGGCCAACGGGGTCAGGGTGTCGGGCGAGCCCATCAGCGGCGGCGCGGGGCTCAGCAAACCCAGCAGATCATTCAAATGGGGTAGCTCCAGCCCAGCAATGGCGGCCTGGCACTGAAGGCCCGTGGGTGCGGCATGGGAAATAAGCAAGTGCATGGGTGAATTGTCCTGCATGGATGCCACAATCCGCAGATGATGCAATTTCCTTACGAGCTGATCATCGGTTGGCGCTACACCCGGGCTGGGCGAACGACCCGCAGAAACGGCTTTATCTCGTTCATTTCCGGGGTCTCCATGCTGGGTATTGCACTCGGTGTGGCGGCGCTCATTATCGTACTGAGTGTGATGAACGGCTTCCAGAAAGAGGTGCGTGACCGCATGCTGGGCGTGGTGTCCCACATCGAGGTCTATGCCAATGGCGGCCAGGCCCTGCCCGATGTGAACCAGACCCTGACCCAGGCGCGGGCCAACCCTGAAGTGATAGGTGCTGCACCTTTTATAGCAGCCCAGGCCCTGCTGGCGAGGGGTGAAGACATGAAAGGCGTGATGGTCCGGGGTGTTGACCCAGCCCAGGAGCAGGCCGTGACTGACCTGGTGAGTGGGACGCAGGCCGCGGTGCTGGCGCAGCTGGTGCCGGGTGGCTTTGGTGTGGTGCTGGGTTCCGAGCTGGCCCGCGCGCTGGGTGTGCGGTCCGGCGACCGCGTGACCCTGGTGGCGCCCAGCGGGCAAATCACGCCCGGCGGCGTGATGCCGCGCCTGAAGCAGATGACCGTGGTCGGCACCTTTGATTCCGGACACTTTGAATACGACTCGGCGATGGCATTTGCGCACGTGGACGACGCCGCCAAGATCTTCCGGCTCGAAGGCCCGTCCGGCATCCGCTTGAAGCTACGCGACCTGCACGACGCACGCCGGGTGGCCGATGAGCTGGCCCGTACGCTGACCGGCGACTTTGTCATCCGCGACTGGACGCGCCAGAACCGCACCTGGTTTGCCGCGGTGCAGGTGGAAAAACGCATGATGTTCATCATCCTCACGCTGATCGTGGCCGTGGCGGCCTTCAACCTGGTCAGCACGCTGGTGATGACGGTGACTGACAAGCGCGCCGACATCGCCATTCTGCGCACGCTTGGCGCCAGCCCGGGCAGCATCATGGGCATCTTTGTCGTGCAGGGGGCCATGGTCGGCGTGATCGGCACGCTCGCAGGGCTGGCATTGGGCCTGGGTGTGGCCTTCAACATCGACGTCATCGTGCCGGCGCTGGAGCAGGCCCTGGGGGCCAGCTTTTTGCCCAAGGACATCTACCTGATCAGCCGCATGCCCAGTGATCCACAGCAGGCCGACATCCTGCCCATTGCCGTGATTGCGCTGGTGCTGGCATTTGCGGCAACCCTGTACCCGAGCTGGCGCGCCAGCCGCGTTAACCCGGCGGAGGCCCTGCGCTATGAGTGAAGTGAATATTCCCGCTGCCGTAGGCGCTGCGCAATACCGTCTGGTGGCGGAACTGGGGCGCGCGGCCCCGACCCCGATGGGCGATGGGGTGTTGGGCGACGTGGTGCTGCGCGCCCAGGGGCTGACCAAGCGGTTCTCGGAAGGACGGCTGGACGTGACCGTGCTGCACGGCGTGGATCTGCAGGTGCACCGTGGCGAAACCCTGGCTATCGTCGGCGCATCGGGCTCGGGCAAGAGCACGCTGCTGCATTTGCTGGGCGGGCTGGACGCGCCGACCAGCGGCTCGGTGGAGTTGCACGGGCAAGACCTGGCCCGCCTGGGTGCGGCTGAGCAGGGGCGCCTGCGCAACCGGCACCTGGGCTTTGTTTACCAGTTTCACCACCTGCTGCCCGAGTTCAGTGCCCTGGACAACGTCGCCATGCCATTGACCATTCGGCGCCTGGCCCTCGCGGAATGTAGGGATGCCGCTATGAAAATGCTAGCAAGTGTGGGTTTGCAGGACCGCATGCACCACCGCCCGGCCGAGCTTTCGGGCGGCGAGCGCCAGCGCGTCGCCATAGCCCGGGCGCTGGTGACGCGGCCCGATTGCGTGCTGGCCGATGAGCCCACCGGCAACCTCGACCGCGGCACCGCCGACGGCGTGTTCGACCTGATGCTGGAGCTGGCCCGGGTGCATGGCACGGCCTTTGTGCTGGTCACGCACGACACGTCGCTGGCGGCGCGCTGCAGCCGTCAATTAAAGCTGGTGTCGGGCCGTCTGGCCGTGGCCGGAGCCTGAGCCCGGGCGGAAACCCAAGTCCAAGCCGTTCATGCGCTGGATCGATACCCACTGCCATCTGGACGCACCGGAGTTCGCGCCGGACCGCTCGGCAGTGAGCCAGCGCGCACGGGACCTGGGTGTTAGCCACTGCGTCATTCCAGCGGTGGAGCAGGGAAATTTCGATGCCGTGCAGGCGCTGGCCCATAGTCAAGGCGACAGCTATTGCCTGGGTATTCACCCCTTGTATGTCAAGCACGCCAAGCCTGATGACCTGGTGTCGCTGCAGGCCAAGTTGCAGGCCTGTGCCGATGACCCCCATCTGGTTGCGGTCGGTGAGATTGGCCTGGACTTCTTTGTTCCGGAGCTGACGACGAGCCCGCTGCGGGAACTGCAAGAGCACTTCTACCACCGGCAACTCAAGCTGGCGCGCCAGTTTGAGCTGCCGGTGGTATTGCACGTGCGCCGCTCCGCCGACCGGCTGCTCAAGCACCTGCGAGAGCTGGGCCGGGGCGGACCGCCGTGGTCAGGCATTGCGCATGCCTTCAACGGCAGCGAAGTCCAGGCTCTTGAGTTCATCAAGCTGGGTTTCAAGCTGGGCTTTGGCGGCGCCGTGACGTTTGAGCGCGCCCTGCAATTGCGCCACCTGGCCCGGACGTTGCCGTTGGATTCCATCGTTCTGGAAACGGATGCACCCGATATTCCGCCCCACTGGCTGTACACCACGGCCGGTGATCGGCAGGCCGGGGCAGGGCAGGGGCGCAACGCGCCGGGCGAATTGCCGCGCATTGCTGAGGTGGTGGCGCAGCTGCGGGGCATGTCGGTGGAGGCCCTGGCGCTGGCTACGACCGCCAATGCCTGCCAGGCACTGCCGCGTCTGGGTGGGCTGCTGCTTCTGGAGCCGTGAGTCATATTGGGCACTTGCAGTCCTTGCAGTCCTTGCAGGCATTTCTGGCGGGGCGTGCTGGTGGGGTCGGTGGGCCGGGTGTCCCTTCTCTGGCCCACGCTCGCGGGCGGTGGTTTTGGGTTCTTTGAGGCTGCTGCGTCAAGCCGGTGGTAGCACGCGTGCTTTGCAGCTGCCGCGAATGGGGCCGACGAAGGGACACCCGGCCCACCGACCTGGCGGCGCGTGGCTTGATGGTTGATGCTATTTAATACATAGCACTCTATTTATATTCCACGAGGGCTATAGGGTGATTTGCCTCTCAGCCTCTTCGCAAAAGGCGGGTGGCATGGCGGGCGGGCGCAGGCCGCACTTGCGGTTGCCACAGAACCCGTGCACCAATCACCGCGTTAACGCAGCAACCTTGGTAAACCCACCAAAGTCGCCCGCGACGCGAGCCGGAGAACGCCTGCCATGTCTCCCGCCGCGCGCAGTCCTTGGCGCGCCAAAGAAAGTGCGCGTAGTGGATTGCGCTTCAAGTGATTTAATACCCCCCATGCCTAGAAAAGAATCGTTCATGCTCCCCGAAGTCAATTTCTCCGACGACGGCCCCATCCGCCACCTGCATCTGGACAGCATCTGGATTCAGGGCTCCATGCTGGTCGATGCACCGTTGGTGCTGGTGCACGAATACATCCAGCGCATGATGGCCTGGCTGTTGTTCGTCGACCCCGAAACGGTCACCAAGCGCCAGGCCCTGCAGCTCGGGCTGGGTGCGGCCTCGCTGACCAAGTTTTGCCATAAAGTATTGCGCATGAAAACGACGGCGATCGAGCTCAATCCCCAGGTGGTGGCGGCCTGCCGCGGCTGGTTCAAGCTGCCGCAGGACAACAATCGCCTGCAGGTGGTGCTGGCCGATGCCGAGCAGGAGATCAAGCAGCCGCGCTGGGCGGGCGCGGTCGACGCCCTGCAGGTGGATCTGTACGACCAGGAAGCCGCAGGCCCCGTGCTCGACAGCGCCGAGTTCTATGCCGACTGCCGCAAGGTGCTGACCGAAGACGGTTGCATGACGGTGAACCTGTTTGGCCGGTCATCCAGCTTTCAGCGCAGTGTGGACAATATGGCCACCGCCTTTGGCAAGGATGCGCTGTGGGCATTCAAGGCCACGCGTGAAGGCAATACGGTGGTGCTGGCCCAGCGCACACCCGTGCGGCCCAGCCGCTCGGTGCTGATGGAGCGGGCCGATACGATTCAACGCCAGTGGGGTCTTCCAGCGGACAAGTGGGTACGCGTCTTCAAACCGGTGCAGCCATGACTACCAAAACACATCCCCCAACCACAACGGCCAAGACCGCCCATACCGGCCCCATCGACTGGCGCCGGCTGGTGGAATGGCTGCATGCCGACGGTGTGATCTCGGACGAGGAAGCCAAGCGCACCATCGGACGGTGTGCGCAGGCCGAAAGTGTGCAGCACCCATTGGTGCGCCTGGCCAGCGTGTCCATGCGCCGGGCTGCGGACAACAAGCCGCTGGATATCGAACTGCTGACGCAGTGGCTGGCCACCCGCGTGGGCATGGACTACCTGCGCATCGACCCGCTGAAGGTGGAGGTTGCCAAGGTGGCGGACGCCATGGGCGCGGTGTATGCCGAGCGCCATCGCATTCTGACCGTGATGGTCAACGCCAGCGAGATCACGGTGGCAACGTCCGAGCCGTTTGTCATCGACTGGGTGGCCGAGGTCGAGCGCCAATCGCGGCGCAGTGTGCGCCGCGTGCTGGCCAGCCCGCAGGAGATTCACCGCTACACGGCCGAGTTTTATGCGCTGGCCAAATCCGTCAAGGCCGCCAACAAGGCCGGTGTCAACAATGGCGGCAGCTTCGAGCAGCTGGTGGAGCTGGGCAAGTCCAACAAGCAGCTCGATGCCAATGACCAGAGCGTGGTGCAGGTGGTGGACTGGCTGTGGCAGTACGCCTTTGACCAGCGGGCCAGCGATATCCATCTGGAGCCGCGGCGCGAACAGGGTGTGATCCGCTTCCGCATTGACGGCATCTTGCACACTGTCTACCAGATGCCCATGGGCGTGCTCAATGCCATGACGGCGCGCATCAAGCTGCTGGGGCGCATGGACGTCATCGAAAAACGCCGACCGCTGGATGGCCGCATCAAGACGCGCAACCCGGCAGGCGATGAAGTCGAAATGCGGATATCGACGCTGCCCACGGCCTTTGGCGAGAAGATGGTGATGCGGATTTTTGACCCCGACAACACCGTCAAGGACCTTGATGCGCTGGGCTTTACCAACCATGATGCGCAGCGCTGGGAAGCACTGGTCAAGCGGCCCTACGGCATCATCCTGGTGACCGGGCCCACCGGTTCGGGCAAGACCACCACGCTGTACGCCACGCTCAAGCGCGTGGCCACTGAAGAGGTCAACGTCAGCACGGTGGAAGACCCCATCGAAATGATTGAGCCGGCCTTCAACCAGACGCAGGTGCAACCGCAGCTCGATTTCGGCTTTCCGCAGGGCCTGCGGGCGCTGATGCGGCAGGACCCCGACATCATCATGGTCGGTGAAATCCGCGACCAGGAAACTGCCGAGATGGCGGTGCAGGCGGCCCTGACCGGCCACCTGGTGTTTTCCACGCTGCACACCAATGACGCGCCGTCGGCGGTCACACGCCTGATGGAGCTGGGCATTCCGCAGTATCTGATCAACGCCACGGTGCTGGGTGTGCTGGCCCAGCGACTGGTGCGCACGCTGTGCAAGCACTGCCGTGTGCGGGACGAAACCAGCGGCCGCGAAGTGCTGGCCGATCTGATCAAGCCCTGGCAGATCAACGGGGCCTACAAACCTTATAAGCCGGTGGGCTGTGTCGACTGCCGCATGACGGGCTTCCTGGGCCGCATGGGCTTGTACGAGTTGCTGGTGGTGTCCGACGCCTTCAAGGCCAAGGTCGCCGCAGACCCCAGCATTGACGTGCTGCGCAAGCAGGCCATCGCCGACGGCATGCGCCCGTTGCGCTTGGCGGGTGCCCTGCGGGTTGCGGAGGGCATGACGGTGATTGAAGAAGTGCTGATCTCGACACCACCTCTGACCTGAGGCACTGGACCGGCTTTACCTGACTTTTACAAAGTGGGCAACCGCTGTGCGCATGGCGGTCCCTATACTGCAAGCCCTTATCAACGACAGGTCAATTTTATGGATTCGGACAGTTCCAGGCCTCCACCGTTTCTGATTTTCGCGTAGACACCTCATTGTCACGCCGCCTGTCAGCACGGCACGGAGGCAACCGCTTAACGTGCCTGGCGGGCCATTCACCCCCGGGTTTTCTTTGAAGAAAGGCGCACTGCGGTGTGTCATGCCGTTGCGTCTCATGCGACGGAAAAGGGGAGTGTGCAATGGTGACCCAAAAAGCAAAAGCATTTGTTCGTCGGCTCGGACCGGGCCTGATCACGGGGGCTGCGGACGACGACCCCAGCGGCATCGCCACCTATTCGCAAGCCGGTTCGCAATTCCGCTTTGCGCTGGTCTGGACCCTGCTGATCACGACGCCACTGATGATAGGCATTCAAATGCTGTCGGCGCGCATCGGCTGGGTGACCGGCGAGGGGCTGGCTGCCAACATCAACAAGATGTGCCCCCGCTGGCTGACGACTGCGTTGGTCTGCCTTTTGGTGGTTGCCAACACCATCAATATCGCAGCCGATATCGGTGCCATGGGTGAGGCTGCGCGGCTGCTCGTGGGTGGTCCCCTGCCACTCTATGTGCTGGGCTTTGGCGCGTTCTGCATAGCGATGCAGGTGTTTTTCTCGTACGAGAGCACGGTGCGCATTCTGAAGTGGCTGACGCTGGCCCTGTTTGCCTACGTGGCGGTCATCCTGTCGGTGCAAGTGCCATGGCGTCAGGCCATCAATGAATCGCTGCACCCGTGGTCGTTTCTTCCCAGGAACACTTCGCTCAAGGAATACGCGGCCATGGTGGTGGCGGTGCTGGGCACAACCATCAGCCCCTATCTGTTTTTCTGGCAAGCGTCACAAGAGGTGGAAGACAACCACCGCAGGCCTCAGGCGCAAGCACTGCGTCAGCACCCGGAATACGCCGCCGAGCATTTGTCGCGCATCAAGGCGGACACCATGGTCGGCATGACATTCTCCAACGTGATCGCGCTGTGCATCGTCGTCGCCACGGCAGTGACACTCAATGCGCAAGGCATCACCAGCATCCAGACATCGTCGCAGGCGGCTGAGGCGTTGCGGCCGGTTGCGGGTGAATTTGCCTTCGCGATTTTTGCGCTGGGCATCATCGGCACGGGCCTGCTGGCAGTGCCGGTGTTGGCGGGTTCGGCGGCCTACGCGGTAAGTGAACTGTATGGCTGGAAGGCCGGGCTCTCCCAGGGCTTTCATGAAGCGCGCGGGTTCTACCTCATCATCATGGCCGCCACCGGCATCGGTACGGTCATGGGCTATCTGGAAGTCGACCCCATCCAGTCCCTGGTGTGGAGTGCCATTGTCAACGGCGTGATTTCGGTGCCCATCATGGCCGTGCTGATGTGGATTGGCCAATCGCAACGGCTGATGGGCGACCACACCATCACCCTGCGCCACCGTTTCTTTGGCTGGGCCGCCACCGGTCTGATGACGGTGGCTGTGGTGGTTATGCTGGCAACCAGCTTTTGAAGGAGACTCTATGAGCGATAAAAAAGCGGACGCACCGATTGAAGTCCAACTATCGGACATGCGCACACGATTTTCCGTTGTTGCACTGGTGAAGAGTGGCGCAATCGTGCCGACGGTTGTCATTCCAATCCTTGCCGTTGCCGTGTTGGGCATGATAGGGTTCATCGTCACCGGGGCCGTGAAAAACGGCGGTCTGATGCCACGACCGACGGCGCTGGATACCTACGCGTGCAAAGGTTTTGCCGCGCCGTTCCAAATGATTTTTCGCCACGGCATGGACGTGGTGCAATTGCAGACCGGCACGGTGACGGTGTACGGTGATCTGCTCAACGGACGCATTGCGTGGGAGAACCTGCCCACGGCCATCGCACAACTGGGCTTCGTGCCGCCCAACGAGATTGTGTACGACGACGCCCGGAGTCTGCGAGTCATCGACGCGAGCATGCCGGGGCGGACCGCGAGAGTGTGTGATCGGCGGTCATGAGTGGTGAAGATTTTTATGGAAAGACGCTATGGACATTGACCCTTTAAGCGCCGTTGAATCGGCCCGGATAGAACCTGTCAAAGCAGAAAAAAGCGCCTGGCTCAACCCGGCGGTTGCCATCACCGTGGCACTGCTGGCCACGTTCATGGGTATTTGCAAGGTCAAGGACGACAACATTGTTCAGGCCATGCAACAGGCTCAGGCAGACAAGCTGGACCACTGGCAGTTTTACCAGGCGCGCAATATCCGCGAAGAGATTGCCAAGTCGACCCTGGCGCAATTGCGCCTGCAGGCGATGACCGCAGGGCCCAAGCAGGCGGCTGCCTACCAGGAGCAAATCGCGGCCTACGAGACACTGGCGCAGGAGCAGCACAAGAAGAAGGAGGAGTTGAAGACCCAGGCCGAGAAGGACCAGACGACCTACGACGCCCTGAATTTTAAGGACGACCAGTTTGACCTGTCGGATGCGCTGATTGCCATTGCCATCTCGCTACTGGCCGTCGCCTCGTTGACCCAATTGCCGTGGTTGTTTCTGCTGGCGCTGGTGCCTTCTGGCTTTGGCGTGGTGATGGGTCTCTCGGGTTTGGTTGGATGGGGCATCCACCCGGATTCATTGATCAAGCTGTTGAGTTGAACGCGGGGCGTTGAAGCCTCCCATTCGTTGAGCGAAGGCTTTGTTCGTGAGGTGAGCCTTGGGGGGCACGCAGACTTCGAGTATGGGGCGGAAGCCGACATTGGGCGGCGTTGTCCAATTCTGATCAAATTCAGTCCGAGGCAACGAATCGACGCTCATTTGAACTTCGGGTCTGTCATAACGCGGATCAAGTTGACAAGGTCGAAAGCCAGTCAAGTAAACAAACACCGTCGACCCAGCTGATGCGTCACTTCGGCATTGTTCTATCGCGCATCTTTATGCACGTCCGAATTTTTGATACTGAATGTCATTGATTAGAAACGTGCAAAACCGTGTCACATACCCAAACGAGCAAGGGCAGCCTTTGCGTCCGAGAAACCCAGACCTGCCGCCAGTTTGTAGCGCTTTGCAGCCTCATTGAGGTCGATTTCCACCCCCCCACGTCCTGTCTCATACATCGCACCGATGCTGAAATTGGCACTGGCAGACCCTTGGTTTGCGGACAACCGGTACAGACGCATGGCCTCAACGTCGTCCTTGGCCAATCCGGCACGCCCTTCTTCGTACATCGAAGCCAAATTATTTTGACCCAGACCGTTACCTTGGTCTGCAGACCTGCGAAACCATTTGGTGGCTTCAACATCATCCTTTTCCAATCCACCTTGTCCAAGCAGATGCATCATCCCAAGGTTTGCCTGCGCAAGGGCGTGACTTTGGGTTGATGCTTTTTGCAGATACGAGAGAGCCTTGGACTCATCCTTAGGAAACGCGCACTGACCAAGCATGTAGCAAAACCCGAGCTGAAACTGCGCATTTGCAACCCCTTTATCCGCGGATCGATGGCGAAGTTCCCATGCAGTCGACTCGTCCTTTGGAAGACCTCCGAGACCTTTTGCATACATTGCCGCCAAAGCCCATTCGGCCCGCACGTTCCCTTTTTCAGCTGCCAGTTGGTATAGGCGCACAGCCTCAGTAAGGTCGACGCCTATCCCCCCCTTCCCAAACTGATAGAGGCGCCCCAGATTGGCCTGCGCAAATGGGTTCCCGAGAGCTGCGGCGAGCCGATAAAGTCTGGCTGCCTCGATCGGGTCTTTGTCGAGTCCGGCAACACCTCGCTCCATGTAGTCTGCCAAATTGTTTTGGGCCAGTGCGTTTCCTTGTTTGGCGGAAAGTTGGTACAAACGAAGCGCCTCTCGCTCATCCCTAGCCAGTCCACCTTTACCTTCGCTGTACATGTAGCCCAGGAACACTTGTCCTTCAGGATCACCCTGATCCGCGGCCAGTCGGTATAGGCGCGCCGCTTCAATTTCATCTTTTGTGAGCCCGTCGCGGCCAGACTCATAGGCGCGACCCAGCGCGATTAGAGCCAGTCGATTATCTTGTAGAGTCGCTAATCGAATCCATGATAGTGCTTCACTATGATCGCCGCTTCCGCCCCCTTTCCGCAGGACAAGTACAGCGCCAAGCCCCATTTGACCAACTGAATTGCCTTGACTTGCTGATAAGCGTAATAGTCTCTCTGCCTCTGCAAAATCGACGGGAACCAACTTGCCGGTTGCATAGATCAGTCCTAGCCTGGCTTGGGCTACCGCACTGCCTGTTTCTGCCGCCACCTTACTGATACGGAAAAGCATTTCACTATGGCTGTACGACTCAGCCTGCGCGGCGGGAGTGGGCGCATCGTGCGCAGGCGCTGTCCCCCCATTCGCTGTGCCGATTTGGTTGGCTAGGTCTGACACATTGGGCGGGTTCGCCGCGCCGGGAACTGGTTCAAACTTAAACTCTTGCGTAGCTTCAAAGGGCGATGAGCTCACGTCACATTCATACTGGAGCACCGCGAGTCGCACTGCGTCATGAAATATGCGAGGCCCAGACAATATGAAAACATTGGTGACCATGCCTGCGTTCACCGTCATCGTTGCTTTAACGGTCCCGGATATCCCATTGTCAATCGCCATCTGAGGCATTACAGGGCTAACTTGCTTACGGCAAGCAAGAGGAGAATTCTCCGTCTTTCGATTGACTTCTTTGGCAACGGGCGCCAATTGATTTGCGGAAGCAATGGTCGAAGCGTCGGCTTGAAATGTAGTCAAGGCGATACTTGCTATTAGTATTGGCAAATATTTCAATCCTGTGCTCCGTAGGATGGCGTTGTCGAAAAGACAGGCCGGCATCCTACCATCTGGGTATCGATACTCTTGACGGCAATACTTTCCGCAAGAGAATGTATTGCTACCGACGAAGTTCAAATGAAAAATTAGCTAGTCAATTCAGACGCTGAAACAAGAATGAAACCGGGACGCCCGTTTCAACTGGTTGCAGCTTCGCTGCGCGTGTTGTTTGACGGTTTCGTGCGACGTTAAAGCAGAAAATCAGGTGATTTGAATGACCGTTGTCTGGAAACTTGTACGCCGGCAATGCGTCTTTTGGAGGAGGTCACTTTGCTCGGAAGTTGAACGTCAAAATGGATGTCGGCAATGGAGAACATCCTTAACCGGCAGTGGGGCGGAAGCGGACATACGGATTGGGCTTCCAATTCGCGGGAACCGCTCAAAAAGTACGCTAAGCTTCTCGGCGACTTTGTCGTTTCCAATATACCTGTACATTCAATCAGTCGCCAGACCTAAGCACATGATTCTCGAAGGAATTCTTGGAATTTTTCCGAAGTGTTATCCGACACGCTGCCATGTTATCCGGCAAATCTGCGGGATAGATCATAGTTAATTCATTTCAATGTCGATGCGGTGCCATCACCCTACAGAGCTTGAGATTCAGCAACTCACAGGTCATCGCTGGAGACTGTGGCACTTCACCGCCAGTCATGACTGTCTCACGGCGCAAGTCTTTCTTGTAGGCGACGAGCCGCGCTACGTTTCCTTTTTCATTTGCGAGCGAGTTGAGGTGCCGATGCACTGCGAGTTGCAAACCCCTCGGTTGCTTCGAGAGTCCGCAGAGCGGTTGGTTTTTCTGGACAATCAGATCCGGATCGAATGCACCGAGGTTTCGATTGCAGATCAACCAGTATGGCCAAAAGAATGAAGCGAATCAACATGTCGTTCGACCCTGACGCTTTGCGTCGGTCAACTTTGCGTTCGACATCATGAATGTGACTGCCGCGCCGCGCCTAGACACTGCAATTCGCACGCACCTTGTCCATTGCTTGCGCGCCGACGGTTTTGCAGGTTCCGGCTCCAAGTATCGGCGTGTCGTTGACGGCTGGGTGCAAGTAGTAAGCGTCCAAGGCGCGAGAGGCGGTGGGTCATTCGCCATCAACTTGGCTGTGCAGCCGCTCGCTGTGCCAGACTTCCTTGGCAACCCACCCGATCCGAAGAAGATTACGGAAGAGCTTTGCGAGCTTCGACGTCGACTCTCGGAAACGAATTCAGACCAGTGGTGGAAGCATGACGGCACTGAAGACGGCATGAACGCCGCAGCGTTGGCGGCGGCGGTGGTCTACGTCAACGTTGGCCGTCCTCTGCTAGCACGCGTGTCAGGGCCAAATGCGCCTTTGAATACAGTTACAGCCGAAGAATTCGATCGGGGCTCGTTCGATTTCTCTGGGTTTGGTTCAACGAAGGTACGCATGGCTCTCACTCTCGCGCGATTCCGTCGAACCCAAGGGCGGGCCAACGACTCAGTGGCATTTGCGCGCATAGGTCTTGCTCACATGGGCAGTGCTGTGGCACTCCGTCGTGAGCTTGAACAACTAGCGGTGGCGTCATGATGTCGAACTGGTCGGCCCACGCAGGCACTCAGCAGCAGGTTGCCGCTGCGCGGCGGGTGTTGCGTGTCGGTAGCCTCGGACGTTTTGCGATTAGAGAGATTCTCCAATGTCAATGACTCTATTTTTGTTGCTTTCAGCAGGTATGCCGTTGAACACCAATGCGCTGAACGCGGCGACCAAAAAATTTGAACCCATCGCTGTGTATGAAGCGAATGTTGATCTATCTAGCCATACGGGTTACTTGCCGGTTGTTTTGGGAGGTGAGAAAACCGGCGTCGAAATCTACAAAATCCAATATTCAGAAATTGGCGCATCGCTACCGCCAAACAAGCTCATTGATCCAAAGTCAACCGTTGTAATCGAGTTTCGTTGGGGGAGCGACATGCGAGAGGGCGCCACAGCGTTCTATACGGCGGCGTTGCTTTCAGCTACCTACAATGGCATCGCATATGAACCCAGCGGCAATGTGTATCTGACGACAGAGCAACTTAAGCAAGGGTATATGACGTTTCTAAGTTTCGTGAAGTAGCGGTATGCATAACAGGTCTACACGGACACACAGCAGCAGGTTGCCGCTGCGCGGTGCTTGTTGTGCGCCCGTTGCCTTCATCGCTGTGCCTGACACTGAGTAACCAATGATTCGTTTCGTCTTTGTTGTCATCGTGTGGTTTATGCCGGCCCTTTCATGGGCTGGCGATCTTGAGGTTGACCTAAACGGCTTTCGTTTACAGCAGTTCTTGTCCGCTGTTGACCCGGCCTTGGGCAGCCCATTCAAGACAATCGACGAAGGAGATCAGGTTTCGAACGCGTATGCAATCGACCAAGAAGCGTACATGGTCGTCAGCCACTTAAAGAAGTATCCGCACAACATTTCCGTGCTTCAAATTACGGGAGTTACGAAGAAGGCTCTTTCGTTCAAGGGGCTTCGACTAGGTGATCCAGGTTCCAAAGTTGTCGAAGTTCTCGGCAAGCCAGACGATGTGATGCAAATCGAATCGCCAAGACTAACCAAGCTTTCCTACGAAGGGCGAAACTACACAGTAGAACTTGACGAACAAGACCGCCTTTACAGCATCCAAGTATTCACCACATCCGACTTGATGAACAAGACAGACGGTTCCGAGAGTGAATGGACTGACTTTAAGGCTGCAATCCTCTCAAAGAACACGGCGGCCCTGATTGATATGATGAAACCAGATGTTGAGATTTATCGCCGAGGGAAGATCCTTTCGATAGCGGAACCCTACAGTGCATTTGTCGCGAAGCCCGATGCCGAGTTCACTTCGGCCCTAGTTGGCCCGACCGACAGCGTCTTGCAGCAGATTCTTCAAGGTGAGCCGGTGAAAGAACTTCGCCTCACCAGAAATGTCGGCGTGGGAGTCGTTTACAAATTTCCGGAAGGGAAGATCCTCAAGGAGATTGCATTCTTCCCGTTCAACGGAACCTATCGAGTTTATGAAGTCGCGTTTCGGGAAGGTGTCAAGTGAGGCATAACCCGGCGGTAGACACCGTTCCGTTCGGTCACTGGACGTTGCGCGATGAAGCAGCGTGGCGCATGTCGCCTCCACGTTAAAGTCCACTATGCGAAGACTTACCGCTGCACTGCTGTTGTCCTGCACTCTGTCCTTTGCTCTTGCAACTGAGTCCGCTCGTGATTGGACATGGTCCGAATCAACATGCTCTGCGGCGAGTACCTGGCTCACCTTCAAAGGAACCGCCTCGGTTGTGCTGACTGCCGATAGCGTCTTGGCTGAGCTACACGATACGGAGATGGGTCTCCGACACAAGATTTCTGGGAAAGTGGTTGGAGGAAAAGTGAAGGCCGTTCTATCAACGATGAACACTGATTCAGGTGACGTACCGATGATCGGCAATTACTCTCGTAGGGTTTTAAAGGGGTTTTCTGGAGCGCCGACGTTTGAGTACATCACATTGACCGAAGGCTGCTCATTTATCGGGCTGACTCGAACGGCAGCGGCCTCGAAATGATCTTTAACCCGTCGGCCCATCCGCGACAGCCTTCGGCTGCAGCTGGCCTCCAATGTTATACGGCTTATACCGATGTCTGACGTAACCGATGAGGTAGGGATGGCAATCGAGAGGCTTTCTCTCGGCGAGCGGGTCCAACGCCTGCCGGAAGAAGACGCTGCACGGATCAATGCGGAGCTATTGACTTCGTTTGTCGTCGGTGGTGACCGCCGCTGGTGGTGGGAAGCCTTCCGTGATCCGAGTGCTTCGAAAGCGTTTCCCGACGACATGGGCTTTGAGCACATGGTTGAGCTCGTACCAAACCGCTCGGAAGTATGCTGGTTTGTAGTTGAAGATTCCAAGGCCGATTCGTACCCGGTTTACGAAGCTACACCAGAAGACGTAGCGTCTATAGTCGGCGAATGCTTTGCATTCGAGTACTACATAGCTCCAAAAAGCAAACATTGGCTAATTTGTGAGAACCATCATGGACGGATCATTGGCGTCGGCGAGGAGATTGTTCGTGCAATTGGCGCCGCCGTATAACGGGTTCGTCGAATGGGCCCACAACGGTGACCAGCATGGTCACCATTATTCAGTACCGAGTGCTCCGTTGCGGTGCATGCACGGGCGTCGTTAGGCCTCAAATGACCGACAACTGGGACTTCTACTCACTGCGGGTCGACAACGAGCCAGCCTCCATCTTTGTTGATCTGGGCATCCTGCCCGATGCGCCTGTGGCTTCGCTTCCCCACATGACCTATGTCAGGCTGTATATGAACCAGCCTCGACCGGACGGACTTTCAAGCCAGGAAGAATTCGACACACTCATCAAAATTGAGAAGGCCATAGAAGCCAATCTCTGCGGAGATGTAGTCGGCTATGTGGGCCGCAATACTTCTGGGGGCTGCCGCGACTTCTACTTCTATGCTGCGACCCCCGAGGACTGGCAGAGCAAGGTTGATGGCGTACTCTCGGTGTTTGAAGACTATAAGTACGAGACGGGCGCCCGTGAAGACGCTGAATGGTCGACATATCTGGACTTCTTGCTGCCTAGCAAAGTTGATCGCCAGAGAATAGAGAACCGACGCGTCTGCGAAGCACTTGAACAACATGGAGATAAGCTTGTTGCTGAGCGCGAGATCGACCACTGGAGCTCCTTTCCAAGCTCAGCTGCCGTGGATGCGTACCTAGCGGATGTACAGGCCCATGGGTTTCAGGCCCGAGTGAGGCCCACCAGCGAAGTAAGCACTTTGCGCTATGGTGCTCAGGTGTGGAGAGTAGACGTGCCTTCTTACAGCAACATTGATGATGTGACTCAGCCCTTGTTCGAGGCCGCCGCGCGTTATGGAGGCGATTACGACGGATGGGAGTGTCCCGTTAAGGCCTAACCCTTCGCTGCAGCCGCCGTGCTACCGCCTGCGATCTCCGCACGCCGCGGAACTCAAACGTTGAAGCCACAAATCTCGTGATTTGAATGACTACTGTCTGGAAACGTGGATGACCGCAATGCGTCTAAACCGGAAGTCGCCTTCACCCCAACCAACAACCGTCCGCCGTGCCCGGTCCAAGCCCCGACCGCCTGAACGTTACAAGTAGAATCAGCCGGTAGCCCTCGCAGAATAATACTCTGTAGCTATGAAAAGTATAGCAATCATAAACAACTACGTCACCTCGAACGCAACCAGCGGCGCCTTGTCCGCGTCCATCTTGCACCCCAACGATATCTGGCCGTAGCCGACCAGAAAGCATTCGCTGCGGCGCAGGGCAACCGCCTCGGTCTGGTTGCCGAAATACACCCAGGTGCCGAAGCTGGAGACATCGGTCAGCACAATCTGCGTGCCCCGCTTGCGGATGGTGGCGTGGACCCGGGATACGCGGGGGTCCAGCACCGGCAATGTTGCGTCGGTAGCGCGGCCGATGGTGATGCCCGTCGTGGTCACCTCAAAAACCTGTGTGCGCCCCTGCAGCGTCAATGCCAGGGTCTGGTATTTGACGGGGTCGAGCATGGATGCGCCCATGGCCGTGGCGTCCAGGTCGCGGCCCGTCTGCCATTCGACGCGGTAAATGTGGGTGGTTTGCTCCTTGCCCCGCAGTTGCATGGGCCCAAGGCTGCGCAAGGAGGGCCGTTGGCCGGCGATGAGTGCGTCCCACACGTTGTGGGTCGTCAGAATCTGGTCCGCGCCGGCCAGGTCGGCCAGGCGGGCGGCGCTGTTGACGGCGTCGCCAAAGCAGTCGCCGTCAATCTCGACCAGCTCGCCGGACTCTATGCCCATTTGCATCTGGATGGGTGTGGTCCGGCCGAGGGGGATGATGGGTTCGGTCTGAAAGCGCGACTGCAGCACCATGCAGGCGGTGACTGCGTTGCCGGCATCCGCAAAGACGGCAAAAACGCCATCGCCCAGCAGTTTCACGACGCGGCCCTGGTGTTGCTCGAACACCTTGCCCAGCAGTGCCGTCAGGCCGCTCATCAACTGCGAGGCGTTGACGCCGCCCATTTGCTCAAAGAGGCCCGTGCTTCCAACGACATCGGCAAAGACTACGGTAGGCATCAGGGGACTTTCGCCAAAGCTGGTCGGATCGTAGCGGGTTCACTGGTTCGATGCAATAGAACCCCCCAGGCCCGGGATTTATCAACAATAGACGGTCGTAGGTCTGCTAGCATGCCTCCACGGTGGAGGTTCCCACTGGTGTCAAAGGGTTCCGGGCAGTACATGGACGACATTGAAAGATTGGGCAGATACAACATCATTCGCGTGCTGGGCAAGGGCGCGATGGGGGTTGTCTACGAGGGGCGCGACCCCAATCTGGACCGTGCTGTGGCTATAAAGACCATACGGGTGCAGAGCCTCTCGCCTGAAGCGGCTGCCGAGTACGAAGGGCGGTTTCGCACCGAGGCCCGCTCCGCCGCGCGTCTGCACCATCCCAATATCGTCAGCGTGTTTGACTCGGGCCAGGATGGCGACATTGCCTACCTGGTGATGGAGTTCATCCAGGGCGAGGACCTGAAGCAGCACCTGGAGGCTGGTGCCCGGTTTTCGGTGCGCTCATCCATCGTCATGGTGCACGAGTTGCTGATGGCGCTGGACCATGCGCACCGCCAGAACGTGGTGCACCGGGACATCAAGCCTGCCAATATGCTGATGGAGGTCACCGGCCGCATCAAGCTCACCGACTTTGGCGTGGCGCGCATCCAGGAGCCGGATGAAACCCTGCTCACCCAGGTGGGTGGCGCGGTGGGGACCCCCAAGTACATGTCCCCCGAGCAGGCCAAGGGGCTGCGTGGGGACTCCCGCTCCGACCTGTTTTCGGCCGCCGTGGTGCTCTATGAGTTGCTGACCGGCCGCTTGCCCTTTACTGGCGAGAACCAGTTCATCGTCATTCACCAGATCGTGGGCCATGTGGCGGCGCCACCGAGCAGCCTCAACCCGGAGGTGCCCGTTGCCATGGATGAAATCCTCGCTCGGGCGATGGCCAAGGACCCCAACGAGCGCTATGCAACCGCGCGGGAATTCGGGTTGGCGCTGCGGGCACTGGCGCAGCAGATGAGTGCAGAGACCGGTACCCAGGGCGCGGACGTGGGGGCTGAGCTGGGGCAGTTTCTGGCCAATCGTCCGGCGGCAGTGTCGGCCATATTGCGCGATGGTTCCAGCACCGGCATATTCGGGCCGACCGCAGACGTGGCACTGGCGTCAACCGTCAACCATGAAGCCGAACTGGCTGCCTGGCATGTGACCAAGGATTCCACCGATCCCAAGGAGTTTCTGGATTTTCTGAAGCATTTCCCAACGGGCATCTACTCACGCCGCGCGCAGAACCGGATCTACGATCTGGGCGCCGGTGCAGCACTGGAGCAGGCAAAGACCGAGCCGCAATTCCGGGTAGCGGGCGAAGAGTCGGGCTTTGAGTCCACGGTTGGCCATTACGCTCCCACCAGGCCCCTGCAAACAGCGGACGAGACGGTGCCCGGTTTCATGGGCGTGGAGCCGGTAGATCCGGTGGAGCCGGTTGCCGAGCCAGCGCCAACCATTGCCGATGCGGCGAAAGGCACCCCGAAGTGGAGTCTGGTCGCAGTGGGTGTTGTGGTGTTCGGCTTGGTTGCCATGGCCATACGTTTGAGCTCTCCGGAGTCGGTCGAGGTTGCACCCAAACAGGCGGTGGCACCGCCGATGTCCGCGAGCCCATCGGTTGCTGTGCAGCCTGCCCCTGTCCTGCACGCCGCGGCATCCGCAGCGGCCGCGCCCGCATCCGCGCCAGCCGCAGGGCCCGCCTCCAGACCCGCGGTTGCGGCTGTGGCGGGGGCGTCCCGTGCGCTCACCAAGCCCAAGAGCGACATGTCTGTGGTCACCGTTCCACCGCAGGCCCCAAAGCAAGCCCCTGCGCCAGTCGCGCCTGCGCCCCGCGAGTCTCCCCCCGCAGCCGTCGTCAACCAGGGCATTGGCTCCGGCCCCTCCAGGCCGGGCCAGGTCTGCGCCAATGAGGTTTTCATTTTCAAGATCAAATGCATTGCCGACCAGTGCGCAACTGATCGCTACCGGCAGACGCCTGAGTGCATACGTTTCAAGGAACTTGAACGCGAACGCGAAGAGCAGCGCAACAGCCGACGCTAGGCTGGCGCTACCGGGGTGTGGAAGTCAGGCGTTGCCACTGCCCTGACGTCCAAACTTCCACAGGGCCAGGCCGCCAAACAGCAGCGCAAAACCCAGTTGCGCCAGCATCGGCCCCCAGGCCGCATCCAGTGACAAGCCACGCCAGGTCATCGCATCCAGGCCGTCGACCGCCCAACGGGTCGGCACGGCCACCGTCACGCTCTGCAGCCACTGCGGGAACAGAAAGGACGGCACCCAGGCACCACCCAGCATGACCATGATCAGCGTGGCAAAAGTGGCCATGCCGCGCGCGGCCTCTGGCGTCTTGCCAAAGGCAGCAATCAGCAAACCAAAATTGGCGGTCACCAGCGCAAAGCACAGGCCGACCCCCAAAAAGCCCAACACGCTGCCAGCAATCTGGACTTCAAAGAAAATTCCAGCGACGACAAAGATAAACAGCAGCAAACCGAACGCGATCAGTGCGCTCGATAGGGCGCGCGCTGCCAGAACCGTATGCAGTGTGATGGGGGAGGCCAACAGGCGATTCCATAAACCCTGGCGCTGCGCCAACAGCACACCAATGCCCGCGTCGATACCCATAAACAGAATGAATTGCACCGCCATGCCGGCAAACGCGTGGGCATAGCCGTTGTACTTGGGCCCCGAACTCATGGCCTGGTCCGTGGTGACAAAGGGCATGGAAAGGCCACCCTGGGCCTGCGCCGGGGCGCTGGCACCCTCAGCGTGCTGTGCCGCGACGTTGCGCGTCTGGAAGGTACGAACGCTCTTCAAAAATTCCTGCAACTCCGCGCTGCGCGGATCATTGGCGGCGGCCTTTTCCAGTTCTGCGATGCTTTGGTCCATGATCTTCTGGCCACCCGCGCCACTGAACATTTCCGCACTGACGTTTTGCATCACGTGCTGCGTCAGCATGCCCTTCACCATCGCCAGCACGGCGGACTGTGAGGGGTCGTAGTAGACGGCGATGGCGGGCTTTTCCTTGCCTCCAAAGAGGGCAGCACCCGCAGCATCGCCAAAACCCGATGGAATGACAATCGCTGCGCTGAGTTTGCCGTTCAACACTTTCTCCTGTGCTTGTGCCAGTGGCATTTCCACGACGTTCAGTGCGGTGTCCGTCTTCAGGCCGGACACGATCTTGCGTGTGGTTTCACTGCTGTCCTGCGCCACCACGGCGATCTCGATCCTGGCGTTCTTGCTGACACCGGAGCCGCCAAACAGGTAGCCAAAGAAGGCGCCCAGCATGATGGGCATCAGCAGGTTGAGCAACAACGCCCGGCGGTTGCCGAGAAACAGAATCAGGTCTTTGCGAACCAGGGCAATCAGTGCAGTCATGGGTGACGTGTCTCCGTGTTGGGGTGCGGGCGTGCGGCTCAGGCGTCGCGCAGCGAGCGACCCGTCAGCGTCAGGAAGATGGCTTCCAGGCTGGTGCGGGCCGTGGAGAACTGTGCCGCGCGGCAGCCCTGCTGGGTCAGCCACAGCAGCACGTCCTGCGCCTGGTCGGCGGAGCCCAATGCAATCAGCAGGTCTTCGCCGTCCATGGTGACTTCTGACACGCCGGGCTGCTGGCGCAATAGCTGCAGGGTCGCATCGGACAGTCGTTGCGCCGGGGTCAGGCGCAGCGCTGCGTGCGCGGGCAGGCGCTCATACAGCGCGGCGGGTGACTCGTTGGCAATGACCTGGCCGTGGTCAATGATGACGATATGGTCTGCCAAACGCTCCACCTCTTCCATGTAGTGGCTGGTATAGATCAGTGAGCAACCCTGGCGCTTGAGTGCCTCCAGACTGTCAAAAATGGCGTTGCGGCTTTGGGGGTCGATGCCGACCGTGGGCTCGTCCAGGATCAAAAGCTGGGGGTTGTGCATCAGCGCCGCGGCTATGTTGAGCCTGCGCTTCATGCCACCCGAGAAGGTCGCAGGCTTGTCCGCCAGGCGATCCGTCAGTTGCACCAGATCCAGCACTTGCGCGCAACGGGTCTTGAGTTCGGCGCCCTTCAAGCCATAGAGTGCGCCAAAGATCTTGAGATTTTCGCGGGCTGACAAATCTTCATAGAGCGCCAGGTCTTGTGGCACCAGCCCCATCATTTGCTTGGCCGTGTTGTTGCCCTGGCCGACCAGCTGACCGCCCACGCGCACTTCGCCCTGGTCGGGTTTGAGCAGGCCGCAAACCATGCTGACGGTTGTGGACTTGCCTGCGCCATTGGGGCCGAGCAGACCCAGGGTTTGGCCTTTGAACAGTTCAAAGGACACGGCTGTCACGGCCTGGCGTGTGCCAAAAGATTTGTGCAGGTTGTGAACGCTGAGCAAGATGTCGGCCATGGCGAGTCGGTTTGGCTGTAGTGGCATGAAGGTTAGCATGTCAGCACCACGTCGCGGCGTTCCCGGCAGGCGGATGTGCCCGGCACTTTGTGGCACACTGGGCCACTCAAAAGCATGGTACGGTGCTTCGCTTCAGGAGACAATTTTGTGAATATCAAAAGTCAAAAAGATTTCTTTTCCGGCCTCATGTTCATGACCGTGGGCGTTGGGTTTGCGTGGGGGGCCAGCGGCTATAGCATCGGGACCGGTGCCCGCATGGGGCCGGGGTACTTTCCACTGGCGCTGGGGGTGTTGCTGGCCGTGTTGGGCGGTGTGATCACGTTCAAGGCGCTGGTGGTCGAGACCGTGGATGGCGACAAGATCGGCACCTTTGCGTGGAAGCCGCTGGTCTTCATTATTCTGGCCAACCTGATGTTTGGCGTCATGATTGGCGGCTTGCCCAGCATCCACCTGCCGCCCATGGGACTGATCGTCGGGATCTATGCGCTGACTTTCATTGCCAGTTTGGCGGGGGACACGTTCAATCTGAAGGAAACCGCCGTGTTGGCCACCATTTTGGCCGTCATGAGCTACCTGGCCTTCATCAAACTGCTCAATTTGCAATTTGCCGTGTGGCCCGTGTTGGCTGGCGCTTGATCAGGAACTACCATGGAATTATTCAACAATCTGGCGCTTGGCTTTGGCGTGGCTTTCACGCTGCAGAACCTGATGTACGCCTTCATCGGCTGTTTTCTGGGCACTGTCATTGGCGTGTTGCCCGGCATTGGCCCATTGGCAACCATTGCCATGCTGCTGCCGGCCACCTATGCCTTGCCACCCGTCGCCGCACTGATCATGCTGGCAGGCATCTATTACGGTGCGCAGTATGGCGGGTCCACCACCGCCATTCTGGTCAACCTGCCCGGCGAGTCGTCGTCGGTGGTGACCGTGATTGACGGCTACCAGATGGCCCGCAATGGCCGCGCCGGGCCAGCACTGGCTGCGGCCGGTCTGGGGTCTTTCTTCGCGGGTTGTGTGGGCACGCTGATTCTGGCAGCCTTTGCGGCACCGCTGACCGAGTTGGCTTTCAAGTTTGGCCCGGCCGAGTATTTCTCGCTGATGATTCTGGGGTTGATTGGTGCGGTGGTGCTGGCCTCGGGTTCGTTGCTCAAGGCCATTGCCATGATTGTTCTGGGCTTGTTGCTGGGCATGGTCGGCACCGATGTGAATTCCGGTGTGGCACGCTTCAGCCTGGATATTCCCGAGCTGACCGACGGTATTGGCTTCATCGTGATTGCCATGGGGGTCTTCGGTTACGGCGAGATCATCAGCAACCTGGGCAAGCATGAAAGTGAGCGGGAAGTATTTACCGCCAATGTGACGGGGCTGATGCCAACCAGGGAAGACTTCCGCCGCATGATTCCCGCCGTGTTGCGTGGCACGGCCTTGGGTTCCTTGTTGGGAATCTTGCCCGGCGGGGGCGCGGTGATGGCGGCCTTTGCGGCCTACACCCTGGAGAAGAAAACCAAACTGGAGCCGGGTGAAGTTCCCTTTGGCAAGGGCAATATCCGCGGCGTGGCGGCACCCGAGGCGGCCAATAACGCGGGTGCGCAAACGTCCTTCATTCCGTTGCTGACCTTGGGCATTCCCCCCAATGCCGTGATGGCGCTGATGGTCGGTGCCATGACCATCCACAACATCCAGCCCGGTCCCCAGGTCATGACCAGCAACCCCGAGTTGTTCTGGGGCCTGATTGCCTCCATGTGGATTGGCAACCTGATGCTGATCATCCTGAACCTGCCCCTGATTGGTATCTGGATCAAGATGCTCAGCGTGCCCTACCGCTGGCTGTTTCCGTCCATCGTGCTGTTCTGCGCGATCGGTGTTTACTCCACCAACAACAGCACCTTTGACATCTGGATGGTGGCCATCTTCGGCGTGATTGGGTACCTGTTCATCAAGTTGGGCGCCGAGCCCGCGCCACTGTTGCTGGGCTTTATTCTGGGCCCGATGATGGAAGAGTATTTGCGCCGGGCGCTGTTGCTGTCCCGCGGCGACTGGAGCGTGTTTTTGACGCGCCCCTTGTCCGCCAGCCTGCTGGCCGGTGCGGTCCTGCTGCTGGTCATCGTGCTGATGCCATCCGTCAAGTCCAAACGCGAAGAGGCATTTGTCGAGGACTGATGTGTTGATGCAGCATCCGCAGCGCGTGGCGCTGCACAACGAGATTCACGCCCGCCCGCCAGAGGCCATGGACGTGCCCCTGAGTCTCTCGCATGTCGTCATGGTGTGCGATGCAGAGCAGCGCGCGGCCAGCTGGGCGCACATGGCCGAGCTGGCCCGCGACCACCACCTGCCGCCACCCGATGCCGGCTCCACCCACGTGCGGCTCGATCTGGGCCCCTACCGTGTGCGCTGGGAAATGCACACCGAGTTCGTGACCTGGACCTTCATGCGTCGCCTGAACACCGACCAGTTTGGCGAGCGCGAGCCCGAGACCGCGCTGGACGCCGTGCCGCAGCGCTGGTTTGCGGCGCTGCCCGGCGAGTGCCTGGCCAATCTGCACCTGTGGGCCTTGCCAAGCGCGGCGTTCGAGTCGGGCTCGCTGGTCAAACACGTGTTGTACGAAGACACACTGGTGGCCTCCACCGTGGCCGGCGGTTTTGCCGAGGTCTATACCGACTTCGCCGTGCACGCCGACGGTTTTTCCCGCATGGTGCTGCTGGCCGGCGGACTGGCCCCGCGCCGGCTGGGGCGTCTGGTGCAGCGCCTGCTGGAAATCGAGACCTACCGCATGGCGGCCCTGCTGGGCCTGCCGGCGGCCCGTGAAGCATCCCAGGTGCTGGCGTCGGCCGAGCGCGAACTGGCCGAACTGGCGCAGTCCATCCGCTCTGCCACGCGTGAAGACGAACCCCTGTTGCTGGACCGCCTGACCCGCCTGGCCGGCGAGGTGGAGAGCCAGCACGCCGCGACGCACTCGCGCTTTTCCGCCAGTGCCGCCTACTTTGAGCTGCTGGACAAGCGCATTGCCGACATCGACGAGTCGCGCCTGGCGGGCATGCAGACGATCGGCGAATTCATGGACCGGCGCCTGACGCCCGCGCGCAGCACCTGCGCCTGGTCGGCCCGGCGCCAGGATGCGCTTTCGCAACGGGTCTCGCGCATCAGCAACCTGCTGCGCACGCGGGTCGAAATCGAACAGCAGCAAAGCAGCCAGGCGCTGCTGGCCACCATGAACAGCCGCCAGGACCTGCAGCTCAAGATGCAGTCCACCGTGGAAGGCCTGTCAGTGGCGGCCATCAGCTACTACATTGTTGGCCTGGTGAGCTACCTGGCCAAGGGCGCCCAGTACGGGGGCTGGCCCTTTAGCGCCGAGATCACGGCCGCCGTGGCCATTCCCTTCGTGGTGGGCGGGGTCTGGTGGTCGTTGCGGCGGCTGCACCATAGCCTGTTTCAAAAGCCCTGAGCGCGGCACAATAGGATTTACCAATTTGATTGATTGGTTCAATCAAACTACAAGGGCTCATAGAGCCCCTAAACTTCATCCTGTTCATCTGTAGAACGCAACCAAGAGGAAACCAACCATGTCATTGATCAACACCCAAGTCCTGCCTTTCAAGAATGAAGCCTTCCACAACGGCAAGTTTGTGACCGTGACCAACGAGACCCTCAAGGGCAAGTGGAGCGTGTTCATTTTCATGCCCGCCGCTTTCACCTTCAACTGCCCCACCGAAGTGGAAGATGCCGCCGAGCACTATGCCGAATTCCAGAAGGCTGGCGCCGAGGTCTACATCGTGACCACCGACACCCATTTCGCCCACAAGGTCTGGCACGAGACATCGCCTGCCGTCGGCAAGGCCAAGTTCCCGCTGATTGGCGACCCCACCCACGCGCTGACCCGCGGCTTTGACGTGCACATCGACGACGAGGGCCTGGCACTGCGCGGCACCTTCATCATCGACCCCACCGGCACGATCAAGACCCTGGAAATCCACTCCAACGAGATCGCCCGTGACGTCAAGGAAACCGTGCGCAAGCTGAAGGCCGCCCAGTACACCGCCGCCCACCCTGGCCAGGTCTGCCCCGCCAAGTGGAACGAAGGCGCCAAGACCATCACTCCATCCCTGGATCTGGTCGGCAAGATCTGATTCACCACTGGCTTTGCGCCAGATCAAGCAAGAGGGGCCCAGCGGGCCCCTTTTTTCATGGGGGTGGATAGAGTGGAATGGCGGGGTGCATGGAATTTGCCTATCAATAGGTTTTATAAAACAAATCACTGAGTCAATAGTTGTTTTCTACAATTCATCCATCGCGAAACCAATACCCGACAACACATCCTTCATCTACGGAGATCACCATGCTCGACCAAGCCCTGAAAGACCAACTCGCCGCCTACCTGGAACGCGTGACCCAGCCCTTCGAAATGGT
>Ga0208398_100330_pt1 | contig 36986 bp, 35 predicted proteins | sample LakWasMe79_HOW10_2_FD_183905 | JGI IMG/M metagenome (GOLD analysis project Ga0208398, IMG submission 183905) | Freshwater sediment methanotrophic microbial communities from Lake Washington under simulated oxygen tension - Sediment Metagenome... | ecosystem: Environmental > Aquatic > Freshwater >...
TCTCGCGCAGCTTGAAGGCGTGATAGTTGGTGATCACGATGACGGCGCGCTTGATGTCGCCGAGCATGTCGCCGGGCACGATCTCGCGGCTGGCGTAGTAGCTGTCCGGGTCCTGTGGCAGCAGCACGCGCAGACGGTCTTTGATGGTCAGGCCTGGGGCCACTACGAGGAAGCCGCGTGTGAATTGCTTGCTGGCCGGGTGGCGCACCGCATTCACGGTCTGCCAGGCGATGAGCATGGCCATGACAGTGGTCTTGCCTGCGCCCGTTGCCAGCTTCAGAGCGATGCGGAACAGGTCCGGGTTGGACATCGCATTGGCGCCGGCCAGGTGCTCTCGAAACTTCTTGCCCGACGCCCCGAGCTTGGGGGCGACTTCGGTCAGCCAGATCGCCGTCTCGACCGCTTCAATCTGGCAGAAGAACGGCCGGACGCCCTGAAATTGGTGGTGCCGCCAGTGCTGCAGCAGGCGCGCGGTTTCGGGCGTGACCTGCCACTGCTGCGGATTCGGAAGCGCGCGCCAGGTGTCTACATAGCCGCGCAGCTCATTGATGATCGGTGTGGGGTCGTACTTCTGCTCGGCCGTGCTGAGGCCTTCGTCGTCGGCCGTCAGCTCCAGCTCGACCTGCACGGTCGGGCCCTTGGGTGCCTTGCGCTTCTTCGCCTTGGGGACGGGCGTGATCAGGTCCGATCGACGGCGTGATTCGATCAGCCGATTCGTTGGCTGACCGTCGGCGTCCAACTCCCAATGCCTGCCCGGATATGCATAGGGCGAGTTGAGGATTGGGTATTCGAAGAATGTCAGCTGCATGGGCCTCCCTGTTTCGACCGGTCGTCTTCGGAGACGCCTGAGTTCGGTTTGTGTTGCGGCATGGAGGCCCGACGCCTCGAGGTGTCACGCTGGTGCCGCCAGCTTACTGGACACTTCAGCGGTGCTTGCCCGTCACTGAAGATCATCGGCCGCGCGCTTGGTTTGGCCGGCGTGGCCTGAATCGGGTCGGCAGGAGGATGCTGGCTGGCATCAACGAGATGCAACAGCGCGGCGAGCTTGCGCTCGGCGGTGTCACTCAAGCTCGCTCAGGTTTGCAAAGTTCCATTCATCCGTGGTCCTAGTCAGTTGCCAACTGAAATCATCACCTGGCAACACATTGCTGAGTTCTTCATTCAAGACAATTCCCTCGCAGCCCGCGAGAACCGAAAAGAATTCAGCAAAGGACTTCTGCGCTTGCTCTCGCACGTCGGGCTCGGTATCCCAAACCTGCTGATCAATGATGAAAAACAGTGCGAGGTGATACGGCTCCTCGATGGAAAGTTCCTGTTCGCGCTCGCCAATTGCAACGCGCACTTCCACGTCATCCACCGTCAAGATCTTGAGCGCATCGGCAAGCTTCTTCTTCGTCTTCTTATCAAACCTGCTGTTGAAAGCATCTGGCCAAGCCGGCCTGGCATAGCGAAGTGCGTACCACTGCTGCAGATTCGCAACAGCGGTCGCACTCAGCCTGCGAGGTCCATCCGGCGCGTGGCCAACGAAGAGGTCTCTCGGGACGACATGCCGATCGGCGATGGCGTGTGCACTTAACACGAGGTTGGGATGTGTTGCCTTGTTGGGACGGAAGTCAAGGCGACGCGTGGACTTCCGTCCCTGAAATTCGCTCCTTAACTGTGGCTCCGGCCTGCAATGGAGAACTTCCAGAAATGGCTCATTCTCGAGTCTAGGCTGAACGACGTCGCAAGTCTGCGAGATCACAACGAGCCAATGGTCCTCTTGAACCTCGACCGGCGGCTGGCCGTACCGGCTCAAGTGCGCGGTTATCAGCGGCAGCACTTCCGCTGAAACTACGGCACCAGCCTGCCAGCCTTGCGCGTCAAGTTGTTCACCGAGAGATGGGGGCAAGCGGTAACCCCGTCATTCGTCTTCCGGGACTGAAGGGCGCAAAGGACGCCGAACAAATCCTGCCTCGGCCATCTTCTGGCTGAGTGACTTCGGCTGGCCATGCAACCTGGCCGCGAGCTCATCAAAGGCGCCAAGCACAGCAGCCTCTTCGATGTCGACCGCCTTCAAGAGCTCGATAGCCGTTCGCCCACCAGCCAGAGGGACATGCACAAGCTTTGTCAGTGGTACGGCGGAGCGACTTCTCCATGCTTGGGCCAAACCTTCTATGACGGCAAACCGAGCGAGGCTGGCGCCCTGCAAAGTGATGTCTTTCGATGCATCGAGCCATTTGTAGAGTTGTTGACGGGAAACGCCCAGCACCTCAGCCAGGGCGAACGTCGGCAGGCCGAAAGTAGCCTGGATCGCTGCCAACCTGTCAACGCGAAGGCGTGCTGCCGCCTTTGGCGCCGGTTCGACATCAAATTCGGCTTGCCCTAGCAGACTCTTCGTCGTCTCTGCCCACCGCACCCACCTGTTCTCCACCGTGGATGCCCATTCAGGCTTGATTCGATTCGCCGCCGCCTCGTGCTGGATCAAGGCCGGGCCGCCGGTGGGATAGTCGTTGTCAATGAGAACAACGGTACCGACCAGTGCACCGGTCAACCCTATGACCACCGACTGAATCGAACCGGCGTCCACGATCGTGCGGATACCTCCCGCACTTTGGATGGTGGATGTTTGTCGAAGAGCCACATTCAACTCGCGGCTTTCGACGGCATCAATGAGTGCACCTGGCCGCTGCTGAAAGAGCGATGCGTTCCTAGCAGCGTAGTGCCTCGCCTGAATGGTGTCGCTCAAATCCACTCTCCCTTGCCTGCTGTGGACAGGACGGCCTTGAAGGTCCGCGACGTCAGTTTCTGCATGCCAGTGTAAACGTCGACCAGTTCGGCAGCATGGAACACGCGCTGGATGTCTTTCACGCAATCCGTGTCGATGAACCCGATTGGCTTGTCGTCTTTGACTCTGGCCTCTGCGTCAAGCATGACCTTCGGTTTGTTCAGTGGCAGCGCGTTGAAGTCTGGCGGGAGCAGTAGCCCCTTCGGCGCCGGCGCCGCCGTGCGCAGGTTCACGACGCAGCCGTCGTATAGAAATCCTGCGGCCCACATGGAACCGGTAAGTACAGCACCTTCAGGATTCACGCCCTGAAGCCGCTCCTCAAGGTAGTCGGCAGGCGAGCCGTTGTCAGACGGAACAATGATGTCGACGTACCGCAAGCCAGCGCGCTCGACGAACGCGCCCAGGTTCGCTGCCGCGATGGCATCAAGGACTTCGGCCCAACGGGTGAGGAAATCGCCGGAGTCGCGGTAGCTAGTCGCATGCAGAGAGATGGCTCGCGTACCTAGCTGGACACCGTGCCTCTGATCGCCAGACAGCAATCGCCATAGTGGTTGTGCGGACGGCTTGTTTCCCTCTATGAGGAGCTCCTGCGCCTCCACCGTTCGTGGATATGAGGTACGGAGCTTGTCCTGCAAACCGGGAATGGCGTTGCCCATCGAGTAGTACGGCGAGATGACCAGCTCGGCGACCACATACGCGAGTGGCGGGTTGCGCCACGTGCCAAGGGCTGCCGTGTTCATGGTGTGTCCTCTCAAGGTTGCCGTCGCTACGTGCGTTGCTCTCTTATCGGAGCAACTGGAACTTAGTTTACAGAGAAGTTGACACTGTTTGGTTGTTTTGGTTCGTAGATTTACATCTTCGGCGGGATGAGCACCCAAGTACGGGGGGCGCCAGTTGAAAGTAGAGGGCTTGATAGTGACAGCATCGCTGTCACTTTCTTATCGAGCTTTGCGTCCGCTTGAGGCCGCCCTTGCCTGCTCGTCGCCCACGAAGTGGCGCCAACCCCGAATCGCCATGGGCGTTCTACGGTAGAACAGGTGCCGCAATTCAAGTGAAAGCGGCCTTGCATGTCGTCGATCCATGCCAGCGTTCTACCGTAGAACAACTGGAAAACGAGGTGACTGCCCCGCCGCTGTTCAGCCCTAGCCGACACCGTTGGCATCAATCGAAAAGCTTCTCCAAGAACTCTCGAAGTCGCTTCTCTTTGGCAGCAGACAGGCTGCCAGCCTTGATCTGAAGCGACACATTGCCTTTGGGGTCCTTGTCCCAAGAACCGACGACCTTGCCCTTAGATGTGATCTGCACCGGAGCCTCACGCGTAGTCGAAGCACCCGCGCCAGTGAGTCGGGCGAGGACTTCCTTGGCGGCGAGCTTCGGGGTCATCGCCCCAAGCTCGCGCGCCTGAGTCAAAACATCATCGGGGCTCTTCTCGATCGCGGCCTTCAGCGCTGCGCCCCATCGAAACTGCAGGCTAAGTGGACTCGGGAAAGCCTCGATCACTTCGGGTGGCAGTGACGCCAACTGGATCGCAGTGCTGACGTTGCCGACTTGAGCGCCGATCGAGGTAGCCAGCCTTCTGAGCGAAGGGAACAAGCCGTCATCAATCGCACGCTTGTACATGACACCCTGCTCCCAGGGCGAAAGGTCCTGCCGCTCCCGATTCTCGCGCTCCATCTCTGTGAAGAGCTGGGCGTCAGTTAGCGCCTCGACGATCGCAGCCACGGGCAACCCAAGCTCAAGGCATGCGCGATGCCGTCGATGGCCGAAGGCAATTTCGTATTCATCTTGCCCGTCACCGCCCTGCCCTACCCGCCTGACTTTGATCGGCTGCACGTTTCGACCAGCCGCCTGAATCTCGGCCTTCAAGCCTTCGAACTCGGCGCCTGAAAACGACAGCTCGTGCCGGTTCGCAAAGCGGCTGGGCTTGATCCGCTTCGGATCCAAGAACTCGACGATAGTGGCGTCCTCGAACCGCTCAAGCTTCGCACGCAGGTCGCGGTTTTCCGCCTCGACTCCGCGGCCCATCGCTATCGACGCGGAAATCGCACCCATTGCCGTGCGGGGCCGATCAACCGGCGCCGGCGCCGCGGCCGGCGCTTCATCTTCGTCATCGAAGCTGATGCTCTTGGCCTTGTCGGTTAGCTTGCTCATTCCGCGTCCTCCGTCTTCGTGACTTGCCTCAGCCAGGCACTCACCATCTGGCCTTCAACGATGTCGACAAACTGGTCATAGGCGTCTACAGCACGCTTGATGGTCCTGCTGCCGGCTGAACCAGGCTTCATGTCATAGATCGACCCAAACTCCGCACTTGCCGACGCGGCCGTTGCCGTCTTTGGAATCTCTATCGGCAATACCTTCGAACCGTAGGCGGCGCTGATCCACTCGCGCACGACATTGGTTGCGATGTCGCTCGCATCCACCTTGGACAGCAGCACGTCAACAAACTCGAATCGCTTGGACTTGCCACGGGCAACCAATTCCTTGGTCAGGTCATAGAACAGATCCCAAAACTGAACGCTGGACGCAAAATCGAGCGCGTTGGGCGGGAGAGGGGTGATGATCCCGTCAGCGGCCATCATGGCGTTGATGGTGACGTATGAAAGGGCAGGGGGCGTGTCGATGATGATCACGTCGTAGGTCTGACGAGCCTGCTCGATGCCGTAGTGCAGTACGTTCCAGAACTGGAAGCGCTGACCCTCGTCCCGCTGGCGGCCTGGAAGCGCGAACTCAGCACTGAAGAGAACCGACGTCGCTGGAATGAGGTCGATACCGTCCCAGTACGTCGAGCGGATCGCGTACTCCACGCTTTCCTGTTCACCCAAACACAGCGGCAATATCGTGTGCTCGGCCTCAACCTCGGCGTCAGGCAGGATGCCGAAGAGGGTGGTAAGACTGCCTTGTGGATCGCAGTCGATCACCAAGACCTTGTGGCCACGAATGCTCAGGCCCTGAGCAAGCGTCACTGCGGTCGTAGTCTTGGTGACGCCGCCCTTGAAATTGGCGACCGCGACTGTGATTGCCTCGGCGCCTGGCGGACGCATCCGTCCGGTGCGAAGCTCCCGCGTCCAGGCCCGCACATCTGGCAAGCTGAATTCACGACGAGTGCCCGCGGAGTTCAGCCCGCCAGCGGGTAGGGTGCCGCCCTTCTTGGCGCGATAGTCGATCTGGCGAGTGTCCAGGTTGACCAGGCTACCGAGCTGTGCCGGGGAGAAGTGCGGAGGCTCCTTCTGCGCATTCGGAGCTAGCATTGCCTTCCGGACCTTGGCCAGGATCTTCTTGGCGCGCTCGGCTTGCACACCGATATCTGCAAGTTCTACTTGCTCTCGTCCCTCGACAAGGATGTTCGTCACGTAGCCTCCAACACTGGTTTAGCCAGCATTGTAGGTTCTGACGGAGCTTAGAAGACAAATCTACAAATCGAAGGCACAACCAACGCGATTGCCACACTTGCCGGACAGCCCTTGCTTTTCGGATTCTGTGGATAAGTCAGGTCCAGATCTTCACTATCCTTGAGAGCTTTAGAGACTTTGCATTCAGCTTTTTCTCTATAAATCAACGGCTTAGCGCGTTTTCCGTCCGGCATCTGTGGCAATCCCGTCCGCCAGGTGTGGCGGTACGGTCCGGCATCTGTGGCAATCGCGTCCGTCAAGCGTGGCTGCCGTCCGCCATCTGCGGCGCAAGATATCCACAAGGGCCCACTTTGGTCACGCCTACGGGGTGTCCGGCAAGTGTGGCTAGAGTAACTACAGAGAAGCGGGTGCAGGCTCAGCCTTCAAGATGGACCCGCCTTGGTAGGTCACAGCTGAGCGTTGGCTAGGTGTCCGGAGCCGTTGGACGTAAACTCTCGGCATGTCGACGGTCAGAAAGGCGCCTCAAACTTTGCATCAGCCTGCAGCGTCCAGCGCAGTTGGGACGCTGAGCAAGTCCGTGTTCGCGCTTGCCATCGAGCCGTTGACCATGGCCCTGACGGTGACGGGACGCAAGGCCTATGACGTCATGCTGTGGATCGCACAGCGAGGCCCAGCTGCCGCCGATGGGGGCTACACGAGCCCTGTGAGCGCGATCCTTCGCGGCTATGGGTCGACAACCAAAGCGTCTGAGCGCGTGCAGCGCTACATCGAGCAGATGGTGCAAACGACGGTCGTCTGGCGGCCGCTGGCAGCGAGCGAACAGGGGAACATGTTGCTCGAAGGCTTTGAGGCCGCGGCACCAGAAAAGATCAGCGATGAAGCTCGCACCTTCCCATTGCTCGCCGAGGCCCGTTTGTACATCCGTGGCGGTGAGGCCTGGGTGACCTGGTACTACCCACCGTCGATCAAGGAGCAACTGATCAGCCCCGAGCGATGGGCCCAGATCGAGTTGAACTCCATCGCCAGGCTTTCGACCTACACCGCCGTCGCGCTGTACGAGATCTGTGCCCGCTACAAGGACAGCCCTGGAGGCCTGACCAGCCGACACGAGCCAGAGTTCTGGACCCGCGTGCTGCGCGAGGGCGGCGGCATCAAGCCTCGTGAGTTTCGGAAGTTCAAGAACGAACTCCTGATGCCGGCTGTCGCCGAGATCAACGAGGAGACCGAGATCGAGGTCGAGCTCATCGAGCATCGCGAGCAGAGCACGCTACAGGCCGTCCAGTTCAAGGTCGCGCGCAAAGCGAAGGAGAAGGCCAAGATTCCTGACGCGGCGGATGTGACCTTGGTGATGCGAGCGGCGAAGTTGGGCGTGCGTGAGTCCGACCTGGATGCCCTTGTTGCGAAGTACGGTGCACTCAAGGTCACAGAAGGCCTGGATGCCATGGAGGCCTACATCAGTGACCCCAGCGCCTCGAAGATCATGAACCGAGGCGGCTACTTGAAAGCCGTACTGGCGAATCGTTTTCCTGACGGCGGAGCGCCCGCGCCACTATCGCCGGCGGAAATACGGTCGGTGCCCAAGGTCGACCCGAAGCGCGAACAGCAGGAGCTGGTGGAGGCATGGAAGGCCAACCGGCAGAAGCAGGTTCGAGCTGAGTTCTCAGCCTTGCCGGAAGACGAGAAAGCAAAGTGGATTGACCAGGCAGCACCGACGATCTTGCAGTGGTCTGTTACGACCCCAGCGATGCGCAAACGTGTTGCGGACCGTGACTGGGAGTCCCCCTTGATCAGCCGAGTCGTGCTGGACGTCTACGCCACGGCGCGGCACGGGGCAGGGTGGAAGGAACCCAGCGAGATGGACCTGGTTATGTTCACGGTAGCGGCAGATCGCCAGCAGGCTTAGGGCCCAAAGGGGAGCCAAAACGCTGCCGATCGATGGCGGCGCCAGTAGATCGCAGTCAGTTTAGGGGTGACATTCCAGCCTGCTCTGCTACATGATAAGTATCCTTATCACCATGCGCAAAAACGGGTGACAAATCAGCCTTTGGCAGGAGATAATCACCCAAGTACTTGATCCGTAAGGAGAACCGCCATGGCCGGTCCACTCGACATCGACGACGACATGCAGCGCATGGTGCTGCGCAAGGGCGAGGCCACCGCGAAGGGCGGCCACGCCTTCCAGCGGTTGCTGCAACTCGCCGAGACGCGCGACTCCGGCCAGGTCCGGCGCGTCGCGCTCTTCATCGCCGCGACCTACAACGGCGAGGCCTTCCCCTTCGATCTGTTCGAGCTGCGCGCGGTCGATGAAGCGCTCAGCGACGACATGCTGTTGTGCATCGACGCGTTGCGCTGGGGCCAGTCCGACCTGCACGGCCTGGTACCTGACGGCGACCGGCGGGTGAGGGCGGTGATCGAGCAGTGGGGCCTGAAGTGGCCCGAGGCGCAGTGACCGCAGGCCACCGCGGTGACTGACGGCTACCCGACCCCGCTCGACGACGCCGCGCTCGCCGCGACGTGGGCCGCGGCCTGGTCGTCGCTCGGCCGACCAGCGCCGGCGGGCCTGCAGGCCGAACTGATGACGGCCTGGTCCGAACCGCAGCGGCACTATCACGATCAACGGCACCTGCGCGAGTGCCTGGCGCTGTGGACGCGGTGGCGCGAGCACAGCCCGCGCGCCGGCGAGGTCGCGATCGCGCTGTGGTTCCACGACGCCATCTACGACCCGCAGGCGCCAGTGTCGGGAAGCAACGAACTGAACAGCGCCGCGTGGGCGGCCCGGTCGCTCGTGCGTGCCGGCGCCGACAGCGACACGGCGCAGCGTGTGCACGATCTGGTGATGGCCACGCAGCACGATGCGCCGGCCGCGCTCGGGTCGAGCCTGGAAGCCCAGCTGCTGGTCGACATCGACCTGTCCATCCTTGGCAGTCCGGCCGAGCGCTTCGAGCGCTACGACCAGGACGTGCGCAAGGAGTACGCGTGGGTGCCCGGTTTCCGGTATCAGGAGGCGAGGGCGCAGGTCCTGCAAAGCTTCATCGACCGACCGCGGCTCTACCGCGGCGAGCACGCGGTCGCGCTGCTCGAAGCGCAGGCCCGCATCAACCTGGCCGCCGCGCTGTCGCGGCTCGCGCAATGAACGCGCGCGACGACAAGGCGCTGGCCAGCCCGAGCCCGAAGCGGCCGAAGGCTGCACGGGCAGGGCAGGGCGCTGGTGCCCCGGCACCACTGTTCGGGACCTCCACCAGAACGCCGACGCGCAGCCTTGCACCGATCAGCGCCGCACGTCAGCGCAAGCTCCACGTCGGCCACTTCGCGTTCATGCGCTCGGTGGTCCAGGGCCTCGATCCTCGCGAAAGCTGGGAGCGCTACTTCCGCGTCGAAGGCGAGGCCACCGACCAGCGCACCGTGCGCGCCACCATCGCCTGGATCCGCGACGAGTTCGCCGCCGCCGCGAAGCGCGAGGACCGGTTCGGCACCGCGCGCCTGGTGCGCATCGACGCCACCCGCATCGCCGACCCATCGCTCGAACTGCCCAGCCTCGAAGCCTTCGCCGAGGCGCATGGCTTGGAGGACGAGCGCCAGGCCGACCAGATTGCCGCCTACGAAGCTGAGTACGGCCGCGCGACGCAGCGGCTGCGCCGGCGCGCCCGGCTGATTGCGCGCCAGCTCGAAGCGCTGCGCTGGCTCGAAAGCCTGGTCGCTCAGTCGCCGAAGGCCGGCGACTCGGTCGCTGCCTGGCTGAACCCGACGCTGGCCAGCCATCTCGAAGCCGCCGACATCTTTACGCTCGCCCAGCTGGTCGAGCGCATCAACGGTGTCGGCCAGCGGTGGCATGCCGGCATCAAGGCGATGGGGGAGGGCAAAGCCCTGCGCATCGTCGAGTGGTTGCGCGAGCACCAGGACAGCATCGAGTTGCAGCTCGGCCGCCATGTGGCGATGCCGCGCAGCAAGCTCTACGCGCACGAGCTGAACGCCGTGGTCCTGCCGGCCACCGACATCCGCCCACTTGAGAAGTTCATCGTGCCGGCCGAGCTCGATGGAGGCCTCGGCCTGTACCGGCGTCCGCAGGCGCAGTGCCTGCTGAAAGCCACCAACGACTACCAGGCCATCCTCGCGTGGCTGCGGTCCAAGCACGGCCTCACCCCCGAGCAGAAGGCGCACCTCAAGGCGCGCCGGCGACAACGGGACACCGGCGTCGAGCAGGGCATGGACTGGCTGCAGGCGCTGTCGAACACCCAGCGCGCCTACCGCAAGGAGGCCGAACGCTTCCTGCTCTGGGCGATCACGCACAAGGGCAAGGCCTTGTCCTCGATGAGCAACGAAGACTGCATCGAGTACCGGGATTTCCTGGCCGACCCGCAGCCGCGCAGCCGGTGGTGTGGCGACCGCGGGCGCGAGCGCTGGTCGCCGCTCTGGCGGCCGTTCGAGGGGCCGCTGTCGGCGTCGGCGCAGCGGCATGCGGTGACGATCCTGAAGAACCTCTATGGCTTCCTCGTCGACCAGAACTACCTGATGGGCAACCCGTGGTCGGCGGTCGGCGTGCCGCGGACCTCAGGGCCCAAGGTGAACGCGGGGCGGAGCTTCAGCCTGGCGCAGTGGCAGTTCATCGAAGGACAGCTGAAGATGCTGCCGGCGACTTCGTCGAACCAGCGGCTGACCTTCGGGATGCATCTGCTCTACGCGACCGGCCTCCGGCTGTCGGAAGTGGTGGCCGCGACGGTCGATGACCTGCAGTGGGTCGAGTACCCGGCGGATGCGTCAGACGATCAGCCCATGGAAGGCTGGTTGCTGCGGGTGATCGGCAAGGGGCAGAAGGAACGCGAGGTGCCGCTGCCGGCCGATGTCGTGGGCGAGCTGGCCAGGTACCTGGTTTCGCGAGGGCTTGACGCTGACCCGGAGGACATCGGTAACCAGGGGGCGTTCCTGCTCGGCAAGGCCAGCGACGCGGCTGAGCGCGCGCCGGGGCTGAACACCGGACAGGCGATCGACCCTCGGCAGGGGATCGCAGCGACCACGTTCTATGACCAGATCAAGCGATTCTTTGAGGACTGCGCCGGCGTGCTGCGAGAGCAGGGCGACGCGAAGGGCGCGGAGCGCTTCACGAAAGCCAGCACGCATTGGATGCGGCACTCGCACGCAAGCCATGCGATCGCTGGCGGCATGCCGATCGAGATTGCGCAGCAGAACCTCGGCCATGCATCACTGGCAACGACGACGGTCTACGTCACGACCGAAAAGCGCCGCCGGATGCGGGCGGTCGAGGCGTTTTGGAAGAGGTAGTAGCGGAGGCGCGGTAGGCGCAAAGCGAACGCAAACTACTTACGAATTCGGGCAAGCACGCGTTTACGCAATCCCTCCAGAACCGTGATGGCGTCGTCGACCTCCTTTGATGAAAGGTCTTCGAGTGGGCCTTCTCTATGAAAGAGACCGATGTTGAGCGTGAATCTGGCGGGTCGTCCTGGAGGCTTCACCACAATCAGCGTACCTCCCCCAAAGGAGCAGTTCAGTTGATGGTCTGTAGCGTCGTCAACCAAACTCTCCAACAGCCGCGAGTTCTTGCTCACATCTCGAATGCAGGCCGCCAATCCCTCTAGAGTGTCAATCGAAATGTGACACACAGGACTTGACCGTAGCGCTTGCCGCATAGCCGCAACAACACTCGTGTCCCCACTCGAAAGTTCCACCACTACCTCAACGTCGCACTTAACGCCAAGCAAGCGTTCTTCGAACGTCGTTGCATAGTTCAAGCCGGACGTGAGTCTGGATCCCTTAGACGCCTCATTCATACATATTCCCTAGTTGAAATCAGTGCTTCACGGCCTGCGGCGTCGGGCGAAGTGCACCCGGTTGGATGACCGTAGCGCTGTACCGTATGCCATCAAGTGTGAATGCAAGCCGTTGCTTCGGAGGAAGGCTCACCAAATAGATGCTTCCAAGCTCGAGGTCTTTCGCGTTGTATGCCACGTTCACCCACGTCGCAACTTCCGCCCCACTCCGGGTGGGCAGGCCCGCAAGAATTTCACTCACCTTTCGAAAATGCTCGGGGTTCCGTGTTCTGAGTTGCTCGAGCGCATCACTGCGATCCAGATCGACAACCAAGGGAGGAAGAGTCCCGGCCACAGGCGAACTTGCAGGAAGCCTCACAATGGTGGAATCGGGTGTCTGCGACGCCGAGTCACACCCCGTCGTTACTACGGCAAGAACTATGGGGGCGAGTCCGTAGAGCCAACGAGACATCATTTGTACTGACGGTCGACTGTCCAGATCCGTTGCCCGACGCAGAGGTTCCACCCCGTGTCGACGGACTTGACACCAACCGAAAGACGTTTCCATGAGCAAATGGTGCCGGATCGCCGCGTTGACGTCCAGCCCCACGATGCGCAACGAGCGGCCGGATGCCTTCGCCATTATTTGGGAGCCGACATCGGCGCACAGGCCAAGCACTGTCGTCAGGCAGAAGCTTGCGTTTTCGATGTGCCGCATATAGCTTTTGCCCTCCATAGTCGATGCGTTGAATTCAGACAAATACACCGCAACCAATCCTATCGGTCAGGCAACCGACCGTCGCAACTGCCAAAGCAATTCACGTTGATTTCCGTCCACAAAGGGCTGGAAAGGGTGGCGACGAAGGTGGGGTTAATGGTTTGGTTTAGTGTGAGGCCTCAGCCTAGTCCTGCATATATTCGCTTAGTCGTGCTACGCCTTTTTTGAACCCGCCGCGTACAACATGATCGAGCAGGTGCGCGTTCCAGTGATTCATGTAGGAGACCGAGCCATACACCTTCTTGTCGGCCTTGGAGCCGACCACGAACTCGCCGTTCGCGCTCCAGACCTGAACATCGCTCCAAGACAAACGCACCCGCTCATTGGCGCCTAACAGCTTGTGCCTCACTAGCGTCACGCTCCCGTCCTCCACGGTCATGTCCCCAAAATTCAGGGAGCGGCCTTCCTTCAATGCATCGCTCATCTCAATCACCAGGCGCACGCACACGGCACGCCAGAGTGCATTGAGGAATCCGGTGTAGGTGGCTTCCTTCTTCAGGTTGATGACTGTCGAGCCACCCCGGGTGGCGAAGGCGATCTGGTATTCGGTTCCTGTTGGAATTCCGTTGACCGAGTGGCGAACGGCTCCCCAGCGCGCCGCAGTAATCGACTCAAGCGGATACCGCTGCCCTTTCCAATCGATCCCATCCGGCGAGATGCTCAGCGTGTCCTTGAACACGAGGCCCACATCCGCGCTGTAGGTGATGTCTTTGGCCCACTCTTGCTCCCGCACCTTCGCCTGCGATTCCGCATGACGCCGCTTCACCTCGATATCCGCCAATGCACGGGCGTCCTCACTCACTCGCTCGGATACATCAGGCAACTCGGCGAACAGGTCTTGCAGGAGGGCCGTCAAGCGCTGCGACAGCGCCAGCATTCCGTGGTCATTGAAGAGATCAATGGCGAAGCTCCGAATGGAGAATGCCACGTCGCGGCTGGGGTCGTGATCGATTCCCCGTGCCTTCGCGCTCAACTGGATGGGTTGGGCGAAGCGATCGTAGTTCCGGGCGACGCGCTCAAGCTTCTCGATGAAAGGCGCTACCGATGCTTCGCCGGCGCTAACGGAATCGCGTGCGCTGCGAAGGAGCTTCTGAATGGTTTCGGCCTCCTTCTCGAGAACACTCTGCACTTCGACGGCGTAGCTGTCGACCAGCTCGTCGATGAGTTCCGGAGCGTGATCGTTGCCCCCTCCTGTCGCACCATCCACAGCCTTAGTCATCGCGTCCAACAGTGCAGCGGGAGGTAGCCGATCCAGTGCGCTCTTGATGGCGTTCCTGTACGACCGCTTTTGATCGGCGAGCTCGGCCTCGATCACTTCGGCGCCCTTGACTTCTGGGAAGCCCGACACCGATCGATCCTCGTTGATCTCTCTCAGGATCTCATCCGGATCGAGCTCGTCTACCAGAAGCGCCATCTGTTGTATGAACGTAGCGAGATCGTCTGTTTGCTCGTCGGTCGTCACGGCTTCGAACGCTGCAGCGAGGAGATTGCAGTGTGCAAGGGTCGGAATACCGCTTTCCCGGCGCACCGACATGGGATCGCGCAGCAGGCCCTCCAGAAGCTGGGACGCCCTCCTCGGTGAGACCCCAGGAAGCCACGCCATCTCGGCGCCCAAGCGGTTCCTCGGGTTCGTGAGGTCACTCCGAGCCTTCTGGCAATCGTCATGATTCAGTTCAAGCGACTTGTGCTCGGCCTGCTCGACTATCCTTCTTCTGTCATCCCTGCTGGAGACGCCCAGCAAGGCGAAAGGAGTCTTGTGAAGGGCGGACGTCTGTATTGGCTTGGCGGCCGTGCCGACGGTCCTCTTTGGCGTCGATGGAACGGCAACCTGCCTTTCCGAACTGCCTGGCGACGTGGCGGCTGATGTGGCGGGAGGTACGACGGCGCCAAACATGGCCATCAGCTGCGGGTCCTTCAACGCCTCCCTCGCCTCCGCCAACTTGGCCGATGTGGCCGAGAGCCGGAGATGATTGCGAATCTCATGAGCGAAGTGCGCGAGCTGTGCCTTGGTTGACAGGTGCTCGGACAAGACCAGCGAAAGAGCCAAGGCGCTATCGTGCCGTGGCACCTCACCACAAGCATTGCAGACGAGAAGCGGACTCGGCTTTTCGTCACCACATTTGAAGCAGACGGCAGATGTCATTCAGTCGTGATCAAAGGCAAAGGTCATCGGGGCATGACTTGAGAGAGTTCCCGACGCAAACAACCGTAGTAGGCCCCGGGCCCACTGATTCGCTGAGTGGTTTCACAAGCCCGTTCAAGCGACGCCTGTTGAACTGAACTCAGGCGCGACAGGTCCGGGGGGCCCCCCGACGACCGAAGGCCTGCAAGCTCGCGGCTAAGGCAGCCGTAGTAGCTACCAGGTCCGCTGATGCGCTGGGTCGTCTCACACGCGCGCTCGATTGCCATCCTTTCAGAGTCGTTCGCCATCGAAAAATCAGGACGACCACCGGAAGCTCGAAGGCTGGAACCCTCCCGGCGCAAACATTCGTAGTGCGCCCCTGGACCACTAATTCGCTGCGTTGTTTCGCATGCCCGTTCGATGGAAACCCGCTCCGTTTCGCTGGCATGGGACAGGTCTGGCCGACCACCGGACGCACGAAGAGCAGCGCGTTCGCGACTTAGGCAACCGTAGTACGCCCCTGGGCCGCTTATCCGCTGTGTCGTCTCGCACGTGCGCTCGATGGCAGATCTTTCCACATCGCTCGCCATCGATAGATCGGGGCGCCCACCCGAAGACCTGAGGCTGGCGACTTCTCGTGCGAAGCAGGTGTTGTAGCCGGCTTCGCCACTGACTCGGCGAGTCGTTTCGCATGCACGCTCGATCGCTGCCTGCTCGGAAGCTGTTGCGTCTGTCGGCGCGGATCGTCCCGCGGTGGTGCCCATGAGTGCGGGAACCGGTGGCTGCGTGTCTGAGGACCGGGCAGTGCCTTGCTCAGGGAGCGCACTCTGTCGAACTTCATGCGGACTCACGGTGGCCGCAGGGGCAGTCAGCTCCTTGTTCGCAGCGGCTGGAGTTCCACCCCGCAACGCGGGCAAGGGGCTCTTCTCAGACGGATCGTCCGCATCGGCCACTCTTGATGCCCATTTGCCGCTCGCGTTCATCACCATCTGCGCGAACGATGCAGACGATGCCTTGGGAAGGTTGGCGAATTTGCCTTCGGCTTGCTCGTGGTACGCGCGAAGTGCGGCTCCGAGATTGCCGCTTTCAGCGTCTTGGAAGTGGCGAAGGAGGACGCAGCCGAAGCGCAGATTGGCCTGCACGTGAAACAGCTTGGCAGGGTCTCCATCCCCCAGCTCATCGGCCCATCGAGTGGCTACCTGCATGTAGCCTCGCGCGCCGGACCCGCTGATGGCGTACTTCCGGTAGCCACTGGCCACCTGAACGATTGCCAACACCAGACTTGGCTCCAGCCCCGCTCGCTTGCTCTCGTACCAAACCGTCTGCAAGAACTCAGTTCGCGAGGCTTGGTCAGCAACGGCTGTCAGGTGCGGGCCGGCCTTCTCCAACCACCGCTCATATCGATCGCGACTTTCCTGATCGGCAAATTGAGGACGTGGCGCCTCGCCGTCCTTGGATGCCAGTGCAGACGCCACGCTGTCCCTCGGCGGTCCGTCGACAGCTCCAACTTTGGGTCGGCGTTTGGGGGCTTCCTGCTTGAATCGACTGCGTCCCTCTGCTTCGAGGTCTGCGCGAAAGCCTTCCACCTCCGCACGCGCACTCTCCAGGGATCCCCGGCGGTACTTAAACGAGCTGCAGCGCGAGTTGTAGTCCGCCACCATGCCATTGAAGCGATCGACGTCAGCTTCGTTGTATCCGCTAATCTCGGACTTGGCCGCATTCATGCGGATGTCCTCAGCCAAGCAGTATCGAATCTGAGCAGCGCCGAGAACGTTGCCGGTGCCCACCGGGGGACGATCTTCCGATGGTCGGCTGGGGAGTTGCGGTGGAGCGATCTGCGGCTGACGGGCGGCGATCGGGGGCGCAACTGCACTCGGCGACTCGTTTGGCGAGTAGGCCGGTGCAGGCGCGGGACTCTTGTCGCCAGACTGCGAGACCAGCCAGAGCACACCGATTACGGCGGCGATACCCAAGATCCACTTTCCGGCAGCGGAGCCGCCCGATGGCGGCGGCGGCGCCTGATAGGGGCGCGGGTCAGGTTCCGGATCGGCTGCGGCACGGGCAGGGCTAGGCCCTTTCGAAGTCGGCGTGCCCTTCTGCGATGGGACCAACATGCCGTCCACATCTGACACCATCGAAGACAGGCCGGCAAATCCTTTGCCTGGATCCTTTTTGTTTGCGTCCTCTCCCTCCGACAAGGCCGTCTCCCTAGGTGAACCCGATGCGACGCTGCGTACTGCCCTCTCGCTCCCGAGCGGGTGCAGCCTTCAAGGCGCTCTGAAGGCTGTCCTGGTCCAATTTGTCCTTCCCAGCCCGCGCGGCAAGCCTCGCTCCCTCACGGACGACGAATGCCACATCGGACAGAGGGCGACCGGCCAGTTCGCGGGCAAGGGGCCTTGGGTCAACGTCAGTCCCCCTTGGAAGCACCGAGAGAAGTTTCTCAAGCAGCGAGGCAACTTCAACTTCGCTGGCGTAGTCGACCTTGATGACATGGTCAAAGCGGCCTCGTCTCAGGATCGCTGGGTCGATCATTTCGACCCGGTTGGTCATCGCAACAATCAGCACGTCGTTCTTCGCGGCTTCAGGGATGCGACGAAGAAACTCGGCAACTTCTTCCACACGGTGGTGACCTGAGCCCATCTCACGGTCGGCCAGGAAAGCTTCCATCTCGTCTATCACCAGCACGGCCGGTGCGCTCTGCATTGCCTTGTCGAAGACATCGGCCACCTTCTTGCTGGTCTCGTGGATGTAGGGGCTGGCGACACTGGATGCATCGATCTGAAAGCTTGGCCATCCGAGATAGTCGATCAGCCGATCGACTGCGAACGTCTTGCCGCATCCTGGCGGGCCATGGAGCACGATCGCGGATGGGAAATCGATACCCATCAACTTGTATCGGTCACGGTTCTGGACGATGTCGACGACATGCTCATTGAAGAAGTCAGCCAGCTCTTCGCGTCCGGCCAACTCGAAGATCCGTGGCGCGCCGGGCTCAGGCGAAGTTGGCTCCGATGGTGGGGCCGCGGTCGCCGCTGCAGCCTCTTGAGTCCTGTGCCCGCGCCGACTTCTTTCAGCGGGCATCACCTCTGCCACTTCAAAACCGGCGGCCTGCACGACTTCCTTGAGGTGACCGGCACCAAGCCAACTCATTGTTTGCCGGAGCCTTCGAAAAGACTTGGCTGAGACGCTTGCTCCACCGGTCAACCAATAGCCAAGGACCACATCGTCGTCAGTTCGCGAACTGATGCTGTGCGTGGGCAGCAGTCGGCTGATTCTCTCGACGTACAGTGCATCCTGCAGTGGCGACTGGGCGTCCAGTTCACGGGTGGCCTTTAGCGCCAGTGCGAAGGACATCGCCTCGGCCTTCGTGTTGGGCGACCTGCCTTCGGTCACTGGGCAAAGCACCTGGCTCGAACCGCAAGACATGGACCAGAGGCGCTGATCTCCATAGGCCAAGAAGGCAAAGTTGCCCTGTTCAATGAGACCTGCGTCAAGCCATCGCTGAGCAAGGTCGTCGCGCGCCAGCAAAGCTCGACCCCCCCCTTCGGTTTCAACGACCTGCCAGTTGGCGCCCTCGAACAGCGCGACGCGCGCTCGCGCGCCATCCGGCAACTTGAAACCGATTGGGAGCCACGCGTCCACGGTCATCGATCAACTCCGCACGATGTTTGCGCCTGCGACCATCTCGTCGCTGCTTCCAGAGCCTATTCGGATCGAATCCAAGTGGATGACCACGTTACGCAGCTTGTCGATGTCGTTGGCTTTCAGTGCCTGCGCGCCGGCGTTTGCCAACTGCGCATGTTCATGTGCATCCGGAAAGAGGTAGGTGTCCGTGGCGAGCCACTTGAACCGATCGATCACGAACCAGTCCTGGCGCCACAGAATCATGAAGTTCTTGCTTCGCAGTTCACTCAGGTGCGATTCGAAGTCACCGCTGTTGTTGTCGATGGCCCGCTGCGCGGTCTTGGCCAGGTTGTCGAAGGCGTTTTGTTCGCTCGAGCGTGAGTGTTCGCGCACGCTCTTGTCGAAAAAGTCGATTGCCTTATCGAGTTCCATCTGCCGAATCTCTTTGAGATGCTCCTTGCGCGCCAGCGCCAACAGCCTTTTGGCTTCCTGGACGTTGTCCATCGCCTGCTTTGCGGTCTCCGGGTCGGTCTCACCGGCCTTGATTGACTCCGCCTGCTCGAGCTTCTCTCGCGCCTGCGCCAGCCGCGGGTCGTCGATCTTGGATTCCATCTCTTCAAGTCGCTGCAGCGCATGCTCCGACTGATCCGCGACCAACTTGGATGCTTGCGAGTAGTCGATCTGTCCGTCTTGGCGCGAGTAGTAGTTCCGCCCACTGTGAAAGGATCCACCGATCGAAGGTACCGAGACCTCCATCATGATGTTGCCCGAGTCCAGGATCTCGTACTCGCAGAGCATCTCGGCCCCGGCGGCGATGACGCCGTCGTCAAAGTCTGATCCCTTGATTTCGAACATCCCGATGAATCGGTTGTCACTTATCGGGTCTGTGATCTCGCCTTCCCAGAGCTTGAACTTGATCGACCCGGCACTACCTGCCTTGAGCGATTCCTCGGTCTTGAAGGACTTCTTGCCTTTCTTCGGCAACTGATCGCCTTCGCGGACCAGGTAATCCAGCACGAGCCGCCCTCCCAGTTTGTCGCGTGCCTCGACACCGATCGAGTGAGAAGCCGGGATCGCATCGATGCTGGCAGCTGTTCGCGCAATGACGATCTTGTCGTCCTTGAGGGCAACGGGCCCGCCCTTGGAATCGAAGACAAAGACCTTGAATGTGTTCTCTCCCGGCTTGGCGAGGGTCAGCTCGACAGTGGCCCCGTCCTTGAGTGCCAAGCGCCCAGAGGACCACCCGTTGTCCAGGCTGTCGATCTGAAATTCTGTGCCGGCCGCGGCCTTGCCGCCTACCTTGGCGACGATTCGTGCCTTCGAATCCGGCGTACGTGCGATGAAGTTGAACGCGATCTCCAGGCTTCCGCCGGCGCTGAGGGCACCGCGCGCACTCTTGCGTCCTCTGCTCTGCGAAGCCCAATCGATGGACTCCGCGAACACCGCCGCCCCTTCGGCGACAGCAGTCATGGGGTTCACGTCGGTCGACGGCGCAATCCCAAGCTCGAACGCCACTCGGTCACGCAACGGCTTGTATAGGGTCGGCCCACCAACAAAGACGACACGCTCAACATCGTGTGGGCCCAGGCCCGCCTTCTCGAGCGTTTCGCGAGCGGACTGAATGGCCTCGTCGATCTTTGCGGCAATCAGCTCGTCGAGTTGCGTTCTCGTGAACGGGATATCGACATACACCTCTGAGCCCGACTCATCAGCGACACCCAGGTCAGACTCCGTGAGGCTGATGACGGACTCTTCCTTTGCCGACAGCTCGATCTTTGCCTTCTCTGCCGCCCACAGGCACATCCTAAGCAGCGACTTGTACTTCTGATTGGTGGTGAAGTCCTCGGGCAACTCGAAGTTGCCGAGGAGCCACGGCTTCACCACGTTGTCCAGGATGGCACGGTCAAAGTCTGTACCGCCGCACATGGCCACGCCGCCGTGGGCTAGCAGACTGACCCGTCCGCTGATGCTTTCGGCCAGCGCGATGTCGAGCGTGCCGCCGCCCAAATCGAAGACGATGAAGACGCCATCGCCCTTGCGCTGCTTCATCACGCACATCACGGCTGCGACAGGTTCCTGCATCAGTGCCACGTTCCCTAGGCCTGCCATTTCGGCGGCGGCCAAGGTGGCGTCTTTCTGCATCTGATTGAACGCTGCCGGAACGGTGATCACAGTTCCTGTCTGGCCGCTGTTGCGAATCTCTTCCGGCAGGTAGCCGAAGCACAATTTGAGGATCTCGGCGGAGCATTCCTCTGGCGTCATGGTGATGTTCACCGCACCGAGCTTCACCGGTGTGCTGGTGCCCATCATTCGTTTGAACTTCGTGGCGGCGTTGTCCGGGTTCTTTGCCGCGCTGTCGTAGGCACGCTTGCCGAGGTACTTGTTGCCACGGCGGTCTATGAAGATGGCCGAAGGCGTGACGTCGTTCTGGTCGGGGCTCTTGTACAGGCGGACGTTCTCGCCGTCATAGGAGCAGATGGCGCTGTTGGTGGTGCCAAGATCAATGCCGATGTAGTTCATGCTTGTACCTTCCCGAGCATCACCGTTCCTTGCTTTCTCAGCCCCTCCGGACCCATGATGATGGGCTCCACCATCTGCTCAACCAGCAGCACATCGTCTGGGCCGAAGTCGCCGATGTTGATTGCCGATGCCGCCATGCCCGGATCGAACGGTTGCCCTTCGACGTTCACTAGTCGCAGCCCGCTGGCTTCCAGGCTTTCCTCCAGCTTCTTCTGGAAGTAGCGGAGCTGATTCACGTAGCGTGCGCTTTCACCGGCATCCAGCTTGCTCACCAGGCGCGCGAACAGGCGAGAAAAGCGCCAACTCTCTACCGCGACGTCGATGAGTGATCGCTCGAGCTGTGCACTCTCGACTGCTTGCTCATTCGCCATGGCTTCCTCCTTTGGGTTGCGGCGCATCGGTGGCACCTGACTCCTCCGTCTGTCGATGGATCCACATGTCGATTTCGGATCTGGAGAAGCGCCAAGCGCCTCCAACCTTGAACGCTGGGATCTTCTTCGCTGCGGAGAGCCGATAGATCGTGCGTTCCGTGACCTTCAGGTAGGTCGAAACCTCCCGGAGGGTGAGGATCTCTGAGTCGGACTGTTGGATGCGCATCGCCGAGGGAAATTTGGCCAGTTTTTTGTAGGATACGGCACGCCATTCAAGGGTACTACAGCGCAGGCTGTGATCGTGATCACGGCGCCTCCTCAAATGAAGGGGCTGGCTCAGAGCCAGCGGCCGGCATGGTTCAAGGCTGCTTTGGCTTCAGGCAAGACACCCGAGGAACTACTGGCAAAGGGCTGAGCCAGGCGCAGCGGCAACTGGTGCCCCTTTTTGGGGGGTGCCTCTCACCCCTTCGTGCGGGGGCCCGTATCGGGTGATGGCCTGTACGCAGGACATCGCTGACCATCCTTGCTGTCAGCAACGAGCGGTCAAGGCCTCACTATGAAATCAGCCGAACTTCGCGCACTCACTGTGCGCCTCGATGTGCTCAGGGACATCATGGTCGAACTGGTGGCCACGTTGCCATCGGACCGTGCAGCGACCTTCGCCTCGGCGCTGGGCAATCGCCTCAGCGCTCGCGTCTGCGACAGGGAAATCGACGAACGCAGCGACACTGCGATGGTGTCGGATCTTGCGCCCGTCTTCGCGGCTTTGAGCCAGCGGCCCCAAGAAACCCAATAAGCCTGGCGCGGCACGCCGCGGGACAGTTGTGCTTTGCGGCATCGCGCAAATCGCGCCCACCGTGGACAAGCCACCCACCCACAGAACAAGCCTGTGGATGGCCTCTGCGAGGTGCGTGCCTGTGACCACCGCTCCCCAACAACCGCCTACGGCCTGACGCGCTTCGCTTGCCGAGCAGCCGTCTTTGTATGTGTTGATGCAATGCAAGGCAAGAACAAGCGCAGCGCTTCCGTCAGCGCGATCGACGTGCTTGCCGCTTTGCCCAAAGGCTCAGCGCCTCCAACTGCGGGGCATGGGCCCGCGCCCTCGGGGCGAAGCCCAGAAGAGAGCGGTGCGGCCAGACAACTGGTCCTCGATCACGACTCCCGTCCTTGTCTGGTGACGTTGGCGACGAAGTTGGCCACGCGGTCCGGGTTGCAGCTCCAGCCCTTGCACACGGCGACCCACAAGACGCCACCGCGTGCAGCCGCCGTCGCTCTTGCTGGATCGCGGTGATACCGGCGCACACCTGCCACCTCAGACATGAAGCGCCGGGTCTTCGTTGGATACAGGATGTCGGTCATGGTGCCTCGGAATGCTCAGACGATGTATGAGGGCGCGGGCTGGTCAGGGTCGAAAGGCCCGGCCAGCAGTTCCTTGGTTTCGTCGTCGTAGACCTCGACCCAAAGCCCTCGCTGCAAGAAGGAGCGCGCGGCCCGATTGGCGGTGGTGCGGCATGTGTGCAGCTCGCGATCAATCAGCTCGTCGTGCTCGTGTTGGTGCTGCTTCGACGGATCGATGTCGCCGGCCTCCACCACAAACCGGCGGTCGCCTGCCGAGCAGCGTGTGTCCATCATTGCGGTGTTCATGGCGGCCAGGTGGTTCAGATCAAACGCAGTGCACGAAGCCAGGAGGGCACGCCATCAGGCCCGGTGCCATCGGGCTCGACACGGTGGCCTGTCGGCGTTTCGCAGATGCCGTCTTCGTTCCATGCCATCAGGTCTTCCATGCTGGGCAACTCGTCAACATCGAGTTGCCAGCGGGCCAGGTCGCTGAGCGCGGCCTGCTTGTTGACCACCCATTGCGCGAGCGGTACGTCGCCCTTCTTGCGCGACAGCACTTTCCACTCGTCATCGACCTGACGACAGAGAGTTACGCCGTTCGACCTTACCGAGATCAAGGCACCGCGCGCAACTGAGAAGTAGCGATGTAGCTCCGAGCCGTTGGCATCCAGTTCGCTCCGGGTATGGCTTTCACCCCCTGCCTGTTGGCCAGCCTCGGGGCCGAGGAACTGCGGATCGGTGGTGTCGTTGCTGGGGTGGTTGGACTGTGCGTTCATGCTGGTGGCCTCGTGTGGTGGTTGGAAATCTGCCCGTCGGTTTCGCCTCGACGCATGAACAGCGACAGCCAGGCAGGACACAAGGGCACGACCGCAAGCCGCAGCTCGAAGCGGAGCAACGCGAAGTGCAGAGACCGGGTGAGGACCGTGGGCGCCAGCCTTCACCCTTGGGTCATGACTGGATGCCGCTATGCGTCGGAAAGAGGCGAACCGACAGGCAGATCAGCCACCCCGAGCCGCCGAACGCACAGGCCGGCTCACCACCCCATCAACGACACGCGCGAAGCTTCCCAGCTGAGCGATCCATCGTCGCACCGCGGCGCACTTCAATGCCGGGTCGTCGGCGCTGTTGTCGGCCGTTGCATCAGGCACGCGCCCGTGGGTAAAGTGCTGTGCCATGCCCAACAAGCCAGCCGCCCCAGTCGTTCCGTCTCGCGACGTAGATCCCATTGCAGCAGCTGTCATCGAAGATGCGTTGAAGGTTCGCGCATCGCACCCGGCCGTGCCGACGATGGACATCCTGGACCTGGTCTTGCAAGGCCGGCGAGCGCGACCGCTCAACTTCGGCGCGGTTTCGCCCGTCAGCCCCTTCGGTCTGCTGGTCGTGGAGGCTTTCGATCGAGGCATGCCGGCCAGCGACTGGATCGGGTTCTACCGTTACCCGGCCCCTCGCGTGATCGCCGCGCTCGACGACATTTGGCGTAAAGAAGTGTGGCCGGCATTCACCGCTCACTTTGGTATTGCATAGCCTGGGCGGCTCACAGGCCGATTTGTCGTCCAAGTGGGCAGCGACCACGCGCGCAAAGTGTTACGCCGGCCGGCGGGATCGAGCCCCTGCAGGGGGTAGAACGGGTTGATCTCAACTCGCCACACCCCAGGGAAATACATGAAACGTAGAGCGCTGCTCGGTTCGATGGCCCTTGCCGCCCTTCCGAGCATGGCATCGGCGCCTCACCCCAAGGTGCTCCTCACCGTGAGTGGCCGGATCGGGCGGATCAACAACGACGCGACGGACACCTTTGATTTCACCGAAGCCGAGTTTCTGAAGCTGGGTACGACCAGCATCACGACAGGCACACCGTGGACGCCGACCTCGGTGTTTGCTGGGCCTCTGCTGCTCGATGTCATGCGAGCAGCCGGCGTCACGTCGGGCAAGCTGGTCCTCAAAACCCTCGATGATTACTCGGCCCCGATCCCCTGGGACGACCTGGTCCGCTACGGCGTGATCCTGGCGCACAGCCAGGACGGCCAGCGCTTGAGCAACAAGCGCTGGGGCCCGTTGTGGACAATCTACCCTCGCGACCAGAATCCGGCCGCGCTGAGGGGCCCCATAGCGGAATCGAGGTTTATCTGGCAAGTCGACAGGATCGAAGCGGGCGGTTGAGTGAAGGGGCGGACCGCCGCAGCGCGGCGCAGCCTTCCATCGAACCTGTGCGGCTCGATCGGCGATCGGGAGACCGTCTGTCTCCGAAGGGCATGGGCTGGTGGCCCTTGCTGGTGTTGGTGGTGCTGTCCGCTGTAGCGGCCACGACGGCGCTGTTGAGCCAGCAACTGACCCTTTCCCGAGCGGCCAATGCCGTGCCGAACGAAGGCTTCTACTGGTCCGTTGCCCAGTACCAGATCGCGCACCACAGGCTGAAGCAGGAGCTGCGTGCTGTTGCGGCCGGCGAGACGGTGAACGCCCAGGAACTGAGCCGGCGCGCAGCCGTGGTTGCCTCAAGGGTCAGCATCCTCAGCGAGCCCTCCGAGATCAAGAGCCTCCTCAATGGCGTGCCTGGCTATGCCGAAGCGACGCACCGCGTCGCCGAGCTTCAGAGCCGTGTCGGGCCGATTCTTGAGAAGAGCCCGTTTGGCCAGGCGGACGCGATCGCGGTGCTTGGCTTGTTCCAGGCCGCAGGCGACGAAGAACTTCTGAGCCAGCTCGCCAGCGACGTGCGCCTGGCCGAGATCACGGCCAAGGACGAGATGACCCAGACGCTGACCAGGCGCATCTGGTGGGCATGGGGTGGCTTTGCGTTCTGCTGGTTCGCGTTGGCGCTCTGGCTGTTCTACGCGATCCGGTCCCGACGCCGCTACCGTGCGGCGGCACATGATCGGAAGCGGGCAGTCGAGGCGATGGAACAAGCCAACGCCTCAAAGCGCAAGTTCCTGAGCATGGTGAACCACGAAGTTCGTTCACCGCTGCAGAGCATCGTTGCCTCGGCGGAGTTTCTCGCCATGAAGGACAGCCGGCCAGACAGCGCCGGTGCCATCCGCCGCATCAGACATGCTGTGACGGTCCTGCAGGGGCAGCTTCGCGACCTGCTCACCATTGCGCGAGGTGACGCAGCGCAGTTGCCCACCCAGGTCGAGACCTTCGAGCTCGGCGAGCTGGTTCAAGATGTCTGCGCCGGCCTGGAAGAAGCAGCCGTTGCCAAGGGGCTCGCGTTTCAGGTCGAGTACCCGTCGTCGCCGGTGACGGTCAGCGCTGATCCGATCCGCATTGCGCAGGTGTTGCGAAACCTCGTTGAGAACTCCGTGCGCTACACAAGCGCGGGCCGTGTTCGAGTTCGCGTTGAACCCTTCGTGAGGCAGGCAAGTGCTGCTGGCGATGCAGCATCGACGCCGGAGACTACTCGCGCGGGCGCCTCTGACCCCTCTTTATCGGACGGCGCCGTCCGCTTTGTCGTTCATGACACCGGGCCAGGACTGCCTCCTGCTGCGCTGGAGCGCCTGAGGAGTGCAACGGTGCCGTTCGCGTCGAGTGACGACGGCACCGGGATCGGCCTCTTCGTGATCCGGGACGTTCTTCAACAACTGGGTGGTCGCCTTGAAGTCCAGGCCCGCGATGCCGCAGACCCTGAAGGGCAGGGCACCACGTCCACCGTGAGCATCCCGGCGAAGCAGGTGAAGCTCATCTCGCCGGAAGCCGACCTCTTCGAGGGCAGCGAAGCACTCAGTGTGTTGGTCGTGGATGACCTGCCCGATGTGCGAGATTCGCTCGTCGAAGTGACGCGCAGGCTGGGACACGCGTGCCGTGCGGCTGGGTCTGCGGCTGAGGCCCGTACTCTTCTCGCCAGCACGCACTTCGATGTGGCTCTGATCGATCTGGAGATGCCGGAGACAGATGGTCTGGCACTGGCGACGGAAGTCCGTGACGGCGGCGGGCCTAACACGTCGGCGATGTTGATCCTGATCAGCGCCGCAGAGAACCAGGCCACTGGACAGGGATGGCCCTTCGATGGTTTCCTGCAGAAGCCGATCGACGGTCAGGCCCTGGCCCGGCTCATCGGGGCGTGTCGCCAGCCGCAGTTAGTTTGAGGTGAGGCCAACGGCAGCTTTCCTTGAATTCGGCTACCTGCTCCACCGGCCATGAGCCGTAAGCGTCCGGCGAACCCGTCTTGAGAACGGGGAAGGCGTCGGTGACGATGGTGTCCACCAAGGATTGAGGTGGACACCATGGAACACTCCAAGCGCGTCGTTCGGCGCCGTCACGATGACGAGTTGAAGGTGAAGGTTCTGAGCGAGTGCGGTGTCCCTGGCGCATCGGTCGCGCAGGTCGCTTTGGCCCACGGCTTGAACGCCAACCTCGTTCACAAGTGGCGCCGGCAAGCTGCTGGTGCCAAGCCCAGCGTCACGCCAGCGGAGATGCCGACGTTCATCCCGGTGGCGATGGCTCCTGCGGCGGCACTCGTGGTCAATGACATCCGCATCGAACTTCGGCGCGGCGCATTGGCCGTGAACGTGACCTGGCCCTTGGCTGCGTCGGCGCATTGCGCGGGCTGGCTTCGCGAACTGCTCAAGTGATCCGCATCGACACCGTGTGGCTGGGAGTCGAGCCACTGGACATGCGAGCCGGCACCGAAGCCGCGCTCGCCCGAGTCGTGCGCGTCTTCGGCGCAGCGCATCCGCACCACGCGTACCTGTTCGCCAACCGCCGAGCCAACCGCATGAAGGTGCTGGTGCACGACGGCATCGGCGTGTGGCTCGCCGCGCGCCGGCTCAACCAGGGCAAGTTCGTGTGGCCCCAGGACGCCAGCACCACCCTGTCGTTGACGCACCCTCAACTCGATGCGCTCGTGCTCGGCCTGCCGTGGCAGCGCATCGGCGAAGCCGGTGTCATCCGCTTGCTCTGAGACGAGCTGAGCCGGGGCCTGCAATTGCCGATAGTGCCGATGTCGCCCGGCATGGCATCGGGCACGATCTCGCTCCGTGATCGACACGACGCAACTCCACCAGCTCGACGCGCCGCAACTGCGCGAGATGGTCCGTTCGCTGATGGGCACCGTCGTGGCCAAGGACCGGGAGATCGCGTTCAAGCAAGCCACGATCGACAAGATCACCCACGAGATGGCCGTGCTCAAGCGGCTGAAGTTCGCCGCCAGGAGCGAAGCCTTCAACGCCGAGCAGAAGAGCCTGCTCGAAGAGACCATCGACGCCGACCTGGCCGCGCTGCAGGCCGAGCTCGACAAGGTTCGGCCCGACGAGCCAAACAAGGACGAGAAGAAGCAACCCAAGCGCCAGACGCTGCCGGCGCACCTACCGCGCCGCGAGATCCACCACGAGCCGCAGACCACGACGTGCGGTTGCGGCTGCGCGCTCAAGCGCATCGGCGAGGACGTGGCCGAGAAGCTGGACTACGCGCCCGGCGTGTTCACCGTCGAGCGCCATGTGCGTGGCAAGTGGGTGTGCGCCAGGTGTGAGACCTTGGTGCAGGCCCCGCTGGCGCCGCACATCATCGACAAGGGCCTCCCCACGAGCGGGCTGCTGGCCCAGGTGCTCGTTGCCAAGTACCTCGATCACCTGCCGTTGTACAGGCAGGAACGCATCTTCGAGCGCGCCGGTCTGGCCATCGCGCGCTCGACGCTGGCGCAATGGGTGGGCGAGTGCGGCGCGCAACTGCAGCCGCTGGTCGACGCACTGACGGCAGAACTGTTGAAGCACGACGTGCTGCACGCCGACGAGACGCCGGTGGCGATGCTCAAGCCGGCGAATCTGCGGGATGGCAAGACCCATCGCGCCTACCTGTGGAGCTACTGCACGACGCGCTTCAACGAGACCAAGGCGGTGGTCTTCGACTTCGCCGAAAGCCGTGCCGGGCAGCATGCACGCGAGTTCCTCGGATTACCAGGCAGCGACCACAAACGCGGCTGGCACGGCAAGCTGGTCTGCGACGACTACTCGGGCTACAAGCAGCTGTTGACGATGGGCGTGACCGAGGCGGGGTGCCTGGCGCACGCGCGGCGCAAGTTCTTCGACCTGTGGGCCCACCACAAGAGCCCGCTCGCCGAGGAGGCGCTCAAATACTTCGTACAGCTGTATGAAGTCGAGCGCGAGGTGCATGAGCTCGACCCGGACGCGCGACGACAGATCCGGCAGTTGAAGGCTCGGCCGGTGGCCGACGCGCTCAGCAAGTGGCTGACGCTGCAGCGGCTGAAGGTACCCGACGGGTCGGCCACCGCGAAGGCCATCGACTACAGCCTGAACCGCTGGGCGGCGTTGATGCGCTACCTGGACGACGGTGACCTGCCGGCCGACAACAACTGGGTCGAGAACCAGATCCGGCCGATCGCCATCGGACGCAACAACTGGTTGTTCGCCGGGAGCCTGCGTGCCGGCAAGCGCGCCGCCGCGGTCATGAGCCTTGTGCACTCGGCGAGGCTCAACGGGCACGATCCGCATGCCTACTTGAAGGATGTGCTCGAGCGCTTGCCCACGCAGCCCGCCAGCCGCGTCCACGAGTTGCTGCCGCATCGCTGGCAGCCGACGATCACTGCTGCCTGATCAGCACCGCCGTCGTCAAGACGGGATCGCCGGACGCTTACCATGAGCCGGCATTCGCGTCAGCCGAGCGAGTACCCGGTCAAGACTGAAACCGGTCTGTCGCTCTCGATCGCTGTGTGACTGCTGCTAGTTGTAGCGAACGCTCAGGGCGTGGCCGCGCGACCGACGGATTCTCACGACTGCTCCGGCAAGTCGGGGCCACGAGCGGACTACAGACCGAAGTGTCGCTGACGGAGACGGTGGCCTTCGCTCGGGCTTCAACTCCCCTCGCCTCTGAAGCTGGCTAGAAGATCAAGGCGACTATTGGTTCGGCTCAGCGTCCGAAAGCCACTACCGCAGCTATCGAACGAGCGCTGTTTCGGCATGCGCGACTTCCACTTCAATCGAGCATTGCGACAATCAATGCATCGCTTGGGGGAGTGTTTCTTTCCGCAGGTTCCAGTCCCTGCAGGATCCGGCCCAACTGATGGCGCTGGCGTTCAAAGAACTCCGCTGGCCCGATCAGCGTCGGGACACCCGCGAACACTTTCAGCATCGACTTCAAGGTCGTGCGCAGGTAGAACTCGAGGTTCGCGCAAAGCAGGCTTGCCATCACGACCTGCTTTGCCGCGTGCACGATGTCGCCGCGGGCCCTGTAGATGCGTTCGATCTGCCACCGGACGCGGCGGTCATGCGCCTTCAGCATCTCCGCGGTCCTGGCGGGCGAGCCGACGTTCGCGATGAACGAGGACAGGTGCTTCCACAGATACGGGTGTGACACCAGGCTTGCTTCGAGCGCATTCATCTGGGCCGCGTCCTTCAGTGCGGCGTAGAGAACGGCGTTCGAGCAGTCCTTCACCGGCACCCGGGCGCCATTGCTCGTGACCTCGATGTCCAGGGTTGCGAGGGCGCTCCGAAACGCGGTCAGGTGCTTCGGGAGGTAGGTCAGTGCAAGCGTGGGAGCGAGTGCGTTCTTAACCTTGTCGCCGATGGCCGAGCCGGCCTTGCCCCCGCTGGTGAGGTACTCGAGGCCGGTCCACCAGTTGACCAGCTTGTTGTCGAACATGTTAGTTCCGGTGCCCAGCCGGTAGAGCCGGAAGGCAGAGAAGATCCTGTCCCTGGCCTCAGTCTGCGATGGGTCCCGGGCAGCAAGGGCGCTCAGGTGGTCCACGAACTCCGGCAGGCTTCTCGTGGGCGGCTCGGCCTCGGGATTCGGGATCATTTGCGGGATCTCGATCAACCTGAACCTGCCCTCGTCATGGAACAGGAAGCGCGGGTCGGCATAGATGTGCGGCGTGTCGTACTCGAAGCGCATGAGGTCGAGAATCCGGCCTATCTGCCGGTACGCGTCCAGACCCGCGGAGCGGGCGTCGCGGCTCGTCACGGCGGCCTGTGCGAACAAGCGGCGAGGGCGATGCGCGAACAGGTTTCTGGCCTTCGGGGGCGTCTGCGCCGGAAGCTCCGGCGGCGCTTCGGAGATCGTGATGGATCCGAACTCCCCGCAGCAGAACGGGATCGCGCTGGGGGTGCATCCGGTGATGAGAAAGGTTAGGCGGTGCTCCCGCGGCGCAGCCAGGATCTCGTCCCTGACCCGCCCGAAACGCTCGGCGAAGTTGTAAGGTGCCGGTTGCCCGGCGGCGGGTGGCTGAGCCTGCCCGTCCGGCGCCGGCGTGGCCTCGGGTACCGGCGTCGACGCGCGATCCTGAGTCGGCACGAAAAGCCGGTAGAGATGAAAGAGGCTCTCCAGGCTGATGCCTTCGTCGTGCGCCACGCTGAGCGTGTCCCGGCACACCCTCTCTATGTCCACGTACGAGCTGGCGCGATGCTCGGGTGTCTCGCCGACAGGGACGGCAGAGATCGCTGCCTCGAGCCATGCGAAGCAGTCCCCCAGGAAGTGGCTGGCAAGCGAGGCTTCGAGCTCGCGCATGAAGGATCGAAGCAGGAGGGGATCCCGCTTGAAGCCATCCTTGGCCTGCACCGCTTCCGTTATCAGCGACACGGTGTCCTGAGAGCCGACGTACCGAGCGGCCTGGGCGATGATCACCGGGTGCTTGTTCAGGATCTCTAGTGCCTCCGAGGCGACGGTCTGGCAGTCGGCATCGTTGGCAGGGGGGTCGAACATGCGGCGGAGTTCACGCAGGATGTTCACCGGGTTCATGACCCGCAGCCGGTAGGAATCCAGCGAGTGCTGATGCACCAGGTTGAACCATGCACCGAGGAAGAAGTGCTGGCGTTCGTTGATGCCAAGTGCGGCAGGGTTCAGTTGCTGGTCGATACGCATGCTTTGACGAAGCACAGGGCTGGTGTTACAGTCAGTCTACGACGTGGGCATGCCCGCGCAACCGAAAAAGCCAGGAATTGGAGATGCAGGCTGGGTTCAGACCCGCTGCATTCTCCTCTTCCGCCTCTTCCAGCAAGGGCCGCAATCGCGGCCCTTGCTCTTTTCCGGGTCGTCGTGAGGCGCGGTTCCGCGAGTGGCGGGCGGCGAGGGCGCGCACGTACCGCGAGACCTCGCGCGCCTGACGTCCCCACTAGACTGGCCAGGCATCGCCAGCCAGGAAGGGTTCCCCATGGCCAAACCCGCAGTCGAGTTCGTCGCCGACGGCACCAAGCTTCTGCTCGTGTATCGGCCGCGTGGCGACGCCGTCTGGGTCCACGAGGACTTCGCGAAGGGCGAGCCGCTCGACATCAAGGGCACCTACCACCTGACGAAAGCTGACCTGGCGCAGAGGCGTCGTGCCCGCGCCCCGGACGACGACGAGATGTTCGAGGTCACCTTTGTGGTCGCCTCCGCGAAGGGGGACTACTTCGTCTTCAAGCCGGAGATCGTGGAGGTCGACGTGCCCGTCCTAGTGGCGAGGGATGTCACGCCGACATGGAAGTGGTTCAGCGCGGAGGAGCGGGTTTCCGTTCTCAGGCTGCTGGCCGACCTCAGGCCCAGCCGCATCGTGATCGGCGGCAACGCGCCGGATGCGATCCCGGTCGCGGAGTACGAGCGGCTCGTGGCCCAGTTCCCGCCGGCCTATGAACTCAAGCGGTATGTCCAGTCCCGGCTCTCGATCGTGTTCCGAGAACTGACGGACGCGAAGGTTGACGCCGAAGCCATGTTGCGCAAGTACGTGGCGAAGCGCGTCACCGCGCAGCCGCAGGATCTAATCCAGCCCTTCCGGATGCAGGAGGTTTCCAAGTACCAGTTCCTCCTCGAGAAACTCAAGGCGATGCTCGCGCGCGCAGAGGGATACACGGAGCGCCAGTGGCAGGACCAGATCCTCGACATCATCCGTCTGCTGAATCCGAAGTACATCGCCGCCTTCTCGTCGGTAGCGATCAAGGATTCCCTCAACGGCAGGCGCCGCCAGCTCGACATCCTCCTGGTGGACGTCGACGGCCATGTCGATGTGATCGAGATCAAGAAGCCGTTCAAGGCGAAGATCGTCACCGAGACGACGTACCGCGACAACCATGTTCCCCACCGCGAACTTGCCGGCACGGTCACGCAGGTAGAGAAGTACCTGTTCCACCTGAATCGCTGGGGCCCAGCCGGGGAGGCAGAACTGACCAGGCGCTTCAAGCGCCAACTGCCTTCGGGGCTGCAGGTCAGGATCGTCAACCCCTGTGGACTGATCGTCATGGGCCGGGATGACGACCTCACCGCACCGCAGAAAGCGGACTTCGAGGTGTTCCGGCGCCAGAACAAGAACGTCATTGACGTCGTCACTTACGACGACCTTCTGCGGCGCCTTCAAAGGCTGCTTGAACAGCTGGGATCGGGGCACTAATGCGATACAGGCAGTGCGCGGAGATTCGGGCTCGCCTTGATAGACGATGTCCAGTGACACCAGCGTGTTGCTGCAGTCGCCTCCAGCCGGCCCGCCGCAGCGGCCGTGGTACCTCAGGTGCCAGTGGAGTCACGCCAGAGGTGCCAGAGCACCTGACTAAGTGTTGCGGCGCGGGCCCAAAGCTGCCGCGGGGTCACTCGACTTCTTGCCTCGAGAATCAACTTCGGCAGTCGGTGGCCGAAGCCGAGGGCAGCGAAAGACGGCAGACCGCTGCATCGCGATCGTTGGCTGAAGTCGGCTCGTTAGTGGCAGCGATCCGTTCCGTGAGCTGTCATTGAATTGGCGGAAACGAAAGTCGGCTGACGCTGCACAGCTGTCGCCCAGGGCGACGCGACGAAGGACAGCAGAGGGTCGTGAAGAGAAATTCGAGTTGCCGCCCGACAGCAGCCACTCGGCCTCGCAGGTGACCACGGCGTATCTCGATGGATAAGTGCCGAACCGCGCGGCGCGTCACACTAGCCTCGTGCCTGGTGCTTCTGAACGATCGTGAGTTCGGGCAGGACATCGCGGTACTCCGGGATGAGTGCATTCAAGCGCGACATGCGATGGCCCTCGTCTGCGATCAAGACAGCAAAGAGAGCCGCCGCCATCGTTGAAATCGCGTTCGACGTCTCGATGACCTGAAGCACCAGCGGCAGGGGGAAGCCTTCGCTGTGACGCTTCAAAGGCTGGAAGCCACCATGGACAAACGAGTTCAGGCTGTGGCGCAGAACTCTATCGACTCGGCCGACCTCGTCGACCAGGACACGAGGCGCGTTGCAGCCTTCTTTGCGCAGTGCCTTGAGCATGTCGCCGTACACGGCAACCCTGCGGGCCTGTGCGTCGGCCTCGACCGTGAGTTCGCGCTCAAGCGCCTCGATTTCCTGTTCTGTTGCGGCGTAGATTGCCCAGGCGCCCCGGAGCATGGACTCGAATTGCATGCGCAGCGTCGCAGTGGCCGTGTTGGGGTTGCCGCGTGCCATCAAGACGAGAAGAGAGTCCCCGTGCTCCATCGACAGGCTGATGGCGGTCGTCGCGACATCCGTGCCGTGCAGGTCGATGACCTCAAGGCCTTCGTCGTCCAGAGCAAGCGTCTGCGCCATCGCCTCATGCAACTGGCCAGAGCGCTGCAGCTTCCGGTCAATCAGTTCGTCGGTCTCACCGGCTCCGATTTCACTGGCCATGCGCGATAGAACCTTCTTGCTTGCTGTTGGTGATGATCGCGAAGCCTGATCACCGGTTCGCGAAAGCCGCACTGAACTGACTCGCGGCAATCGAGGCGGTCACCGGCTTCTGCAGGAACAGCAGCCCATGTTCTTCGATGGCCGCCACCAGGGCTTTCTCGTCGACATCCTTGGTGCCCGCCTTACCGGTCAGCAGGGCGATGGGGCATGTGGCGCTCTGGCTTCGCAGCTTGGCGACAAGCGCCTCGGCCGTGCCGTTCGGCAGAACCCAGTCGATCACGTAGGCGTCGAAGCTGTCGAACTGCAGGGCAGCTTCAAGCTGCGCCTCGGTTGCAAACGCCGTGGCCTCGAAGCCCAGCTCGACCAGGCCGGCCGCAAGGCTTCGAGCGACGTCGATGTCGTCGTCGAGGATCGCAAAGCGACGCGCCCTGTCTGGCTTCGGCTCGATGATGAGCCGTCGAACCGTGCAGGCCTGCGGTGTCGGCGTGTCGCCGGCCACCATCACCACCCACTCCGACCCGCCCTTGATCGCGATGAGGTCGCCCGGCCGATGCTGTGCGAGTGGCTGACCTGGCCAAAGGCGGCAGGTGACGCGCAGCGGCCCGGCGATGAGCAGCGCGGTCTCGTAGTCCGCTGACTTCTGCTCGCCGAATAGGTCCACCAGGGTCTCGCCGTGGTGTGTCGCGACCGTCTGAAGTTCCTCCAGCGACCACGGGGCGATCCCCGTCATGCGCCGGTGGGCCTGGTGGTACGACAGGCTGAGCAGAACGCCGATGTGTGCCGAGTGCCTGTGCCTCGGGAGGCCGGCCCTGTCGAGCAGCGCCCGGATGCAGGTAGCGGCAAGGGAACCCTGGGCCTCGGCCTTTGCTGGCTCCGGCGGGGGCGTTGGGGCGGCAGAACGAGTGTTCACCGCACACCTCGTGGCGATTCATTGCTTATCACGCAACTTTTGGTCTTCATAAGCTCGTCCATATCGTGTAACAGATAATCTTTGCGTGCCGCGCACGTTTTGCTCTGCTACATTGTCTTTTCCCGCCACTGTATGGCGTCAGGTCTTCACACCAGCGAAAGGTTGGCAATGAAAGCACATTTCAGCACCGCAATCCGGCCCCTAGTGAGACTTGCTGCCCCTTTCGGCCTCGTTCTCGGTCTCGGCCTGGGGCTCAGCGGCCCTGCGCACGCTGTCGACGGCTGCAAGCTTCTGCTGTGCATGGCGGGCAACTGGCAGAACATCAGCCAGTGCACGCCCACCGTGCGCCAGGCCCTGCGCGACGTGGCCCGAGGTCGCGGCTGGCCCACCTGCAGCATGGGCGGCGACAGCGCCAGCGGCAATCAGTACGTGGCGCCCGAGCAGTGCCCGGAGCAGTACATCACCAACGCCGGGACCGACGAGAGTGGCCGGCCCATCTACAGCTGCCCCTTCAGCGGCGTGATCCATGTGGCCGTCGAAGGGCGGCCGTGGTCGCGCACCTGGTGGTCCCCGTCGGGTGACTCGGTGGTCGAGTGGCTGCCGGCCGCGAAAGCGGCGTTCGCCAACTCGCCGGATGCCATGGACGAGCGGTTCGACCGCGACCACGCAGCATGGGTCATCAGTGAACAGGTCCGGCTTGCTGCCGAGGCTGCCGCTGCGGCAGCAGCCGCCCAAGGGGGCGGCGGGTGATTGACTTGGCCGCCCTCGTGCTGACCTGCGCGCCGCTGGTGGCGCAGGACACGGCACGCGCCCTGATCCAGGTCGAAAGCGGCGGCAACCCATTCGCCATCGGTGTGGTCGGCGGCGCACTCGTGCGCCAGCCCGCCAATCTTCCCGAGGCCCTGGCCACGGTCGCCGCGCTGGAAGCCGCCGGATGGAACTACAGCGTCGGCCTAGGCCAGATCAACAAGCGCAACTTCGAGCGCTACGGCCTGAGTCCCGCGACCGCGTTCGAGCCCTGCGCGAATCTCACCGCCATGCAGGGAATCTTGGGCGAATGCTTCTCTCGCGCAAGTCGCCGCGCTCCCAAGCAGACCGCTCTTCGCGACGCCTTCAGTTGCTACTACTCCGGCAACTTTCTGACCGGTCACCAACACGGCTACGTGGGCAAGGTCCTCGCAGCGTGGTCGTCAAAGCCTCTCCCCCCCGCCTACATCACTGCCCCCGTCACCGCATCCGTCAACCCAGGAGCCTCGCAATGAACCTCACCCGCTATCAACCTTCGGTCCGCCCCGTCCCGTCCGTCACCGCAGCCCGCGCCGTCATGGCGCTGCTGGTCTTCGGCGCAGCGCTCGCTGCCTCCAACCCCGCGATGGCCCAGGCCCTGGAACCCGTGGTGCGTGGCGCCACGATCGCACGCGACACCGTCGTTGCCATCACGCTGCTGCTGATGACGGTCGGCGTCGGCATGGCCGGCTACAAGATCATGTTCGCCGGCGCCAGCTTCCGCGACGTGTCGAACCTGCTGTTCGGTGGCGCCATCGCCGGCGCGGCCGCGGCGATCGCTGCAGTCTTCATGGGCTGAGCCGTGATCGAAACCGTGTTCAAAGGGGCCACACGCCCCCCGATGAAATTCGGGGTGCCGCTGGTCCCGTTGGTGGTCCTGCTGCTGCCGGGGTTCATCTCCGGCATGTGGCTGTCCACGATGGTGAACTGGCGCTTCGCTCCGGTCATCTTCGGCTCACTCGCGGTGGCCTATATCTGGATGCGCATCGTCACGAGCCGCGACGATCAGCGCCTCACGCAGATGGTCCTCAAACTCAAGCTGGCGGTGCGCAACCCGAACCGGGTGCTGCGCAACGGGGCGCGCAGCTATGCGCCCATTGGCTACCGAGGGGGCCGTCATGTTTGGCGTCGTTAGCCC
>Ga0208398_100334_pt1 | contig 36718 bp, 34 predicted proteins | sample LakWasMe79_HOW10_2_FD_183905 | JGI IMG/M metagenome (GOLD analysis project Ga0208398, IMG submission 183905) | Freshwater sediment methanotrophic microbial communities from Lake Washington under simulated oxygen tension - Sediment Metagenome... | ecosystem: Environmental > Aquatic > Freshwater >...
GGCCTGGCCTATGCCCTGCTCTACATCCGCACCGGCAAGCTCTGGTGCGCGGTGCTGGCGCATGCGGTCACGAACGGCGCGCTGGGGATCTGGGTGGTGCAGACGCGGCAGTGGCAGTTCTGGTAGGTCAGTTACCCGTTAGCATGGCGCGCCGTGCGCGCAGCCGGCCAACCAGGTATGAGGGTCACAGATGAATCGTCCGCACCACACCAACCAGTTCGCCCTGCTCGCGCAGCGCCGTTTCGCGCCCTTCTTCTGGACCCAGTTCCTCGGCGCCGGCAACGACAACCTGTTCAAGTTTGCCTTCACCGTGATGGTGACCTACCAGCTGCAGGTGAGCTGGCTGCCGCCGGCGCAGGCGGGGCTGGCGATCGGCGCGCTCTTCATCCTGCCCTTCGTGCTGTTCTCGGCCACCAGCGGCCAGCTCGCCGACAAGCTCGACAAGACGCTGCTGATGCGCTGGGTCAAGAACCTCGAGATCGCCATCATGGCGCTGGCCGGCTGGGGCTTCATGCAGGCCAACGTGCCGGTGCTGCTGGCCTGCGTGTTCCTGATGGGCCTGCATTCCACCCTGTTCGGGCCGGTGAAATTCGCCTACCTGCCGCAGCAGCTGAGCGAGCGCGAGCTCACCGGCGGCAACGGCATGGTGGAGATGGGCACCTTCGTCGCCATCCTGCTGGGCAATGTGGCGGGCGGGCTGTTGATCGCCACGCCGCAGGTGGGCGCCAGCCATGTGGCGATGGCCGCGCTGGGCGTGGCCCTGCTGGGCCGGCTGACGGCGCAGGCGATTCCACTCACCCCCGCCACCGACCCCGGGCTGCAGATCAACTGGAACCCGGTCTCGGAGACCTGGCGCAATCTCAAGCTGGCGCATGAGCAGCTGGCGGTGTTCCGCTCGCTGCTGGGCATCTCCTGGATGTGGTTCTTCGGTGCGGTGTTCCTCGCCAACTTCCCGGCCTTCGCCAAGGAGGTGCTGCATGGCAACGAGCAGGTGGCATCGCTGCTGCTGGTGGTGTTCTCGATCGGCATCGGCACCGGCTCGCTGTTGTGCGAGGTGCTGTCCAAGCGCCATGTGGAGATCGGCCTGGTGCCGCTGGGCGCGATCGGCATGAGCGTGTTCGCCATCGATCTCTACTTCGCCGCCCATGCGCTGCCGCCGGTGGCGCAGCAGCTCGGCCTGGGCGAGTTCCTGGCCCAGCATGCGCATTGGCGCGTGCTCGCCGACCTGTGCCTGCTGGCGCTGTTCGCCGGCCTCTACAGCGTGCCCATGTATGCGCTGATCCAGCTGCGCGCACAGCCCACGCACCGCGCCCGCATCATCGCCGCCAACAACATCCTCAACGCCCTGTTCATGATCGCCAGCTCGGTGCTGGCCGGCGCGCTGCTGGGTGCAGGCCTGAGCATCCCGGAGATCTTCCTGGCCGTGGGCCTGGCCAATGCGGTGGTGGCGGCCTACATCTTCCTGGTGGTGCCCGAGTACCTCTTGCGCTTCATCGCCTTCATGCTCTCGCGCCTGGTGTACCGCTACCGTCTGCGCGGCGACGAGCACATCCCCACCAGCGGCCCGGCCCTGTTGGTGTGCAACCATGTCAGCTTCATCGATGCGGTGTTGCTGATGGCCGCCAGCCCGCGCCCGATCCGCTTCATCATGGACCATCGCATCTTCGCCACCCCGGTGCTGGGCTGGCTGTTCCGCCTGGCCAAATGCATCCCGATCGCGCCGCAGCAGGACGACCCCGCCACCTACGAGGCCGCCTTTGCGCAGGCGCGCGCGGTGCTGGCCGATGGCGAGTTATTGGGCATCTTCCCCGAGGGCGGCATCACCCGCGACGGCACGTTGCAGCCCTTCAAGGGCGGCGTGATGAAGATCGTCGAGGGCCACCCGGATGTGCCGGTCGTGCCGCTCGCGTTGCAGAACCTCTGGGGCTCCTTCTTCTCGCGCGTGGAGCGTGGCGAGGCCATGGTCAAGCCCTTCCGCCGCGGCCTGTTCAGCCGCGTCGGGCTGGTGGCGGGGGCGCCGCTGGCGGCGGCCGAGGTCAGCCCGGAGCGCCTGCGCAGCGAGGTCAGCGCGCTGCTGGCCAGCTGAGTGCCAAGCTCAGGCCTGCTGCGAAAACATCTCCCGCCAGGCGCGCAGGCGCCGCCGCATCAAGCAGCGCAACGCACGCGCCTGGCGCCACAGCAGGCTGCTGCGCACCCAGGCCAGCAGGCCTTGCTTCCAGTCCGTCCAGCGCGCATACAGGCGCGCGAACCAGGGCAGTTGCATCAGGGCGGGCTGGCTCAGCATGAAGAGGCGCGCCAGCACGGCCGTGCCCAGCAGCTTGGCCAAGAGGATCACCGACAGGCCCAGCAGCGCCCGGCCCTGGGCGATCAGCCACAGGGCCAACAGCTTGACCGGCAGGAGCAGCAGGGCCGGCGCCAGCAGCAGGGCCAGCGCCGCATAGGGCGGCAGGCGCCGGATGCCGGCCTCCAGCTGGCGCAGCAGCGGCAACTGGCCCAGCCAGGCCATGGCGCGCTGCAGCGGCACCCAACCCCATTCCTCGAACAGGATGATGAGCGCCAGCAGCAGGCGCACCAGCCAGCGCAGGGGGGCGAGCAGGGTCTTCAGCATGAGGACATCATGGGCCTGGGCGGGCGCCGTGCCAAAGGGCATGGGCGGGTAACCGATCGGCGCGATCAGCGCGGCGCGGGGCCGAGATCCAGTTCAATCACTTCGCCCGCCGGCGCCGCAGCGGCGGCACCGGTCGTGACCTTGCGCAGCATTTGCGGTGCAACATTCCACTGCTGGCCCTCGTCGGTGATCACGGTCACCGATTTGCGGTTGTAGCGGGTCAGCATGCCAAACACGGCCGCGCGGCCGTCCGGCTGGAAGCTGACGCGCTCGCCGATGCGGAAGTCCAGCATGGCCCGGTGGCTGCGGGCTTGCTGCAGAAACTTGAGCCGCGCCACCACAAGGTGGTTGAGCTCGACCAGTTCCGCCTCGCTCAGCCTGTCGATGTCGAAGTTCTGGCTCATTGGCTGCCCCTCACGCCGCGCCGTGGCAATGCTTGTATTTGCGCCCGCTGCCGCAATGGCAGGGCTCGTTGCGGCCCAGCTTGGGCCCGCTGCGGCGCTGCGGCTGGTGCGGCAACGCGGACGCAGCCCCACGCCGTTCCAGCCAGTAGCGCTGAATCTGCATGGCCTGCAAGGCCAGACCGGCGGCGGCCTCGTCGTGTTCGGCATCACCGATCGACTGGGCCTCCATCAAGCGCCGGCCGTCTTCCGAGCCGTAGCGCAACAAGGTGCCAAACCAGGCCGGCTCGGCCAGCAGCAGCGGCATCCATGCGGCCTGGTCCAGCTTCATGCCCAGCAGATAGCCGCCGCACCATTCGTCGAGGATGAAAACCTCCCCGCCATCATCTAGTTCGCGGCAACCGAGCAGCGGCTCGTAATCGCTCGCGGGCGACATCAGGTCAGACGCCGTGGCGTTCCATTGCTTCATCAGCAGGCCCATCAGCTGCTGCGCCTCGGCCATGCTCTCGAACACCGGCTCCTGCTCGCCACGCTCGGAGTCATACACCCAGCGCAGCGCCTGCAAGGGGCTCACCATATTCGGGCCGCTGATCAGGGCGCAAAAGAAGCCCTCGATCATCGAGACATCCATCGGATGCTCCAAAGCGGCAGCCTCGGAGAACAGGAAGGTCTCAATCACCTGGATGTCGTCAAGCGACCAGCCCAGCTCGCCGCTCATCGTCGCCTTGTTCATATCAAACTCCCCGCGCGCGATCGGCCGCAAACTGCTGGCGGAAGGCCTCGAAGCCGCCCCCGTTGGGCTGCTCCAGCGCATCGCGCACCTCTTGCATCAGGTTGAGGTAGTAGTGCAGGTTGTGGATGCTGGTGAGCATGGGGCCCAGCATCTCGCCGCAGCGGTCCAGGTGGTGCAGATAGGCGCGGCTGAAGCCCCCGCTGACGCTGCCGTCAGCGGCCGTCGAGCCTCGGCAGGTGTAGCAGCTGCAGGTTTCGTCGACCGGACGCGCGTCGGTCTTGTAGCGGGCGTTGCGCAGGCGCAGGTCGCCAAAGCGGGTGAACAGATGGCCGTTGCGCGCATTGCGGGTGGGCATCACGCAGTCGAACATGTCGATGCCCTGGCTGACGCCCTCCACCAGGTCCTCGGGCGTGCCCACGCCCATCAGGTAGCGCGGCTTGTGGCCGGGGAGCTGGTGGCCGACATGGGCCAGCACGCGCTGCATATCGTCCTTGGGCTCACCCACGCTGAGGCCGCCGATGGCGTAGCCCGGCAGGTCCAGCGCGGCCAGGCCGGCCAGCGATTCGTCGCGCAAGCCCTCGAACATGCCGCCCTGCACGATGCCGAACAGGGCGTTGGGGTTGGCCAGGCGCGCGAACTCGTCCTGGCAGCGCTTGGCCCAGCGCAAGCTCATTTCCATCGACTTGCGCGCCTCCAGCTCGGTGGTGATGTGGCCCTTGGTTTCATAGGGCGTGCACTCGTCGAACTGCATCACGATGTCGGAGTTCAGCACCGTCTGGATCTGCATGCTGATCTCGGGCGTGAGAAAGAGCTTGTCGCCATTCACCGGCGAGGCGAACTTGACGCCCTCCTCGCTGATCTTGCGCATCTCGCCGAGCGACCAGACCTGGAAGCCGCCGCTGTCGGTGAGGATGGGCTTGTTCCAGCTCTCGAACTGATGCAGGCCGCCGAACTGCTTCATGATGTCCAGGCCCGGCCGCATCCAGAGGTGAAAGGTATTGCCCAGGATGATCTGCGCCCCCATCTCCTCCAGCGAACGCGGCATCACCCCCTTCACCGTGCCGTAGGTACCCACGGGCATGAAGATGGGCGTCTGCACCACGCCATGGTTGAGGGTGAGCGTGCCACGGCGTGCGCGGCCCTCGGTCTTGAGGAGTTCGAACTTCAGCATGATGGCGGCGATTGTCGCAGGGGACAATCGCCCCACCATGCCCTTCAGCCTTGCCGCCCCCGTCCACAGCGAACTGATCATCAAGAAGAGCCGCTTCATCGGCTGCGTGGAGGCTTGCGCGGATCGTGCCCAGGCGCTGCGGCGGGTGCAGGAACTTCGTGCACAGCACGTGAGTGCTGTGCACGTCTGCTGGGCCCTGATGGCGGGTGGGCAATCGGCCGCCAACGACGACGGCGAACCCGGCGGCACCGCCGGCCGGCCCATGCTGGAGGTGCTGCGCCACCAGGATCTGGAGGGCGTGCTGGCCACCGTGGTGCGCTACTGGGGCGGCAGCAAGCTGGGTGCCGGCGGCCTGGTGCGCGCCTATACCGATGCGGTGGCCCAGGCCCTGTTGAAGGCCGAGAAGGTGCCGCTGCTGCGCCTCACCCAGCTGCGCTGCACCCTGCCCTATGCGCTGGAGGGGCTGCTGCGCCGCGAGATCGAGGCCACGCCCGGCGCCGCGCTGCAGGCCGTGACGCATGGCGCGCAGGTCGAGCTGAGCCTGGCCCTGCCCGAGCCGGCCGCGCCGGCCTTCGTGGCAAGGCTCAACGAGGCCTGCCAGGGTCGGCTGGGCTGGCTGCGCCCCGCATCGCCTGCAGATAGCTGAGCTTGTCGGGATTGCGCTGCACATAGATCGTGCCGACATGCGCGCCATCGGCGGCCGGCGCCAGTGCAAAGGTCTGCAGCAGCTGCCCATCGGGCCCGAACACCAGGCATCCCGCCAGCCCGTTAATCTGCGCCGGTTCGATGCGCCATTGCACCCGGCCCTTGGCGAAGCCGACCAGGGCGGTGGCGATGCGCAGCCCGCCTGCCAGCGGATAGGGCACGGCCGCCACCTTGCCGCCACCATCGCTGAGCAGCACCGCATCTTCGGCCAGCACGCGCGCCAGGGCCTCGACATCGCGGCGCTGCAGCGCATCGGCAAAGGCGGTAAAGAGGCGCTGGCGCTCCTCCTCCTCGACCTCATGGCGGGCGTACTGCGCCTTCACATGGCCGCGCGCACGGCTGGCCAATTGACGGCAGGCGGCGGGCGTGCGATCGAGCCGGCGCGCGATCTCGTCGAAATCGAGCTCGAACACCTCGTGAAGCAGAAAGGCCGCGCGCTCCAGCGGCGAGAGCCGCTCCAGCGCCAGCATGAAGGCGATCGACACGTCCTGCGCGTACTCGGCCTGGGTCTCGGGGTTGGGCGCCCAGTCCTGCGCCTCGTCCACCAGCGGCTCGGGCAGCCAGACGCCGACATATTGCTCGCGCCGCGCGGCGGCCGATTGCAGTTTGTCCAGGCACAGATTGGTGACCAGGCGCGACAGGTAGGCACCTTCGTGCTGCACGCCACGCGGGTCGACCTCGGCCCAGCGCAGCCAGGCCTCCTGGATGATGTCTTCGGCCTCGGCGCGCGAGCCGAGCATGCGGTAGGCGAGTGCGCGCAGACTGCGCGACTGCTCGCGGTCGAAGCGCAGCGCGCGGTCGGTCAGACTCATGGCTCAACATCCTCCACGCCGATCAGGATCCTGGCATGGTCCGGGGCCAGGTATTGCTCGACATCGACGCCATAGCTGCGGCGCGGCGCACCCGGCTGCTCAAACGTGGCCCAGACCTGGCCCCAGCCCGCGATCACCGCCTGCGGCATCGGCCCGCGGCATTCAAACACGGCGTAGTGGCCGGCGGGAATCTCCACCACGGTCACGCCCTCGGCCGGCGCCTGGCCCTCGGGCAGCACCACGCCGGCCAGCACATCGAAGCTGCCGCGATAGTCGCTCTCATAGCCGTGATAGACGCCGCAAGCCCCCGCGCTGGCCGCCTGCGCCGCCAGCGGGCTGGCAAAGAAGGCGCCCCAGAGGCCGGGGATCCTGCCCGTCAGCGGGTTCATCTCGTCGGCATTGCGCGTGCGCACGCCCAGGCCCTGGACCTTGAAGGCGGCTTGATGGATGGTGGTGAAGTTCATTTGGCGGCTCCCTGTGCTGCGCTCATCTGCGTTCTCTGTGATGCTTGGCGGCACCCCCGCCGCACAAAAAGCCCTGATCCAGCTGCGCCCGAGGATCCGGCTTTGCCGGGACTACGGGCGCGCCCCCTTGAGGGGGCCGGCGAAGCCGGTAGGGGGTGGTTCAATTCAATCCGGCCTTGTCGAGGCCGTAGGCGGCATCGTACGAGCCCGGCACGTTGCGAAATGCGACGTTGATGCGATTCCAACCGTTGATCGCCACGACGCGGAAGCTCAGGTCGCTGAGCTCCTGCTCCGAGAACACCGCGCGCGCGGCCGCGAAATCGGCGTCGGCTACGCCCTGCGGCGGGATGCGCGTCAGCAGCTCGGTCCAGGCCAGCGCGGCGCGCTCGCGTGCGCTGAACAGCGGCGATTCGTGCCAGATCGCCACATGGTGCAGGCGCAGTTCGCGTTCGCCATGGATCTTGGCCTCCTTGACATGCATGTCAAGGCAGAAGGCACAGCCGTTCAGCTGCGAGGCGCGGACATCGACGAGGTGCGACAGCTCAGGCTCGATGCTGGCGTCCTTGATCGCCAGGCTGAAGTCGAGGTACTTCTTGAACAGGGCCGGCGACTTCTGCATGTAGTTGATGCGTGCGGTAGACATGGTGAGTTTCCTGGGTTGATGGTGGAGTTCGGAGCGCTTCGATGCGCTCTCACCGTCAAGACGACGCAGCGCGGACGTTTGTGACATCGAGCGGCGATGCCACGCTCAGGCGCTGGCAGCTGCGACCATGGCCAAGCGCGTACTTGATGGCGGGGAAGGCGCGCGAGGCGACCAGCGCGAGCGCTCTCTCGACAGGCATTGCGGCGCTGTCGCCGCCGATCAGCGCCGCGCGCGGCTCGCGATCCGGGAGCGCGAGGAAGCCGGCGCCGGCCAGCGCCGCGCCCACCGATTCGCGCGAGGCACGCCATGTGCGCCAGCCGAGGCCCGCCGCAGCGAGCAGCAGGCGCAAGTGCTTGATCATCATCATCGTCATCTTTCGGTGTGGGTTCACCGACAAGACGACGCAGCGGCGCCCGATGTGACATCGGGCAGCGAGACTTACGTGCGCCGCTCCAGCAGCATCGCATCCCCATAGCTGAAGAAGCGGTAGCCCTGCGCAATCGCATGGCGGTACAGCCTCATCACATGCTCATAACCCGCAAAGGCGCTGACCAGCATCATCAGCGTACTCTTGGGCAGGTGGAAATTGGTGAGCAGGCAATCCACCACGCGGAACTCGAAGCCCGGGGTGATGAAGATGGCGGTCTCGCGCGCGCCGGCCTGCAGCTCGCCGCCCAGTGCCGCGGACTCGAGCGCGCGCAGCGTGGTCGTGCCCACGGCGACCACCTTGCCGCCGCGCGCCCGCGTGGCGGCGATCGCCGCCACCGTCGCGGCCGGCACCTCGAACCACTCGCTGTGCATCTTGTGCTCGGCCAGTTGTTCCACCCGCACCGGCTGAAAAGTGCCGGCGCCCACATGCAGGGTCACATGCGCGCTGGCGACGCCGCGCGCGGCCAGCGCGGCCAGCACGCCCTCATCGAAATGCAGGGCCGCGGTGGGCGCGGCCACCGCGCCGGGCTCCTTGGCAAACACGGTCTGGTAGCGCCGCACATCGTCGGCCTCGTCGGCATGCTCGATATAGGGCGGCAGCGGCACATGGCCATGCTGCTCCAGCAGGGCAAAGGGGTCGCTGGGAAAGCGCAGATGAAACATGCCGCCGTCCGGGCCGCAGCGGCCCAGCACCTCGGCGTCGAAGGCCTCGTTGAAGCGCACCCGGCTGCCGGGCTTGGGACTCTTGCTGGCGCGCAGATGGGCATGCACCTCACAAGTGCCAGCAATCACCCGCTCGATCAGCGCCTCGACCGAGCCACCGGTCTGCTTCGCGCCATACAGGCGCGCCTTGATGACCTTGGTGTTGTTGAACACCAGCAGGTCGCCGGGGTTCAGCAGGCCGGGGAGCTCGCGGAACACCCGGTCCACCGGGCTGGCCGCGCGCCCATCGAGCAGGCGCGAGGCGCTGCGCTCGGGGGCGGGATGTTGGGCAATCAGTTCGGGCGGCAGAGCGAAATCGAAATCGCTCACGGTAAACGGGGGACGGGACATGATGTTGAGGGCCGGACGGACCCGTGCCAAGCAGGGGCCGCGATTGTCGCATCGCAGCCGTCAACGCCGGCTAGACTGTTCCTACCATGTCTGCAGATCTGCCATCGCCTTGAAGCGCCGCGAACTCGGCGCCCTGGGCGCCTCCCTGCTGATGGGCCCGGCGCTGAGCGCTAGGGCCACCGAGCCCATGCTCACCGGCTTCACCGAGAACCTGCCGCCGCTGAACTACCAGGACGAAACCGGCCCACAGGGCTTCAGCGTAGAGTTGCTGCGCATGGTGGCGCAGCAGGCCAATCTGAAGCTGGACGTGCAGGTGATGCCCTGGGTGCGCGCGATGCAGTCCGCCGAAGCCACGCCGGGCAGCATCCTGTTCTCGCTCACCCGCACGCCCGAGCGCGAGGCGCTGTTCAAGTGGGTGGGTCCCATCAGCCCGCGCCGCATCGTGGTCTACAAGCTCGCCAGCCGCAGCGATCTGAGCCTGCCCGAGCTGCGCCAGCTGCAGGGCGCCAAGATCGGCGTAGTGCGTGAGTCGGCCACCGCAAGGCAGCTGCTGGCCGAGGGCTTCAAGCCCGGCGAGGAGCTCGAGTTCGGGCTGGACGACGCCACCAATGTGCGCAAGCTGCTGGCCGGGCGCATGGAGTACGTGATGCTGCTGGACTGGGCCGCCGCCTGGAACCTGCGCCAGCTCAAGCTGCCCTATGCGACCCTGCAGGTGGTGCTGGACTACGACAACAGCAAGTCCTACTGGTACGGTCTGCCGCCCGACACCGACCCGGCCCTGGTGCGCCGCCTGCAGGCAGCGCTGGACACCACCCGGCGCGACGGCCGCTACGAGCTGTTGAAGCTGCGCTACTTCAGCTAGGGTCTGTCAGTCAGCACGGCGCCAACCGGCGGCGCCGGGCGTGCAGGGCCCTAGGTCCCGTTCGGACCAGCCCGCGCGCTGCTCAGTCACCGCCCGTCCCGGTTGCCAGAATGCCGTCACCGAACAGCCAGACGGTCTTGGCATCCTCAACCAGCAGCGTGCGCAGCCGGGCGCGACTGCCGTTGACCTGGACCTTCCAGCTCTGCCCACCATCATGGGTGGCGAGTACCGTGCCTTCGCTGCCAACCACCCAGCCATGGCGTTCATCGGCGAAGGCCACGGCATGCAGGTCGGTCGCGACCCCGGTATCACGTCGCTGCCAGGTCTGGCCGCCATCGCTGCTGCGATAGAGCCGGCCGACCTCGCCGCTCGCCCACCAGATACCGCCGGTCTGGGGGCTCAGTGCCAGCAGCCGCACGCCCGGCCCGCCGTCGGGGAGCACCCGCTCAGGGCTGCTGCGCCCGGCCTTGAGCAGGTAGATGCCGCCCAGCCCCGTGCCGCCATAGTCTCCGACCACGAACAGCAGGTCGCCCGAAGGCATGAACCGCATGCTGCCGGACTGCAAGTCCGAAGGCAGTGCGCTTCGCATCGACCAGCTGGCGCCGCCATCGCGGGTGTCCCACAAGGCCAGCGTGCCATCGGGGGCCCACAGCGCGGCCGAGCCGGACGTCTCGCTCTGGAACTGGATGGCCGAGACGCTGGCGTTCGCGAAAAGGTGGCGCGCGGTCCAGCTGTTGCCGCCATCGACCGTGGCCAGCAGCAGGTTGGTGTCGGCCACCAGCCAGCCGGTCGTCGCCGACGCGAACTGCAGCGACGAGGCGAGGCCATGGTTCACCGTCAACCGGGCCGACCAGGTCCGGCCCCTGTCCTCGCTGCGAAGCACCTGCCGCCCATCGAAGGCCAGCAGGCGACCGGGCGCGGGGGACACGGCCGCGGCGATGCCGCCCGCATAGGGCGAACGGGCGATCATGAGACGGTTGCCATCTTCCCGAACGCGCGACCAGCCCAATTCGCCCAGCGTGCCATCGAGGCTCAGGAAGCCAAGCCGGGCCAATTCGCTCCACGACTGTGCACCGGCCGCTGCGCCGCCGGCCAGTGGCAGCGCGCGCCAGCTCCGGCCTTGATCCTCGCTGACCCACGAGCTCTCGCCATAGGGGCCTTGGCCCAGCAGCAGCCACGCACCGCGGTTCCCGCTCACCAGCTCCTTCATGCGCACATCGGGCCAGCCCGTCGGGTCCAGCCAGGCGGCGGCACCGGCCTGCAACTGCCGGCGTTCGCCGCCGGCGCTGAATTCACCTGGCCAGCTCGGCAGCAAGGTCGCCAGCCAGCCGCCTTCCACCGGCTGAACCTGCAAGACGGGCGCTGCCTCGTGGTACAGCCAAACGGAGCGCGTCCACAAGCCTTCGCCGGGTTGCCGCTGCCATTGGGCGCCCCCGTTCTCGCTGGTGCAGATGACGGCGCGCGCCGTCTCGACGATGCCCAGCCCGGCCGGTCCGGGCCGGGTCGAGATCACATCCCAGGCCACGCTGGCCAGGCGGGCAGCGGCCACACCGCTCATGCGTGCAGGGTCTGCAACCGCGGTGCCACGGCACTCGACGGGCAGCACCCCGACGCTCTGGCGACTGCGGCCCAGGTCCGTCGAGGCCCAGACAGCGCCCCCGGCATCCACGCCCCAGGCCTTGCCGTCACTGTCGATCAGATGGACGTCGACCAGGCTCTGCTGCCAGGTGTCGCCGTCGTCGACGCTGACCCAACGGTTGCCGTCGGGGGCCCTCAGGGCGTAGGCGCTGCCGGCCTGCTGCAGCAGGCCGGATCCGAGTGGCAAGGGCACGCGGCCGGCTGCGACGAAGCTCGCACCGCCGTCGCGGCTGCGCCAGACCTTGCCATCCGTCGCCAGGGCCAGGATCAGCTGGCCGTCGGCGCGGATGCGGACGCTGTGCAGCGCGCCGGCGGCGTCCAGCGGCTGGGCCTTCCAGCTTTTCCCTGCATCGGTGGTCACGAACAGCCGGCCGGAGGAAAGTGCCCACCCCAGCGTGGCCGAGGCATAGCTGACCTGGTCGAGCGGCACGTCGTAGGGCAAGGGCGCCATCCGGCACCAGCCGCCCCGGTCGGCGCCCGAGCACAGCCGCCCGGCCAGATGCGCCTTGTTGCTGACGCTGACGGCCAGTGTCGCCTCGCGGCCCGGGTCGCTGCCATTGCTGACGGTCAGCTTGACGATGTAGTCGCCGGCCACGCGGTACTGATGCTTGGGGCTGGCTTCGGTGCTGGTGTCGCCGTCGCCGAACTGCCATTGATGGCGCACGCCGGCGAGACCGGCCACGCTGCTGCTGAAGCCGACAGCCGCCTCCATGTCGGTGGCGGCAGGCTTGTCGATGCTGATCGTGGCCGGCAACGCCGGACCGGGCGGCGGAATAACCTCGCCGCCACCTCCGCCGCCGCCGCATCCCGCGACGACGAGCAGCCATGCGGCCGCCCCAGTCGCTCTCCATCGAGCTATGTTTCGCATCTGTTCTCTCCCTTTGCGATCGGCGCATGCTAACTGCGATCTGGAGCGTGAGCGTTACATCCTGCGCGCAAGGCAAAATCGCGCCCATGCCCGAGGCCCCCCCCGCTCCCGTTGTCAAAGCCAAGTCAGCCCCGCAAAAGGCGATGGAGAAGCTGGGCCTGCTGCGCGACATCGACCTGGCCCTGCACCTGCCGCTGCGCTACGAGGACGAAACGCGCCTGACGCCGATCGCCGAGGCGCGCGATGGCGACACGGTGCAGTGCGAGGGCGAGATCGTCGAATCCCATATCGAGCTGCGCTCGCGCCGCCAGCTGCTGGTGCGCATCGACGACGGCAGCGCCCAGCTGCTGCTGCGCTTTCTGCACTTCTACCCCTCGCATCAGAAAAGCCTGGCGGCCGGCGCCCGGGTGCGCGTGCGCGGCGAGATCCGCGGCGGATTCTTCGGCCGCGAGATCGTGCACCCCACGTTCAAGCTGGTGAACGAGGGCACGCCGCTGGCGGAATCGCTGACCCCCGTCTACCCCACCAGCGCCGCCCTGCCCCAGGCCTATCTGCGCAAGGCGGTGGGCTCGGCCCTGCAGCGCGCGCCGCTGGAAGAGATCCTGCCCGAGCACGCGGTGCCGCGCCAGCTGCCCGCGCTGCGCGAGGCGCTGATGTTCCTGCACCATCCGCCACCCAAGGCCAGGTTGTCGATGCTGGAAGACCACAGCCACCCGGCCTGGCAGCGCCTCAAGTTCGAGGAGCTGCTGGCTCAGCAGCTGAGTCAGCTGCAGGCGCAGCGCGAGCGTGCGCTGCTGAAAGCACCGGCGCTGCGCGGCCGGCGTGGCGGCCTGCATGAGCAGCTGCTGGCCGCCCTGCCCTTCACGCTCACCGGCGCGCAGCAGCGCGTCTGCGAGGAAATCGCGCAAGACCTGGCACGCCCCCAGCCGATGCACCGCCTGCTGCAGGGCGATGTGGGCTCGGGCAAGACCGTGGTGGCGGCCCTGGCCGCCGCGGTGGCCATCGATGCCGGCTGGCAATGCGCGCTGATGGCGCCCACCGAGATCCTGGCCGAGCAGCATTTCCGCAAGCTGATCGTCTGGCTGGAACCGCTGGGCATCCAGGTGGCCTGGTTGACCGGCAGCGTCAAGGGCAAGGCACGCCAGAAGATGCTGGACGCCGCCGCCTCGGGCGCGGCGCAGCTGGTGGTGGGCACGCATGCGGTGATCGAGGACAAGGTGGCCTTCGCCAAGCTGGGCCTGGCCGTCATCGACGAACAGCACCGCTTCGGCGTGGCACAGCGCCTGGCGCTGCGCAAGAAGCTGGCGGCCCAGGAGTTGGAGCCCCATCTGCTGATGATGAGCGCGACCCCCATCCCGCGCACACTGGCGATGACCTATTTCGCCGATCTGGATGTGTCGACCATCGACGAACTGCCGCCCGGCCGCACCCCCATCGTCACCAAGGTATTTGCCGACAGCAAGCGCCTCGAGGTGGTGGCCAAGATCACCGACGAGGTGGCCAAGGGCGCCCAGGTCTACTGGGTCTGCCCGCTGATCGAGGAATCGGAGACGCTGGACCTGAAGAACGCCACCGAGACCCATGCCGAGCTGAGCGCCGCCTTGGCCGGTAAAAGCGTGGGCCTCTTGCATGGCCGCATGCCGCCGAGTGAAAAGGCCGCGGTGATGGCCGAATTCTCCAGTGGCCGCATGAGCGTGCTGGTGGCCACCACGGTGATCGAGGTGGGCGTGGACGTGCCCAACGCCAGCCTGATGGTGATCGAGCATGCCGAGCGCTTCGGGCTCAGCCAGCTGCACCAGCTGCGCGGGCGCGTGGGCCGCGGCGCGGTGGCCAGCGTCTGCGTGCTGCTTTACACCGGCCCGCTCTCGGACACCGGCAAGTCGCGCCTCAAGGCCATGGCCGAGACCAACGACGGTTTCGAGATCGCGCGCCGCGACCTCGACATCCGCGGCCCCGGCGAGTTCATGGGCGCGCGCCAGAGCGGCGCCGAGCTCTTGCGCTTCGCCGATCTGCAGGAAGACTCAGCCCTGCTGCAGGCGGCGCGCAAGCTGGCCCCCGAGTTATTGGACCGCCACCCGGCGGCCGCACGCCGCCAGGTGGAACGCTGGCTGGGCAGCAAGGCGGAGTTCCTGAAGGCGTGAGCCGGACTGCGGCAAGCCCTGCGGCTTGCTGCAGCCTGCGAGCGGGTGCCGCGTCCTCGCGGCACGCGGCCTGCAAGGCATGACGATTCGGTAGGGTGGGCGGCTTCGCTATAGTCCGCGGAACTTTTTCCCACGAAACAAAGCTCATGAATCACTTGTTCCAACGCCGCGCCGCCCTGTCCCTGATGATGCTCGGCGCCAGCGCCGCGCTGCTGAGCGCCTGCGGCGGCGGCGGTAGCAGCAGCCCCGCCGATACCTCGGGCTCGGCCGCCGTCACCGTGCTCAAGACCACCGACACCCTGGTGGGCACCGGCGCCACCGCCGCCGCCGGCAAGACGCTGACGGTGCATTACACCGGCTGGTTGTATGACGAAAAAACCGCCGGCCAGAAGGGCACGAAGTTCGACAGCTCGGTGGATCGCGGCACGCCGTTCACCTTTGTGCTGGGCGCCGGCTCGGTCATCGCGGGCTGGGACCAGGGCTTTGTCGGCATGAAGGTGGGCGGCAAGCGCACCCTGCTGATCCCCAGCTCGCTGGGCTATGGCACGGCAGGCCGCGGCACCATCCCCCCCAACGCCGCCCTGGTGTTCGACGTCGAGCTGCTGGCCGTCAACTGATGCCGAGGCGCCTCACTTGAGGCGTTGGATCCAGTACACCAGCACCTCCTGGCGCGGCTGGATGTCGGCATCGCTGTAGAAGTAGACCGGCACCGCATTGATGGCCTCCACCGTGGCCATGCCCAAGATGACGCGGCCGAACACCGTGTAGCCGGGCTTGGCCGCGCTCTGGTAGTCCAGGCTCGGGTTGTCCTTGACGTTGATGAAGAACTGGCTGGTGGCGCTGTTGGCGTCGCTGCGGCGCGCCATCGCGATCGTGCCGGGCAGATTGCCAAGGCCGTTGTTGGCCTCGCTGACGATCGGGGCGTAGGTGGGCGTCTTCAGGCGCATGCCCGGCGCATAGGCGCCGCCCTGGATCACGAAGTCGCGGTCGACATGGTGGAACAGGGTGTTGGTGTAGAAGCCGTCCGCCACATAACGCAGAAAGTTCGCGACCGTGACCGGCGCATAGCTGGTATAGAGCTCCAGCACGATCTCGCCGCTGCTGGTGAGCATGCACACGGTGCTGTACTGGCTCTCGGCCGACTTGGCCAGGCCGGTGGCGCTGCAGCTGTTGGTGGGCGGGTTGGGATTCGGGTTGGGCGTCGGATACTGCACGCCACCGCCATGCCCATCGTCATAGCCGCCACCACAGGCCGCCAGGCTCAGCGCCGTGGCCAGGGCCAGCAGGCCCGAAAAAATAGAACGACGCATCGCAGCTCCCCTTGTTGGGAATTGCAACGCCGGCCGGGCCGCGGGCGTTGACGCCGTGACGTCCTGTTACCTCAGCAGGTCTTCACAATTCGAGGTTGTCGATCAGCCGCGTGTTGCCGATCCGGGCCGCAGCCAGGGCCACCAGAGGCTGCCCCTGCTGGGCCGGGCCCAGGTCGTGCTGGCGGCGCAGGCACACATAGTCGGGCTGCCAGCCATGGTCGCGCAAGGCCTGCATGGCATCGGCTTCCATCGCATCAAGATCTCGCTCGCCGGCCCGCCAGCGCGCGATCAGCGCCTTCAGCGTGGCGGACAGGTGCAGGGCCTCGGCCCTTTCGGCCTCGCTCAGGTAGCCGTTGCGCGAGGACAGCGCCAGGCCCTCGGCGCTGCGCGAGGTCTCGCCCGCCAGGATGGTGATGGGCAGGGCCAGCTGCTGCACCATGCGGCGCAGCACCATCAGCTGCTGATAGTCCTTCTTGCCGAACACCGCCACGCGCGGCTGCACGATGTTGAACAGCTTGGCCACCACGGTGCACACGCCGACGAAGAAGCCGGGGCGGAAATGGCCTTCCAGGATGTCGGCCAGCTCGGCGGGCGGGTGCACCTTGTAGCCCTGCGGCTCGGGGTAGAGCTCGCGCTCGTCGGGGGCGAACACGAGCTCGCAGCCCGCGCTCTCGAGCAGCTCGCAATCGCGCGCCAGCGTGCGCGGGTAGCGGTCAAAGTCCTCATGCGGTGCGAACTGCAGGCGGTTCACGAAGATGCTGGCCACCACGGGAGCCTCGGGCCCCACCGCGGCGCGTGCCTGGCGCACCAGTGAGAGATGGCCCTCGTGCAGATTGCCCATGGTGGGCACGAAGCCGGTACCGCTGCGGCCGGCCAGGGCGGCGCGCAGGCCGGCGATGTCGTGGATGACTTGCAGTGCCATTTCAATAGCCGTGCAAGTCGTCTTGGGGGAAGGTCTGGGCCTTCACCTCGCTGACATAGCGGCGCACCGCGTCCTGCACCGAGGAGGCGCCCTGCATGAAGTTCTTGACGAAGCGCGGGCGGCGGCCGGGCGTCACGTCCAGCATATCGTGCAGCACCAGCACCTGGCCCGAGCAGCCCACGCCGGCGCCGATGCCGATCACCGGGATGGCCAGGCTTTGCGTCAGCTCGGCGGCCAGCGCGGCCGGGATCATCTCGATCACCAGCATCTGCGCACCGGCGTCGGCCAGCTCCTGTGCATGCTTCTTCAGCAGCGCGGCCGAAGCCTCGTCGCGCCCCTGCACCTTGTAGCCGCCCAGGGCGGTGACGGTCTGCGGCGTGAAGCCCAGATGCGCGCAGACGGGGATGCCGCGCTCCACCAGATAGCGCACCACCGGTGCGGTCCAGCCGCCACCTTCCAGCTTCACCATGTGCGCGCCGGCCTTCACCAGCGCGGCGGCGCTCTTCCAGGCCTCCGCCGTGCTGGCCTGGTAGCTGTCGAAGGGCAGGTCGCCGATGATCCAGGCGCTCTTGCGGCCGCGCGCCACGCAGCGCGTGTGATAGACCATCTCGTCCAGCGTCACCGGCACGGTGCTCGCCTGGCCCTGCAGCACATTGCCCAGCGAATCGCCGATCAGCAGCACGTCCACGCCGGCTTCGTCCAGCAGGGTGGCAAAGGCGGCGTCGTAGCAGGTCAGCATGGCGATCTTGTCGCCGCTGGCATGCATGTCCAGCAGGCGCTGGAGGCTCATCGGTTTACGCTCGGTGTTCATGGCTGCTCAATGCGAGGTCAAGGGCGAGCGCAGTGTAGCGGGCCGATGCGGGTTTGCACCAAGCCGGGGACAATGTAGGCTCGCATCCCTAGGAGGCCCCACTGCATGACGCTCACCGAGCTGCGCTACATCGTCGCCGTCGCGCGCGAACGTCACTTCGGCCGTGCCGCCGAGGCCTGCTTCGTCTCGCAGCCCACGCTCTCGGTGGCGATCAAGAAGCTCGAGGAAGAGCTGGACGTGAAGATCTTCGAGCGCGGCGCCGCCGAGGTCTCGGTGACCCCGCTGGGCGAAGACATCGTGCGCCAGGCGCAATCGGTGATCGAGCAGGCCAGCGCCATCAAGGAGATCGCCAAGCGCGGCAAGGACCCGCTGGCCGGCGCGCTGCGTCTGGGCATCATCTACACCATCGGCCCCTATCTGCTGCCCGAGCTGGTCAAGCACACCATCGAGCAGTACCCGCAGATGCCGCTGATGCTGCAGGAGAACTTCACCGTCAAGCTGCTGGAGATGCTGCGCACCGGCGAGCTGGACTGCGCCATCATGGCCGAACCCTTCCCCGATACCGGCCTGGCGATCGCGCCGCTCTATGACGAGCCCTTCATGGTGGCCGTGCCCGCCCCCCACCCCTTTGCGAAACGCCAAAGCGTCAGCACCCAGGAACTGAAGAACGAGACCATGCTGTTGCTGGGCACCGGCCATTGCTTCCGCGACCATGTGCTGGAGGTCTGCCCGGAGTTCGCGCGCTTCTCGTCGGACGCCGAGGGCATACGCAAGAGCTTCGAGGGCAGCTCGCTTGAAACCATCAAGCACATGGTGGCCTCGGGCATGGGCGTGACCGTGGTGCCGTCCTTGAGCGTGCCGCGCGACCCCACGCCGCATCTGCGCTTCGTGCCCTTCGAGGAACCGGTGCCCACGCGCCGCGTGGTGCTGGCCTGGCGCCGCACCTTCACCCGCTACGAGGCGATCGCGGCGCTGCGCAACGCCATCTATGCCTGCAAGCTGGATGGGGTGACGCGGCTCTCGTAGCAAGAACCGGGTGGCCTGTTGCCATGCCAGCCCGCAGACTGCCTTCCATGATGCAACAAGCCACCGCCCCCGACCCCCGCTTCGAACGCGTGCGCCGGGCCATCCAGCAGCTGGCCGCGGCGCCCGAGGCGCTCTCGCTGCAGGCGCTGGCCGATGCCGCCGGGCTCAGCCCCTTCCACTTCCAGCGCAGCTTCGTCAGCATGGCGGGCGTCACGCCCAAGGAGTTCGCCCAGGCGCTGGCGCTGGCGCGTGCCAAGCAGAGCCTGCTGCGCGCCGACTCGGTGCTGGAGGCGGCGCTGGCCGCCGGGCTCTCGGGGCCCTCGCGCCTGCACGATCTGTTTCTGAGCCTGGAAGGCCTGACGCCGGGCGAGTTCAAGCAGGCCGGCCGCGGCCTCGACGTGCAGTGGACGGTGCTGGACTCGGTGCTGGGCCCGGTCTGGCTGGCCAGCACCGCACGCGGCGTGCTGCGCATGGCCTTCATGCGCCAGGCCTCCAGCGCCGCGCTGCTGGACGAGGCGCGCGCGCTGCTGCCCGAGGCGCGCTGGCACGAGGCCGCCCGGCCCCTGCGCCCGCTGGCCACCGAGGTACAGCGCCGCCTCGCCGGCCTCAAGCCCCAGCATCCGATCGGCCTGCTGCTCAGCGGCACGCCGCTGCGGCTCAAGGTCTGGGAGGCGTTGCTGCGCATCCCCGAGGGCCAGGTCTTGTCCTATACCCAGCTGGCGCGGCTGGCGGGTGCGCCACAGGCGGTGCGCGCGGTGGCCAGCTGCGTGGCGGCGAATCCGATCGCCTACCTGATCCCCTGCCACCGCGTGATACGGGCGAATGCAGATTTCGGCGAATACCGCTGGGGGCCGGAAACCAAACGCGCGCTGCTGGGGCTGGAGCTGGCGCGCAGCGCCTCTTAAGCCCCCTCCTCCTGCCCGAACACGGTCTTGCGCGCCGTGGGCAGCCATTCGTCGATATTGCGGCTGGTGGCGATCAGCACCGGCACCAGGATCTGCTTGGCCGGGGGCTTGCCGGCCCGGCCCGTCAGCAAGGCCTCGGCGGCGCGCTGGCCCATCAGGTAGGGCTGCTGCATGCCCACGGCCACCAGCGCCCTGCTCTTGAGCAGATCGACGAACTCCGGAATGCCATCGAAGGAGCCCACCAGCAGCTCGGCACTGCGCCTGGCATCACGCACCGCCTGCAGGGCCCCCAGCGTGGGTTGGTCCACCTCGACGAAGAGACCGCGCAGCTTGGGGAAGCTGGCCAGCATCTCGCGCACGAAGCCGTAGGTCTCGGCGGTCGAATAGCTCTTCATCTGGCGCAGCACCACCTCCTTGCCAAAGCCGGCCTCGCGCATGGCGTCGCGGAAGCCGTTGGTGCGGTCCTGGCCGTTCTTGCGGTCCAGCGCGATCGTGCACAGGCCGTATTGCCCGCTCTGCCAGCCGCGCTCGCCCATGGCGCGCGCCATCGCCTCACCCACGCCGAAGGCGCCCTTGTAGTTGTCGGACTTGATGTAGGACAGGTAGTCGCCGCCATTGGTGCCGATGTCGGCCACCACGGCGGGCACCTTGGCGCGGCTTGCCAGTTCCAGCACCGCCACCGCCGATTTGCTGCTGGTGGGCGAAAGCACCAGGCCGGCGGCACCGCGCGCCAGCACGCTTTGTGCATGGGCCAGCTGCAGCTCGTCGCTGTTGCGGCTGTCCAGGGCCTCGAAGCTCATGCCGGCGGGCTCGACCACCGCCTGCACGCCACGGCCCAGGGTTCGCCAGAACGGCAGGTCCAGGCCAGGCGTCAGATAGGCCACCAGGGGCATGGCGGCGGCCTGCGCGGCCACCGGCCAGCTGCCCGCGTACATTGGCAGGCCGGCAAGCTGGCGCAGGCAGCGGCGCCGCGACAAGGTGCTTGGGTAGGGCATGACATGGACCTCCGCGATGTCCTCAGGGCCGGCCCGTGATCGGCGCGGCATCCGCCACGTCGGTGCCGGGCGCATTACGCGGCAGCGTCATGAGCAGCGTGGTGCCTTCGCCGGGCTGGCTGACGATGCGTATCTTGCCACCCAGCACGCCGGTGACGATGTTGAATGCGATATGCAAGCCCAGGCCGGAGCCGCCATGGCCCAGCTTGGTGGTGAAGAAGGGCTCGAACACATGGTTCAGGTGCTCGGCCGGTATGCCGCGGCCGTTGTCGCTGACCCAGAGTTCGACGCAGCCCGTGTCCAGGCTGCGTGCGCCTACACGTATCAGCCCGGCATCGCGGCCCTCGAAGGCGTGCAGCACGGCGTTGTTGATGAGGTTGGTGAGCACCTGGCCGAGCGGCCCCGGGAAGCTGTACATCTCGAGGTCCTGCGGCAGCTCGGCCTGCAGCAGGAAGGGCGTCTTGCGCAGCGAGGGCTGCAGCGTCAGGCAGATCTCGCTGACCACCTCGTGCAGCCGGAAGCGCCGACGCTGCGAACTCTCGCGGTCCACCGCCACCTGCTTGAAGCTGGTGATGAGGTCGCCGGCGCGGCTCAGATTTCGCAGCAGGATGTCGGCCGCCGCATGCACCTCGCCCACATAGGCATGCAGGGCCTGGCGCGTAAGCGGATGCGCCAGCTTGTGCTCCATGTCGCGGGTGACGTCCTCGATGGTGCTGGCCGCCAGCAGGCCGTTGCCGATCGGGGTGTTCAGCTCATGCGCAACGCCGGCCACCAGGGAACCCAGGGCCGCCAGCTTTTCGCTCGACACCAGCTCGCCCTGCATCTGATGCAGCGCATCGACGCTGTGCTGCAGCTCGGCATTGGCATGCCGGAGCGCATCGTCGCGCTCGATCAGGCGTGCGCGCATCTGGTCCATGGCATGCAGCAGGCTGCTGTGGTCGGCGGGCCGCAGCCGTATCACCGAGTGCAGGTCGCCGGCCGCAATGCGGCGCGCGATGTCCGCCGCGTACTCGGGTTCGCCACCCAGCCGCTGCAGCAGCGAGCGCGTGATTGCCACCGTTACCAGCACGCTCAGCAGCAGCGCCAGCCCGGCCAACGCGACGATGAGCTGGCGCGCGTCCAGGTAGGCCTGCTCCACCTGGCGGCTCGCCGCCTGCATCTGCGCGCCCTGGTGCTGGTTGAACTGCTCGAGCAGGGCGAAGTAATCGGTCTGATAACCGTGCAGGTCGACGATGAGCAGGTTGCGCGCCTCGCCCAGCCGGTGCTGGTTCAGCAGGCCGATGAAATCCTCCTGGTTGATGCTGTAGGCCGAGTGCACGACCTGCATGCGCTGCAGCAGCTCGCGGCCCAGCGGGTCGCTGACGCGCGCCCCCAGGGTCGTGAGCGCAGCCTGCATGCGCTGCTGGGCGCCGGCGATCTCGGCCTGGGCCTGCGCCAGCTGGGCGTCCTCGTTGAAGATCAGCGCGTTGCGCATCGCACGCGCGGCGATGCCCAGCTGGTTGTTGACCTCGCTGATGAGCACGGTCTTGGGGTATTCCTGCTGCAGGGCCTGACGGGTGATTTCGCTGAGCGCCCCCAGCTTCAGCACCGCCGCGCCGCTCAGGGCCACCAGCAACACGATGATGGCGCCGTAGCTCAGCGCGAGGCGCTGACCAATGCCCGCGCGCCCAAGGGCACGCCAGGACCAAAGCCTCGCCAGACGGTGTCTCATCGAAGTGCAGATGAAATGGCGGTCGGCCACCCGCCCGACACGGGCGGGGCCGCCTGGGACACAGTCTAGGGCCTGTTCACACTACGCCAATGGATCGTGTTGTCGGCCAGAAGGGCCGCAGGCAAGACGCAAGCCGCAGCCGGGCAGGACAACCCGGCGAGGATTTGCAACGCGGCCTGCGACCTTCCTGACCACAACCCTGCGGGAAGGCTCGCCTCAGCGCAGCTGCGCCAGCGTGGCCGCCGCCATGCCCAGCAGCAGCGCCCCCACCCCACCGGCCAGCCAGCGCTGGCTTGCAGCACCGCCACCGCCCGGCCGGCCCCATTGCCGCGCCCCGGTGCTGACCAGCAGCACCGCGCCATAGACCACGATCTGGTTGGCCGCGATGATCAGCGTGAGCCAGAGCGCCTGCGCCAGCGGCGCGCGCTCCGGGCTGCGCAGAAAGGCCGGGAAAACCGCCAGCATGAAGGCATAGGCCTTGGGGTTGAGCAGGCAGTTGGCCATGCCGCTGAAAAACACCCCTGCCGGCGCCTGCACCTTCACGGCCGCGGCCGGCTGGGCACCGGCCGGCGCTGCCACCGTCCAGGCCGAACGCAGCATCTGCCAGCCTATCCAGCCCAGGTAGAGCGAACCCGCCACCAGCATCAGCTGGAAGGCGCCGGGCATGAGCATCAGCAGGGCCGCGAGGCCGCTGAGGTTGAGCAGCACATGGACCACCCCGCCGGCCACGATGCCGGCCAGCGCCAACGCGCCGCCGCGCCAGCCCGACTGCAGGGCATGGCCGGCCACATAGGCCATGTCCATGCCGGGCAGCACGATGATGCCCAGGGTGAGCAGAAAAAACATCCAGAGACTGTGGCTGGCATCCATGGCGGGCTCCCGTGCTATTGACTTCAAGGCTCGCAGTCTAGAAAGCAAATAGGACAGAATCGGCCCTGTATCGACCACAGACCGCCATGAGCAGCAAACCCACCGGCCGTGTCCTTGCCCTGCTGGAGCTGCTGCAGTCGCGCGCGCGCCTGCCCGGCAGTGAGCTGGCCGAGCGGCTTGGCGTGGACCAACGCACCGTGCGCCGCTACATCGCCCAGCTGGTGGAACTGGGCCTGCCGATCCAGACCGAACGCGGCCGCGATGGCGGCTATGCGCTGGCGGCCGGCCACAAGCTGCCGCCCATGATGTTCAGCGCCGAAGAGGCGCTCGCCCTCACGATGGGCTTGCGCGCGGCGCGCGAGCTGGGCCTGCACGGCATCCTGCCGGCCATTAGCAGCAGCCAGGCCAAGCTGGAGCGCGTCATGCCGACGGCGCTGCGCAAGCGCGTCGCGGGCATAGACGCGGTGGTGGCACTCGACCTCAAGACGCCCAAGCAGCGCGCCGCCAGCCCCGAGCTGCTGGCGCTGAGCGCCGCCGCGCGCGCCCAGCAGCGCGTGCGCCTGCAGTATCTGGATCTGCACCAGGCGGCCAGCACGCGCGAGGTCGATGTCTACGGCCTGGCCTACCGGGGCGGCGCCTGGTACGCGGTGGGCTACTGCCAGCTGCGCCAGGACGTGCGCTCGTTCCGGCTCGACCGCGTGCAGGCCGTTGAGGCCCTGCCGGTGAGCTTCGGCCGCCCGGCGGATTTCGATGTGCTGGGCTATCTGACCCACGCCATCGCCACGCTGCCGCGCAACCATGCGGTGGAGGCCCTGCTGCACACCGATCTGGCCGCCGCACGCCGCGCCCTCTATGCCGAGATGGGCGTGCTGGAACCCTGCCGCAACGGCGTGCGCCTGCATGCCCAGGCCGACGATCTGGCATCCATGGCGCGCGACTTCGCCCAGCTGCCCTTCGGCTTCACCATCATCAAGCCCATGGCGCTGCGCCGCGCCATTGCCGCCCACGCCCAGGCCCTGTTGACGCGCATGCAATAAGTCATGCGTAGTCACCCCAGGGCGGGTAAATGCGCCCCCTCGAACCGAGGGGTGCAATCCCGCCACGGCATGAGCTAACGCCTACATTGCCACCCTCTAAAAGACCAACCGTCAGGAGAGGGATCAAAGATGAAGAAGCAAGTATTGGGCGCCGTGGCTGCGGCCGCCCTGGCGCTGTGCGCCGGCCAGGCGCAGGCCCTGAACATCGTGCTGTGGGACACCACCAACAGCTTTGGAACGGCACCGCATGGCGCCGAGGCACTGTTCGCCTTCCAGAAGGCCGCCAACTACTGGAACAAGACGCTCAGCAACGACGTCACCGTCAACATCCAGATCTCCTTCGACGCCCTGGCCCCCGGCGTGCTGGGTTCCACCGGCAGCGCCAGCCAGGTGGTGGCCGTGACCGACGCCTACGCGCGCCTGGCCGCCACCAAGACCAGCGCGCTGGACAATATCGCCGTGGCAAACCTGTCGGCGCTCTCGGCCACCGGTGGCCTGACCGTGCGCATGAACAACTACCAGGACGTGGCCAACAAGATCGGCGTCGCCGCCGATGCCACCCGCCTGGTCACCGGCAACCTCGACAGCACCCGCTATCTGGACGTCAACCAGTCGGTCGTCAAGGCCCTGGGCCTGACCAGCCTGACCGGCCCGGCCCAGCAGTTCGACGCCAATATCAAGTTCAGCTCGAACTTCGGTTTCGACTTCAACCCCAGCAACGGCATCGACGTGGGCAAGTACGACTTCACGGCCGTCGCCATCCATGAACTGGGCCACGCACTGGGCTTCGTCAGCGGCACCGACACCTTCGACATCCTGGCCCATGGCAAGGGCCCGCTGGCCGCCAACTTCGAGGCCGGCAACTACGGCGACAAGAACACCGACGGCTGGGCCATCGGCAGCACGCTGGACCTGTTCCGCTACGGCAACGGCCTGAACGGCGAGAACCTGGTGCTGCAATGGTCGGCCGCGCCGAACCGTGCCGCCTTCTTCTCGATCGACGGCAAGCATGTGTTCAACCTGCCCGACGTGGACCAGGAAGCCGGCTTCTTCTCGACCGGCCGCTACAACGGCGACGGCCAGCAGGCCTCGCATTGGAAGGACAACCTCGGCGCCATCGACCCCGACACCGGCGGCGCCTGCCTGTTCGAGACGCGCGCCGTCGGCATCATGGACCCGACCTCGGCGCCCTGCCACCAGGGCGCGATCACGCAGAACGACATCGCCGCCTTTGACGCGATGGGCTGGAACACCAGCTTCGACGTGCTGGCCAATGGCAAGTACAGCATCACCAGCGGTGGCGCCTACGCCATGGACGGCCTGGCCGCCGCCGTGCCCGAGCCCGCCACCTGGGCGCAGCTGCTGCTGGGCTTCGGCCTGATCGGCGGCTTCCTGCGCGCACGCCGCCAGGGTGGCAACGCCGCCTGAGCGCGGCAGCGCCGGTGGGGGTGTGGCCGCAATCGGTTAGGCTTTCAGTCACCCGAACGACCCGTGGAGCCCCGCATGGCCAAGAAATCCGCCGCCCTTGCCGCGCTGCTGCTGGGGCTAGGCGGCGCACAGGCGGCGCCTGCCGCCGAGCCCAGCCGCGCCGAGCTGACGCGCCAGGTCGAGGCGCTGGACCAGGCCTTCTTCGGCGCCTTCAACCAATGCCAGCTCGACCAGTTGGCCGGCCTGGTGGCCGAAGACCTGGAGTTCTTCCACGACAAGACGGGCCTGATACGTTCGCGCCAGGCCTTTCTGGACAGCGTGCGCAAGAACGTCTGCAAACGCTTCCGGCGCGAGCCGCTGCCGGGCACCATGACGGTGTTCCCGCTGGAGGGCTTCGGCGCCATCCAGATGGGCGAGCACAAGTTCTGCCCGCTCGACAGCGGCCGCTGCGAGGGCAAGGGCCGCTATGTGCATGTCTGGCGCCGCCTCGGCGAGGGGCGCTGGGAGCTGATGCGGGTGCTCAGCTACGAGCACCTGCCGCTGGCGGAGTGAGGATCAGGCGGCTCAGAGCACCGACAGCAGGCCGATGATGCCCAGCGCCAGCGCCGCCAGCGCGTCGCCGGCGATCAGGCCGCCGCCCACCAGCGAGGTGCTGCTCATGTCCGAGGGCAGCTCGTCCTCGCCCGCCTTGGGCTTGGGCGCCACCGTGTTGATGAAGCTGGAGATCACGCCGCCGCCGGCAAACCAGGCCGAGGTGCTGAGGTTGACGAAGCCGCCGAAGGACGAGGCATAGGGGCTGGGCAGCAGCACCGCATCGAGCACGAAATCCGCAGCGAACGCACCCTTGCTGCTGCGCGCCCAGCGCTTGTAGCCGGCATGACCCCAGATCAGCTTGCGCAGCAGCTCGGTCACCAGGCCGATCGCCACGCCGATCCAGATCGCATCGGTCTGGTAGGGCTTGGGGTCGGTGAGGCTGCGCAGCGCGCCGACGAATTTATAGGTCATCGCCGAGGTCCACTGCGCCGGCGCCTGCTCGGCGCTCATCGCGGTCTGGTCCAGGTTCAGCACCGGGTAGGCCGACATGAAGAGCTTGGCAATCACCACCGCCAGGACGGCGCCCAGCAGCAGACCGGCCACCTGGAAGCGGAACTGCAGCGCGCGGTTGGAACCCAGGCGCCAGCCGGTCGAGCGGTCCTGCTGCATATCGCCCGCCACGCTGGACGAGACGAACACCACCATCGCCGCCAGCAGGCCCAGCATCGGGTCCTTGAGGCCGATGCTGGCGAGTATCAGCACCGTCACCACAAAGGCCGAGGAGATCGGGTTCGAGTCGGTCAGGCCCAGCGAGATGCCGTTGACGATGGCAAACACATAAACCAGGCCCACCGCCAGCAACATATAGCCCAGCGGCTCGTGGAAGAAGTTCACGCCGCAGGCCACCGTGGCCGCGGTCCACACCGCGACCCAGGCGAGCAGGCGCGGGGTACTCGCGCGCGGCCCGGTGCGCTGCTCCTCGGGCACCTCGGTCTGGGCGGCGTTGACGTCGCGCAGGCGGCGCGCGGCGCGCCAGAAGATCAGCGTCAGGTCGACGATGGCCGCGCCCAGGATCAGGCCCAACGCGATCAGGAAGGCGATCTTGCGGAAGGGCTCGCCGGCCTTGAGCCAGCCGATGCTGATGAAGTAGGGGCCCAGCGCCCAGAACACAGCGCCGCCCACGATGGCCGGAATGCCCACGCGCGCGCCCACGATCAGGCCGGCGCCAAAGGTCGAGGCCGAGAGCTCGATGGCCTCCAGCAGCGGGATCTTGGCCGCTGAGAAACCCGCGGCCAGGCCCGCGCCCATGCCGCCGAACAGGCGCGAGACCGAGCGCTTCAGCAGCACCGGGTCGGTCAGCGCGCGCAGGATGTTGGCCACCGCCAGCCCCGAGGGGAAGGTCAGCTGCATGCGCTCCACCAGGATGGGGGTGTAGAGCATGCCGATGCCGGCAGCCATCATGCCGATGCAAAGCATGTAGGTGACGAGCTGCCAGTTCGGCACCGGCGGCATGCCCATCCAGGTCATGGCCTGGATCAGGGTGCTCATCGCCATCATGCCGGCCACCGAGGCGGCGGTGGTCTGGATGTAATTGGCGCCATGCTTGCCCTCGGAGCCGTAGCCGTAGGTGACGACCGAACCGAGGATGCCCGCCAGCACCTGGCCACCGACGAAAAAGCCGATCGAGAAGTTCATGAAGGCGGCGGTGATGCCGCCCAGGGGGCCCAGCACCAGCATGCCGATGGCACCCAGCAGGGCGTAATAGCGCCAGCTGCCGACGCGCGGCAACCAGGCCCAGCGGCGCGTGTCCGGCACCGAGCTGACAGAAATGGAGGACATGGAGGAAAGGCCCAACGTAAGATGGCGCGGACTGTAGCCCCCGGGCCACCATCGCACCATGAGTGAGATCACCCCCATCCCCACGCCGGGTCCCACCCGGATCGCCATCCTCACCTTCGACGGCTTCAACGAGCTCGACAGCTTCGTCGCCCTGGGTCTGCTGAACCGCCTGAAGGCCCAGGGCTTCAGCGCCGAGTTGTGCGGCCCCGGCCATGCGGTGACTTCGATGAACGGCGTGACGGTGCATTTGCAGCGGCCGCTGGAATGGGCCAACGAGGCCGAGGTGGTGCTGTTCGGCTCCGGCATCTACACCCGCGCCATCGCCGAGAACTCGGCCCTGCTCGATCGCCTGCAGCTCGACCCGGTGAAGCAGTTGATCGGCGCGCAATGCTCGGGCACCCTGCTGCTGGCACGCCTGGGCCTGCTGGGCGACATGCCCGCCTGCACCGATCTGATCACCAAGCCCTGGGTCGTGGAAGCCGGCGCCCGCGTGCTGGACGAACCTTTTCACGCGCGCGGGCCCATCGCCACCGCGGGTGGCTGCCTGGCCTCCCAATACCTGGCCACCTGGGTGATGCTCAAGCGCGCCGGCGAGGCCGCCGCGCGCGAGGCGCTGCACTATGTGGCACCGGTGGGCGAGAAAAAGCCCTATGTGGAGCGGCTGCTGGCGCAGGTGGCGCGCTATTCGGCTTAGGCGCGCTCGATGCGGCAGGCGTAGCAGCCATGGCCGGTGAAGCGCGCCAGCACAAAGGCCACCTCGGCGCGCGACAGCAGGGCTTGCAGATGCGCCTCGGCCTCGGCCGCCGCGACCACCACCCCGCCCAGGATGCGCTCGGCGGCCGAATAGGCGCGCAGCAGAAAGCCGGTGCCCAGATAAGGCTGCTCGCCGCTGAGCGGCAGACGATCCAGGCCCTGCACCGGTGCCGCCGGGTCCGCCAGCAGGAACACCGGTCCGTACTCGCGGTAAGGGCCGGCCTGCTCGAAGGGGCAGTAACTGGCCAGCAGCAAGGCCTCGCCGGGGCGAGCACGGCGCAAGGCATCGCGGCAGGGCTCGCCGCCTGCGGCGATATGCCGCTCCACCGGCTGATTCAGATCGTCCAGGCCCGCGGCGCGGGCGCGCTGCACGAAGCTGGCGCGGATGGGGGTGATGCGGTAGGGAATGGTGGGGCTGGCTGGCATGGGGTGGACTTCCTTGATACGGGCGGCCATGCTAGGAGCACGTCAGGCGGTGGGCCACCCGGTTCTTGCGGCCGGGGAGCGGATGTCCAGGATTCGCAGCGGGCGGCGCAACGCTGGGTGCTGCCGCCCGGTTTTGGCACCCCACGTCCGCTGCCACCGGCACCGTTCGAAACGTCAAGGACGCCCTGACCTCCCCGTAACTCACGGTGATTGCAGGATGGAGAGCTATGGCGGGATCGTGCCTGGGCGCTTGAACAGGCGCTGCCGGTTTGGAAGCTGCAGGTGGCTCAGAAGGCACCTCCAGCTGGGCCCGCCGCTACCTCGCGCCACACCTTAAGCCGTGCCGGCGAGCAGCGCCTGCACCCATTGGGCGCTCAGCTCACCGGTCGCGGGCCAGGCCTTCAGTTTCTGCCGGACCTGAATGGCGTCGCGGAACTGCTGGTCCAGGATGGGCGTCAGCGCATTGGGCCCCGTGACGCCAAGCAGCCTCTTGATCCTGAGCAGCTCGATCTCACCGATACCGCTCGCCTCGTAGTCGTTCAGCGCATCCCGGAACGGCGCGCTCCCGGGCGCAGCGGCAACCGCCGGTGCCGCAGCCGTCGTTGTCGTGCCGGCCGGGGAGACGGGCTGCGGCGTGGTGGCGTCGCTACTGGGCTTGTTGCCAGAGGCGCGCAAGGGCGCCAGACGGCCGATCAGGTCGAACCAGAAGGGCGCGCCGAAGGACGCTGCCATGGCGGTCAGCAGCCAGCCCAACGCCAGCAGAAACCCATCACCAATGCCGTTGACCGGCCGCCCCGCGCCGCTCCATCCGATGGGTAGGTTCAAGTCCTGCAACTGCTTTTGCGCCGCCTGCGACTTCTCGCGGGCGCGCTTGGCGACCTCGGCATATGCGGCATCACTCTCATCCGGAGCCGACGCTGCCAGGACGGGTTGCGCCGCCCGCGCCTGCGCCTGATAGTCCTCCGCGGCCTGGATGGCCTGCTTGGCCACTGACTCGCGCAACGCCGGGTTCGTGGCCAGCCTGTTGCCAATGAAGATCGCGTCGACGTTCAGCGTCACGGCCACCAGCAAACCGATGGCCATCAACAGGACCTGCGTGCGGCGCTTGTACCAGCCGCTCACGCGCTTCATCGTCTCGTCGTACCAGGCCTCCAGTGCCGCGCGCAGCCGGGCCGGGTCGCCCTGCGCCTCGTCCACCATCTTCAACAGCATGTTCTTCAACGGGCCGGGGCTGCCGCCCGCATCGTTGGGTATGGCGGCCACGGCAAGACCGAAGTCGTCGAAGCGGCGGCTGCCGCCTTTCCACTTCTCGCCGATCACGTCGGCCAGCGCGGTGGCGAAGGTCCTGCCCTCCAGGTAGCTGGGTTTGGTGGTGCCCGTGTTGGCGGTGGGCTGGCGGCTGCCCGCGATCCAGCGTACCAGGTCCAGCAGGTTGAATCGGTCGGGCACGCGACCCTTGACCAGCGGATGCTCAGCAAGCAGCTCGTTAAGCTCCCACCCCGGATCGGGTTTTCCATCCGTGGCCTTCGCATTGGCCAGCAGCATGCTCTGCACACCTTCCCACAAGGTCTTGCCGCGCAGATTCAACGAGGCAGATAGCCATTCCTGCAACCCGGTGCAGATCAACGCCACCAGGGCAAAGATGAAGGCCAAGCCAATCGCAATGTCGATGACCGTGCTCATGACGGCCTCCCTATTCGATGTCGTTGTAGAAGAGATGCGCGCCGATATCGGCGCAAGGCACCTTGTTCCTGGCCCACTTGGGCCGCACTGACTTGGTGTGGTAATGGGTCGCCTGCAGTTGCTGCTCGGCGGCGAGCTGCCCGGCCAGGGCCTCCTGCGCCACGTCGAGGCAGGCCTTGAAATGGCTGTCAGCCGTCGTGACGGCTAGCAACTTGGCCCGGTTCGGGTCGTTGGCGTTCCAGCAAGAGAACTGCCAGGGTGCCCGGCAAACGCCGACGACCGTGGCCCCCCACCAATGCACGCGCGGATGCACGGCCCGATTCAGGATCACCGCGGCCACGGCCCGTATACCCCTCAGCGGCTCGCCGCGCGCCTCGCCCCACAGCGTGCGGGCCAGCGTATCGGGGGCGTCGCCGGTGATGACGTCGGGAAGCAGCGGCAGGTACATCGCCGGCGGCGGCGCTGGCAGCGCTGGCGGCGCCGCCCCAGGGTCGCGTTGCCACGCCAGACCGTAGCACCTCAGCATCGGCGCCAGCGGCAGGAAGCGCGCCAACTCGCCCTCAGAGCCCACCAGCAAGCCTACGCCACAGCCGCCGCTGGTCACCAGCGCGCCGCTGTCGCCGGGCCTGGCGGACAGGTCGGCGCGCAGGCTGTCCTTGAAGGTCACGCCGGCAAACGTGCCGCCCAGCACGGCGTAGTCCATCACGGCGGTGGTGTGCTGGCCTTGAAAGTGGCCGCTGGATGCACGACTGGTTATGCCGTCGAATGCTACCGGCGAGCCCGCGGCAGGGTCGGCCCAGGTCGCAGGCTGGTTCATGACCCCCTGCAGCGCCTGGGCGTCGGCGGCGCTGACCTCCACCAGCGCCGCATCAAACTCGTTGGTGAAGCCCTCGACCTCGCGCTGCAGGTCGCACCAGTACCACAAGCTGCCTGTAAAGGTATTACCGCCGGCCTCGAACACAACCTGGTCGCCGCTCCCGGGCGGCAGCCGGCTGCCGGCCACCAGCGGCGCCAGCACATGGGCAGCCGACACGGCCATCCAGCGAGCCGGCGAATGGGCCAGCTGCAGCACGCAAGTCAGCGTGCCCGCCATCGACTTGCCGGGGTCTATCGTCTGGTTCCAAACCTTGACCGCAGCCATGGCGCTAGCTCTTCAGGATTCCGACCACGATGGGCGTCTGTAGCTTGTCGTCGGCATCGGGAAACCCGTGGTCCGTCTTCCACTTGCGGATCGCCGTGCGCGTGGCGGCATCAAAGATGCCGGTCGGCGGCACGCCAAGCTTCTGTTGCAACACCTTGAGCTTGGCGCCGTTGTCTGCGAGGGCCTTGTCCTCCTCCTTGTTGCCTGCCGCGGAAGGGGCGGTCGGCGGCGCCGACGGAGCGGTCGCCACTGGCACGACCGACGCGGCGGACGCGGCAGATGCGGCGGAAGCGGCGGAAGCGGCCACCCCGAGTGGCGACTGCTTTTTTGTCCCGGCGACCGGGCTGGTGGTCTTGTTCTCGGCACCTGGGTCTGCCTTCTTGGCCTCGGTGGCTGCGCTGGCCTTCTGGGGTTTCGGCGCCGAGGCGGCTGACGCGGCGGGCTCGGCGGCCGATGCAGTTGACGCGACCGGCGCCGCGGGCTTCTCCACCTCAGCGGCCGCCGCCAGGCCGATGACGATCTGCTTCTTAGCGGTCTTGGTCGCCGCCAGCAGCGTCACTTCGGACACGCCGGTCGCTGCAGCGCTGTAGTTGACCTCCACGAGCAGCGTTTCGCCGACCAGGGTCTTCTTCAAGCCGATCTTGGAGTCAACCGTGCCTATCCACTCCACGATGGGAATGCCCGCCGTGCTGCGGATGACGAACTGGCGTGTCTCGCCCACCTTGATCTGCACCGGGGCGTCGGGCGAGACGTCGAGCTGGCCCTGGGCCATTTGCACCTGGCAGGTCGGCAGCGCCGGCACGATTTTGGCGCGCTCAGCGATGAGGTCCAGCACCACCCGCTTTTCCGCCGTCGCCTCATCCAGCGCCTTGAGATCGGCCTCGAACTGTTTCAGCGGTGTCGCAGTCTCGGAGACGCCCACGCTCAAGTCCTTGTGCTGCCCGGCCGTGAACTTGCCTGCGGGCGCGAACCGCGCCGCCAGACTTGGCAGGCTGTCCACCATCAGGAGGATCGCCGCGGGGTCGGGCTCCTGCACGCTGATCTGCCAGTTGACCTCGCCAACAATGGCCTCGACTACGGAGCGCAGCTGGGCACCAGCACCATCCAGCTTCGCGCGCGTCGTCATGGTCTGCGACAGCACCTGGCGGGCGGTCGCCATGGAGGTGTCGGCATGCGTGAGCATTGCGCTCAGTTGCTCGCGCATTCTCGGCTCGGTCGTGGCATCCGAGATGACGGCCTGCACCGCGGGCTTGGAGGTTTCCAAGCTCGCGATCCTGCGCGTGAAGGATTCGGCTTCCTTGATCGACAGCCGCTCGCCGAGCTTGTCCAACTCCAGGTAGGGCGTCGAGGCGTAGATGCTGCACGACAGCGCCTTGGCGCCCACGAGGTAGGTCTGTTCACGGGCCGTGGACGTGAAATAGCTGCCCAGCCCGAACACGCTGGCGCCCACCAGGCCCTCCTTGACCAGCAGCTTGCGCGTGCTTTCGCCGCCGTCGCCCGCGAAGCCCTTGTACATGGCGGCCGCGCTGAGCGGCACCAGCATCAGCGGCAATCCATTGCGCAGCTTGGCACGATCGCTGACCGCCCCGTAGTAGGCCTTGCGCTGGGCTTCGGCCTGCTTGATCGCGACGGTCAGCGACTGCGGGTCGAAATTGTCGTCAAGCTCCTTGGCCCTCACGTAGGGATCGAGTAGCGAACAGCCGCTGGATGCAAAGACCAGGCTCGCCATCGTCACCCACGCCAAGGGGCGAGCGCAAGGATATGGCATGTCCCCCTCCCTGAACTGGTAGCACGGGGGCATTCTTGGCCGAGGTGGCCGGATCGCCATCAACTGATTTGATGACATGGTGTGTACAGCAGACTCAACGCGACCGGCGATGTCGCGAACATCTTCAGCTTCGAGCTGACCGCGCCTCGAAGCCGTCGGCCTGGCACAGGCATCACGCAGTTGAGCCCGACCAGGGCCCCCTGCGGCATGTTCAGCCGCGCTTCTGGCCGACGCGTCCGTGTATAGGGTGAAAGGGCTTGCGTGTCGTGCTCGACGGCAAACCAGGCACCCTCATTCGCGCAACCGGTGCCCCTTCCCACCCCCTGCGATAATCCGCCCTTCCCCGCCAAAAGATCGCGCGCCGCCCTGTGGCCTGGCCGCGCCTGCCCAAGCCACCATGTCCGCCGACCAGCCGTCCCCCGTCGTACCGCGTATCGAATCCGAAGTGCGCCGCCGCCGCACCTTCGCCATCATTTCCCACCCCGATGCGGGCAAGACCACGCTGACCGAGAAGCTGCTGCTGTTTTCGGGCGCGATCCAGATCGCCGGCTCGGTGAAGGCGCGCAAGGCCTCGCGCCACGCCACCTCGGACTGGATGGAGATCGAAAAGCAGCGTGGCATCTCGGTGGCCTCCTCGGTGATGCAGATGGAATACCGCGACTGCGTCATCAACCTGCTCGACACCCCCGGCCACCAGGACTTCTCGGAAGACACCTACCGCGTGCTGACCGCGGTGGACGCGGCGCTGATGGTGATCGACGCGGCCAACGGCGTGGAGCCGCAGACGCGGCGCCTCTTGCAGGTCTGCCGTGCGCGCAACACCCCCATCCTCACCTTCGTCAACAAGATGGACCGCGAGGTGCAGGAACCGCTGGCGCTGATGGACGAGATCGAGCGCGAGCTGGGCATGACGGTGGTGCCCTTCACCTGGCCGGTGGGCATGGGCAAGCAATTCCACGGCGTGATGGACCTGCGCCAGCAGCGCATGCGCGTGTTCGCCCCCGGTGAGGACCGCGTGGCCGGCACCGAGGAAGTGCTGGACGGCCTGGACAACCCCGCCTATGCCGAGCGCTTCGGCCTGCAGTACGAGAACGCCCAGGGCGAGATCGAGCTGGTGCGCGAGGCCGCGCCCGAGTTCAATCTGGACGATTTCCTCACCGGCAAGCAGACGCCGATGTTCTTCGGCTCGGCGGTCAACAACTTCGGCGTGCAGGAAATCCTCGACGCCCTGGTGGAGCTGGCCCCCGCGCCGTCCGACCGCCCCGCCATGCAGCGCGTGGTCAAGCCCGAGGAGCCCAAGTTCAGCGGCGTGGTGTTCAAGATCCAGGCCAATATGGACCCTGCGCACCGCGACCGCATCGCCTTCCTGCGCGTCGCCTCGGGCCATTTCGAGCGCGGCATGCGATTGAAAGTGGTGCGCAGCGGCAAGGAGCTGCGCCCCAACACGGTGGTGAGCTTTCTCTCGCAGCGCCGCGAGCTGCTGGACGAGGCCTTTGCCGGCGACATCATCGGCATCCCCAACCACGGCGTGCTGCAACTGGGCGACACCATCACCGAGGGCGAGGCCCTGCAGTTCACCGGCCTGCCCTTCTTCGCGCCGGAAATGTTCCGCTCGGTGGAAGTGGCCGACCCGCTCAAGACCAAGCAGCTGCGCGCCGGCCTCACCCAGCTGGGCGAGGAGGGCGCGATCCAGGTGTTCCGCCCGATCGCCGGCAGCGTGCTGCTCTTGGGCGCGGTGGGCCAGCTGCAGTTCGAGGTGGTGGCGCACCGCCTGGAGCATGAGTACGGCGTGAAGGCGCGCATCGCGCCCAGCCGCTTCCAGGTGGCAAGGTGGGTCACCTGCAATCCTGAGGATGGTGGCGAGGCCGAGCTCAAGCGCTTCATCGCCGCCAACGACCACCGCATGGCCTACGACGCGGTGGACGCACCCACCGTGCTGGTGGAGTACGCGCCCGAGCTGCGCGCGATCGAGAGCAACTGGCCCAAGATCAAGTTCCACGCGCTGCGCGAGCACGCCGGCCTGGTGTTCCAGCAGCGTCTGGACGGGTGACGGATGGCGGCACGGCCGGGCCGTGGCAGAGTCGGGGCTTCCCTGCTGAAAGCCCGCCGATGAGCACCCTCACCACCGCCCGCCTGCGCCTCGAGCCCGTCAACGAAACCCACCTCGAGGGCCTGTACGCCCTCAACAGCCTGCCCGAGGTGATGCGCTACATCACCGGCAAGCCCGACACCCGCGAGGACACCGTGGCCATGATCGAGCGCATCCAGCAGCGCTGGGCCCAGTTCGGTTTCGGCTGGTGGGCCTTCGTCGAAATCAGCAGCGGCGAGGTCATCGGCATGGGCTGCGTGCAGCACCTGGCGCGCGACACCGCCAACCCGCTGGAACTGGGCTGGCGCCTGCATCCGAAGCACTGGCACCGGGGCTATGCCTCGGAGGCCGCCAAGCGCATGGCCGCCTTTGCCTTCGACGAGCTGAAGACGCCGCTGCTGTGCGCCGTCTGCCATCACGAGAACAAGGCCTCGGCCACGGTGATGCAGCGCCTGGGCATGGTCTACAAGGGCGAGGAGCGCTGGTACGAGATGGATTGCAGCGTCTACCAGATCACGCGCGACGACTGGTCGCTGCATTCGGCCAATTAGGCACCGCGCCTGACGATCGGCCTGGCGGCCACCTCGGGCTGCAGCATCGCGATCTCCGCGCCCAGGCGCTGCGCCAGCGCGGCATCCAGGTGCTGGCCATGGTGCTCCAGCGTGGCCTGCGCCAGCTTGATGATGCGGCCGTTCAGGCTGCGCCCGGCCAGCTCCACCAGGGCGCGCAGGGTCAGCTCGGGCTGGCGATTCACCAGATGGCCCATCGCCTCGCGCGCCTGCTCGTTGATGGCCGCGGCGCTTGCGCGCACCAGTTCCTGCATGGCCGGCAGGCGCGCCGCCGCCAGCTCCAGCAAGCGGGTGCGCTGGTGCGAGACGCTGAAGCGCTGCGTCGCGCGGGCCGCCCAGTCCATCGCGCCGGGCAGGGCCTGGGTGCCGGCGG
>Ga0208398_100338_pt1 | contig 36536 bp, 28 predicted proteins | sample LakWasMe79_HOW10_2_FD_183905 | JGI IMG/M metagenome (GOLD analysis project Ga0208398, IMG submission 183905) | Freshwater sediment methanotrophic microbial communities from Lake Washington under simulated oxygen tension - Sediment Metagenome... | ecosystem: Environmental > Aquatic > Freshwater >...
GCGCCTGGCGGAACTGCACCGGCTTGCCGGTCTCGCCGCTGGCGTAGGCCTGGTGGTAGCCGTCCGAGGTCTCACGCACATCCATGCGCTCGGCCTTCAGGAGCATGCTGCCCTTGCTGAGGATCACATTGCCGTTGAACTCGGTGCGCTGGTTCACCACATCGAGCCGGCCACCGCGCTCCGAGCTGATGTTGACGGGCTTGTTGCGGTCCGCCTTCTCGGCCCGCGCCAGCCCCGAGGCCAGCAGGGCGGCAAGGCACGCGCAGCACAGGAGGCTGCGGGCAGAGGTCAAGCTGGGTGTGGGGGTGGGCATAGGCGGCATAGAACTTGCAGGCCATTCTAGCCCGGCGCGCCCGGCATTCCTGCCGGGCTTGCCACCTCAGATCAGGGCTTGCGGATGCGCTGGATCAGGAAATCGCTGACCGCCAGCGCGCGGCGGCCGCCTTCGGTCTCGGGCAGGCGTTCGCCGCCGGCGGCAATGCTGGGCGAGGTCAGGAAACGACCGCCGATGCCGATCGAGGGCACGCCATCGATGCGGTAGGCCTCGCTGAGCTTCTCGGCCTGCTGGCACTTGGTGTTGACGCCGAAGGAGTTGTAGGCGTCCTGGTACTTGGCCGGGTCCACGCCCAGCTTGGAAAGGAAGTCGGCCTGGCTCTTGGCGCTGTCCAGCGCCTGGCCCTGCTGGTGCATGGCGGCGAACACGGCGCCGCGCACCTGCGCTTCCTTGCCCATCGCTTCCAGCGCGTAGAACATGCGCTGGTGGATCTTCACATTGGCGCGGAAGGCCACATGCACCTTGCGGAAGCTCACATCGGCCGGCAGCTGCTGGGCCCAGGCCTCGATGGCGGGCTCGAAGGCGTAGCAATGCGGGCAGCCGTACCAGAAGAACTCGACGATCTCGATCTTGCCCGGGGTGGTGGGCAGGGCCTGCGAGAGCTTCTGGTAATGCTTGCCCTCGATCGGGCCGCCCTGCGCGAGCGCCAGGCCGGGCAGGCCGGCCGCCAGGGCCGAGAGACCGAGTTGGGCGGAAAAGTCGCGACGCTTCATGCTGAATCCCTCTGTAAATGACGCTGAGCAGCGGGCCATTCTCACCCGGCTTGCTTAGACGATTCTTTAACGTTGAACCCGTACCAGATTGGCCTCGAAGCCGGCCGCTTCGATCTTGCGCTGCACGCCCTCGGCCTCGTCGCGTGCCTCCATCGGGCCGACGCGCACACGGTAGACCATCCGACCGGACTGCTCGCGCTCGAACACCTTGGCGCTGAAGCCCTGGATGGCCAGCTTGGCGCGCTGCGCCTCGGCGTCTTCGGTGCGGGTATAGGCGCCGGCCTGCACGAAGTAGAGGTAGGGGTCGGCGGCCGGGGCGCTGGCGGCGGCGGCCTTCTCCGCAGCTTTGTCGGCGGGCTTGGGCTTGGTGGCCGTGCTGGCGGCCGGGGCGACAGGGCTGGCGGCCGGGGCCGGCGTGGTTGCCACGGGCGCGGGCGCCGTCACTACGGGCGCTGGCGCGGGCGCACCGCTCACCACGCCGCTGGCCACCTTGGCCGCGCCCTTGCCGGCCAGCGGGGCGTTGGGGTCCCAGTTCTTGTTGCGCGCGGCTTCCTGCGCGTCCTGCTCGGCGGTGCGCTGCGGCACCTTGTCGACGAAGGGGATGGGCACCTTGGTGATATAGAGCGCCACGCCCAGCGCCACCGCCAGGCCCAGCAGCAGGCCGACGATCAGGCCGAGGACGAAACCACCACGCTCACTGCCGTTCTTATTCGCACCGCTCATGCGTTCTCCGTTGTTTCCCGCGTCATTTGCTCAGGAGCGCTCACGCCCAGCACGGCCAGGGCGTTGCGCAGCACCTGGCGCGTGGCGGCCAGCAGGGCCACACGGGCCCGCGTCAGCTCCGGCGTCTGGTCCAGCACGCGCTCGGCCGCATAGTAGCTGTGATAGGCGCCGGCCAGGTCGCGCAGGTAGAAGGCCACGTCATGCGGGGCCAGGTCTTGCGCGGCGCTGGTGAGCATGCGCGGGTAATCGGCCAGCTTGAGCATCAGCGCGGCCTCGGTGGGGGCCGTGAGCAGGCTCAGGTCGGCGTCCGCCAGCGTGGCCGCGTCGCCGCCCAGTTCCGCCCACCGACGTATCACCGAGCAGATGCGCGCATGCGCGTACTGCACGTAGAACACCGGGTTCTCGTCGTTCTGCTTCAGCGCCAGGTCGACGTCGAAGGTGAATTCGGTATCGGCCTTGCGGCTGATCAGGAAGAAGCGCACCGCATCGCGGCTGGTCCAGTCGATCAGGTCGCGCAGCGTGACGTAGGAGCCGGCGCGCTTGGAGATCTTGACCTCCTCGCCGCCCTTCATCACCGTGACCATCTTGTGCAGCACATAGTCGGGAAAGCCCTGGGGGATGCCGACATTGGCCGCCTGCAAGCCGCCGCGCACGCGCGCCATGGTGCCGTGGTGGTCGGTGCCCTGCACATTGATGCACTTGGTGTAGCCGCGCTGGAACTTGTCGATGTGATAGGCGACGTCGGGCACGAAGTAGGTGTAACCCCCCTCCGATTTGCGCATCACGCGGTCCTTGTCGTCCCCATAGTCGGTGGTCTTGAGCCAGAGCGCGCCATCGAACTCATAGGTCTTGCCATTGGCGATCAGCTTGGCGACGGTGTCTTCCACCCGACCCGAGCTGTAGAGGCTGGACTCGAGGAAGTAGTTGTCGAAGCGCAGGCCGAAGGCCTGCAGGTCCAGATCCTGCTCATGGCGCAGATAGGCCACGGCGAACTGGCGGATGCCGTCCAGATCGTCCACATCGCCGGAGGCGGTGAACTGGCGATCGTCGGCCTTGACGGTCTTCTTGGCGCGAAAATCGTCGGCGATGTCCTGGATGTAGTCGCCGTTGTAGGCGGCGTCGGGCCAGCCGGCATCGCCGGGCTTGAGCCCCTTCAGCCGGCATTGCGTCGAGTTGGCCAGCGTGGCGATCTGCACGCCGGCGTCGTTGTAATAGAACTCGCGTGTGACCTGGCTGCCCTGGGTTTGAAACAGGCTGCAAATGGCGTCACCGAGTGCGGCCTGGCGCGCATGGCCCACATGCAGGGGGCCGGTGGGGTTGGCCGAGACGAACTCGACCATCACATGCTGGTCGTTGGCGGGCTGGTGGCCGAAGTCCGCCGCGGCACTCAGCACCTCGCGCACCACCGCCTGCTTGGCGGCCGGCTTGAGGCGAATATTGATGAAGCCGGGGCCGGCGATTTCCATCGCATCGACCCAGCGCGCGAAGGCCTCATGGCGCTGCAGTGCCTCGATCAGGCTTTCAGCGAGCTCGCGCGGATTCTTCTTCAGCGGCCGCGCCAGCTGCATCGCGGCGGTGCAGGCGAAATCGCCATGCGCGGCCTGCTTGGGCGATTCGAAGACCGGCGCCAGGGTGGCGCCGGGGCTCAGTTCTTGGATGGCTGCACCGAGGGCGGCGAGCAGCTCCTGCTTGGCTTGGATCATGGGCGGATTCTACGGGGGCAGCCCGCTTGCTCAGGCGGCGGCGGTGGTGCAGGATACGCCCCATTCATGAGCAGCTCCCCACCAGCATCCAGTTCGACTCCCGGCAACCCGGCGGTCGCCGCCGAGCACGACCTGCCCGGCTATATCGGCAAGTACCGCGTGCTGCGGCGGCTGGGCGAGGGCGCCACCAGCGATGTGTTCCTGGCGCTGGACGAGTTCCGCGGCGTCGAGGTGGCGATCAAGCGGGTGCGCTCCTGGGCCATGGTGAGCTGCAACGGCCCCGACGGCGCGCAGATGAGCGGCCGTTTCTTCGCCGCCGAGGCCGCGTTGGCGGGCCGACTGCAGCACCCGAACGTGGTGCAGATACTGGATGCCGTGCCCGAGCCCGACTCGCCCTATCTGGTGATGGAGTATGTGCAGGGCGTGACGCTCAAGCACTTCTGCCGCAGCGACCGCCTCTTGCCGCTGGACCAGATCGTCGAACTGGGCTTCAAGTGCGCGATGGCGCTGGGCTATGTGTTCCGTCAGGGGCTGATCCACCGCGACGTGAAGCCGGCCAATCTGCTCGCGGTGCTGGACGCGCAGGGTGAGCTCACCGATGTGAAGGTGAGCGATTTCGGCAGCGCGCTCAACCTCAATTCCGACAGCACCCAGGTGCACCGCGTCGGCTCGCTGGCCTATATGCCGCCCGAGCAGATCGAGGGTGGCGACGTGGGCTGCCATGCCGACATCTATGCCCTGGGCGCGGTGCTCTACCACCTGGTGGCCGGGCGCCCGCCCTTCGATGCGCCCAGCCAGATGGCGCTGATGCACCAGATCTACCACCAGGCGCCGCAGACGCTGGTCGGACTGCGCGGCGGCGTCACCCCCGAGCTGGACGCGGTGATCATGAGGGCGCTGGCCAAGCACCCGGCCGAGCGCTACCCCGACTGGGACAGCTTCGCACGTGCGCTTTCCGGCCTGGTGGCGAACCAGCTGGTGCCGCTGGCGCGGCTTTACGAGGTGAAGGACTCGGAGCGCTTCAACCTGCTGCGCGACCTGGAGTTCTTCGCCTCCTTCGGTGACGTGGAGCTATGGGAGGTGGTGCATCGCGCGCGCTGGCGCCGCTATCCGGAGGGGCACGCGCTCTACAAGAAGGGCCAGGAGGGCAACACCTTCCACATCATTGCCCAGGGCGAGGTGGAGGTCTACCGCGATGGCAACAAGGTGGCCACGCTGGGCATGGGCACCTCGGTGGGCGAGATGGCCTACCTGTCGCCCAACCCCGATCTGCGCCGCCACAGCACCGACATCCGGGTGACGCAGATCTGCACCACCATCTCCTTCACGCCCGAGTCGCTGGCCCTGCTGAGCCCGGAATGCCAGCACCGCTTCGACCGCGCATTCATCCAGGTGCTGGTGCGGCGCCTGCATGCGGCGCACGAGGCGCTGGCGCACCCGCGCCGCATCATGTAAGCAAGCCGCTTGAGGTGGCCGCGCCGCTGTGTTGGAATGCCTCGGGCTTCAAGCCAACTTTCTTTGTCAACCTCTCAGGGAAGGAAACCCCATGAAAAAGCTGATCAGCCTGTTTGCTCTCGCGCTCGCCGCCCTTGCCGGTAGCGCCCAGGCCGCTGACACGGCCCCCACCGCTCAGCAGAGCAAGATGGGCATGTGCAACAAGGACGCGGGCGACAAGAAGGGCGACGAGCGCAAGGCCTTCATGAAGGAATGCCTGTCGGCCAAGCCCGCAGCGCCGGCTGCCTCCGGCACGCCGCAGCAGATGCGCATGAAGCAGTGCAATGTCGACGCCAAGGACAAGAAGGGCGACGAGCGCAAGGCCTTCATGAAAGAGTGCCTGTCCAACAAGTCGTGATGGGACTCAGGCGGTCCGGGTCCAATAGCTCGGGCTGCCGTAGTTCTGCTTGAGGAAATCGATCCACAAGCGCACCCGCAGCGGCAGATGCTTGCGCTGCGGGATCACCGCAAAAATGCCGTTGGGTGGCGCTGCGAAGGCATCCAGCACGGTCTGCAGTCGGCCCGCTTGGATGTCGGCTTCCACCTCCCAGGTGCTGCGCCAGGCCAGGCCCAGACCGGCCAGGCACCAGTCGTGCAAGACCTGGCCATCGCTGCAATCAAGCCGGCCGCTGGGCCGGGCATGGCTGAGTTCGCCGTCGACCATGAAGGCCCAGCCGCGCGTCTGGCTGGCGTCGGAGCTGAGCATCAGGCATTGGTGGCGGGCCAGTTCGCGGGGGTGCTCGGGCACGCCGGCCCGCTTCAGATAGGCGGGGCTGCCCACGCAGAGCCGGCGGTTGTCGGCCAGGCGCATGCTCACCAGGCTGGAGTCCACCAGATCGCCCACGCGCACCGCACAGTCGAAACCCTCGTTGACGATGTCGACCACGCGGTCGCTCAGGTTCAGTGACAGGCTCACGTCCGGGTGCAGGGCCAGGAACTCGGGCACCAGGGGTGCCAGGTGGCGGCGCCCGAAGCCGGCCGGTGCGGTGATGCGCAAATGCCCGGCGGCCTTGATGCCGCCGGCGCTGACGCTGGCCTCGGCATTCGCGAAGTCCACCAGCAGGCGCTGGCAGTCCTCCAGAAACGCCGTGCCCTCATGGGTGAGGGTGAGCTTGCGGGTGGTGCGCACCAGCAGCTTGACGCCCAGGCGCGCTTCCAGCGCATCGATGCGCCGACCCATCACCGCAGGTGCCACCCCCTCGGCCTGGGCGGCCGCAGTGAGGCTGCCCTTGGTGGCCACGGAGACAAAAGACTCGATCTGCTTGAGGCGATCCATGGCCGTGGATTGTGCTACCGCCCGGGCCTGAATAGCCTAATGAAACGCGAAAACCGTTTCATTTGTGCAAAAAAGTCAGGGATCTAGCGCGCCGCACCGCAGCAATTCCGCCCCCGAGCTCGCGTAAATTCAGGGTCAGTTGTTCATCTTTGCCAGGAGTCCGTCATGAGCGAGCGCACCACCATCCATCGTCTGCAGATCGCCAGCCCGCTGGTTCGTTTCATCGAGCAGCAGGTGCTGCCTGGGACAGGTCTTGCCCCCGCGGCCTTCTGGGCCGGCTTCGACGCCATCGCGCACGACCTAGCCCCGAAGAACCGCGCCCTGCTGGCCGAACGTGATCGCCTGCAGACCGCACTGGACCAGTGGCACAGCGCACACCCCGGCCCGATCCAGGACATGCCGGCCTACCGCGCCTTCCTGCAGGACATCGGCTACCTGGTGCCGCAGCCCGAGAACGTGCAATCCAGCACCGCCAACGTCGATGCCGAGCTGGCCCTGCAGGCCGGCCCGCAGCTGGTGGTGCCGATCCTGAACGCGCGCTATGCGCTGAACGCGGCCAACGCGCGCTGGGGCTCGTTGTATGACGCGCTCTATGGCACCGACGCCATTCCCGAGACCGATGGCGCCGAGCGCGCTGGCGCCTACAACCCGGTGCGCGGCGCCAAGGTGATCGCCTATGCGCGCCGCGTGCTCGATCAGGCCGCGCCGCTGGCCGGCGCCGTTTCACATACCCAGGCCGCGGCCTACCGCGTCGATGGCGGCCAATTGGTGGTGGACCTGATCGGCGGAGGCCGGGCCACGCTGCAAGACCCCGCGCAATTCGCGGGCTACCAGGGCGAGGCGGAAGCGCCCAGCTCGGTGCTGCTGGTGCACAACGGCCTGCATCTGGACATCCAGATCAACCGTGCCACGCCGATCGGCAAGACCGACGCCGCCGGCGTCAGCGATCTGGTGCTGGAGGCGGCGCTCTCGACCATCCTTGACCTGGAAGACTCGGTCGCCGCGGTGGACGCCGAGGACAAGCTGCTGGCCTACAGCAACTGGCTGGGCATCCAGCTGGGCACGCTCACCGAAGAGGTCAGCAAGGGCGGCAAGACCTTCACGCGCGCGCTCAATGCGGACCGCCGCTACACCGGCCCGAACGGCGGCGAGGTCGTGCTGCATGGCCGCTCGCTGATGTTCGTGCGCAATGTCGGCCACCTGATGACCAACCCGGCCATCCTGCTGGAGGGCGGTGCCGAGATCCCCGAGGGCATCATGGATGCGGTGATCACCGTCACCATCGCCCTGCATGACCTGAAGCGCTCTGCGGCGCGCCGGGCCGCCCCTAGCGCCGCAGCCCCTCTCGGGGGGCATGGGGGCCCTGCGATCTGCAACTCGCGTACCGGCTCGATCTACATCGTCAAGCCCAAGATGCACGGCCCGGCCGAGGTGGCCTTTGCGGCCGAGCTGTTCGGCCGCGTGGAGCAATTGCTGGGCCTGCCCGACAGCACCGTCAAGCTGGGCATCATGGACGAGGAGCGCCGCACCAGCGTGAACCTGAAGGCCTGCATTGCCGCGGCCAGCAGCCGCGTGGCCTTCATCAACACCGGTTTCCTGGACCGTACCGGCGACGAGATGCATACCGCCATGCTGGCCGGCCCGATGATGCGCAAGGGCGATATGAAGAGCTCGGCCTGGATCCAGGCCTATGAGCGCAGCAATGTGCTGACCGGCCTGGCCTGTGGCCTGCGTGGCCGCGCCCAGATCGGCAAGGGCATGTGGGCCATGCCGGATCTGATGGCGGCCATGCTGGAGCAGAAGATCGCCCATCCCAAGGCCGGCGCGAACACCGCCTGGGTGCCCTCGCCCACCGCCGCGACGCTGCACGCCCTGCACTACCACCAGGTCAGCGTGACGGCGGTGCAGCAGGAGCTGGAAAAGGTCGATTTCCGAGCCGAACGTGAGGACATTCTCAACAAGCTGCTGACCATTCCGGTGGTGACCGAGGCGCGCTGGAGCCCCGCCGAGCGCCAGCAGGAACTGGACAACAACGTGCAGGGCATCCTCGGTTATGTGGTGCGCTGGGTGGACCAGGGCGTGGGTTGTTCCAAGGTGCCCGACATCCACAACGTCGGCCTGATGGAAGACCGCGCCACCCTGCGCATTTCCAGCCAGCACATCGCCAACTGGTTACACCATGGGGTGGTGAGCGAGGCCCAGGTGCGCGAGACCTTTGCCCGCATGGCCCAGGTGGTTGACGGCCAGAACGCCGACGACCCGGCCTACAAGAGCCTGGCCGCCCACCCGCAAGGCGCGGCCTTTCAGGCGGCACTGGATCTGGTCTTCAAGGGCAAGGAGCAACCCAGCGGCTACACCGAACCGCTGCTGCATGCCTGGCGCCTGAAGGTGAAGGCCGCGGCGCGCTGAGCGCAGAGGGCCCCCTAGGAGCGTGTAGTTCGGCACTTGTCAAATGCGTTGCACGGACCCAACAGGGTCCCCCTCTATGCCCAAACGTAAAGCCAAACGTTAAAGTTTGTATACGTGATTGCTGCTGCGCCCAGTGCGTCTTCCCACAAGGGAGAGGTCGGGCGCAGTGGTTTTATTGGGCCACCACCTCAGAGGGACTTCATGTCGAAGACTTACAAATTCAGCGTGATCGGCGCCGCCGTCATCGCAGCCATGGGCACCATTTCGGCCCAGGCACAAAACCAGCAGCTCGAGCGCATCGAGATCACCGGTTCGAGCATCAAGCGCATCGCCAGCGAAGGCGCATTGCCGGTCCAGATCATCAACGCCGAGCAGATCCGTGCATCGGGCGCCACCAGCGTGGCCGAAGTGATCCAGAAGCTGCCTTCGATGCAGGGTTTCACGATCGCTGATATTGCCATCGGCAGCAATTCGGGTGGCCGCTCCTCGGCTTCGATCCATGACATCGGTGAGTCCTACACCCTGGTGCTGCTGAACGGCCGCCGTCTCGCCCCCCAAGGCTCGGGCAGCTCGGTGAACCTGAATGCGATCCCGATGAGCGCGATCGAGCGCGTGGAGGTGCTGACCGACGGCGCCTCGGCCCTGTACGGCTCGGACGCCATCGCCGGCGTGGTGAACTTCGTGCTGAAGCGCAATCACCAAGGTGGCGACATCACGGCCCAGGTGAATGTGCCGCTGGAAGGCGGCGGCGAGTCGGCCAATGCCAGCCTCACCTACGGCTTCGGCGACCTGGACAAGCAGCGCTTCAACCTGGTGGCCACCTATCGCCACGACGAAGTGAAGCAGATGAAGTCGGGCGAGCGTGACTTCGCCAAGTCGGCCTATTTGCCCTTCGAATGGAATGGCAAGCAGTACATCTACGACCGCACCAGCACCTCGGCCGATCCGGCCAATGCCACGGTGACCTTCAAGACCCTGGCCGGTGAGCCCGCCAGCAGCAAGCTGGCCAACTACTCGTTCAATCCCTATCACAAGGCCAACGGCGGCAAGTGCGCGCCCAACAACTTCTACAGCCTGAACAACTCGGCCAGCGCCACCTCCGTGTCGGAGATGTGCGCATTCGACTTCGTCAGCACGATCGACATCGTGCCCGAGTACAAGCGTGATTCGCTGTTCCTGTCCGGTCAGTTCAAGGCCAGTGATGCGGTCACTCTGTTCTCGGATGTGGCCTATTCGCGCATCAACCTGATCGCACGTATCGCGCCGAACCCGGTGCCGGTGGCGATTCCGGTTTCGTCGTCGCTGTTCACCAAATATGTGGCGCCCTATCTGAGCGCCAACCAGCTGGCGCACGTCAATACCGTGTCGGCCAGCTATCGCGCCACGGACTTCGGTACGCGCGATTCGCGCACCATCACCGACTCCAAGCATGTGGTGCTGGGTGCCGATGCCGAACTGGGCAACTGGAACCTGAATGGCGCCTTCACCTGGTCGCGCAATGGCATCGACGAGCAATATGTCGGTGGCTACTTCCGCGACAAGGAGTTCCGCGACATCGTCAAGAACGTGTCGGTCGACCCCTTCGCCCCCTCGGGCAACCAGAGCGCTGCGGCCCAGTCGCTGATCGCGGCGTCGATCTTCGATGGCAGCATCCGCACCGCCTCGACCACGCTCAAGGGTGTTGACTTCCGTGCCTCTGGCGAGGTCATGAAGCTGCCCGCCGGTGCCGTGAGCGTCGGCCTGGGCGGCGACTTCCGCAACTACCACTACGAGCAGGCGCCCTCGGCCGCCGCGCTGGCCGGCGAGATCTACAACTTCGCGCCGCCCACCGCCTACGACCTGGAGCGCAACAACGCCGGTCTGTTCACCGAAGTGCTGGTGCCGGTGGTGAAGAACCTCGAGCTGACGGCCGCGCTGCGCTATGACACGATTGCCTCCATCAAGGATGGGGTCAACAAGGTCACCGTGGGCGAGAAGATGAGCGCTTCGACCTACAAGGTCTCGGCGCGCTATCAGGCCTCGAATGCGCTGCTGGTGCGCGCCTCCTACGGCACCGGCTTCAAGGCGCCGTCGATGCTGGACATTGCCCAACCGCTGGTGCCCGCTGGTGTGACCGCCGGCAGCTACGCCTGCCCGTTCCCGGGTACCGATGCCTGCAAGGACATCGACAAGACACAGTACAGCGTGCTGTCCGGTGGCAATGCCAATCTGAAGCCCGAACGCTCCAAGCAGGGCACGGTGGGCATCCGCTTCGAGCCCAGCAATGACTTCGGTATCGGTGCCGACTACTGGCGCGTGAACATGCGCGATGCCGTCAGCGGCGTGTCGGCCAACCAGGCGTTTGCTGATCCGCAGAAGTACAAGGATCTGTTCACCACCTACAAGACGCCGGCCGAACCCAAGCCCTACTACACCTTCATGAGCGTCTCTACCAATATCGGTCAGGCGCGCTATGCCGGTATCGATTGGGACGTGGTCGCGCGCTTCAACACGCCCGTGGGTCGTCTGACCACCGGCCTGACCGGCACCTACATGATCGAGTCGTCGTACACCCGCTCGGGCACGGACAATGACTTCACCGACAGCATGGGCAAGTACGGCGAAAACGCGGCAGTGACCTTCCGCAACATCATCCGTGCCACGGCCAAGCTGGAGACCGGTGCCTTCACCAACACCGTGACCCTGAAGGCTCGTTCGGGCTACCAGGACATCACCGCCACGGTGCGTGACGTCGCGACCAACAAGAACACCACAGTGTCGGTGGTTGTGCCGCGTTACGCCACCATTGACTGGCAAGGTATGTACAAGTACAGCAAGGCACTGGAACTGCGTCTGGGTGTGAACAATGTGCTCAACTCCAAGCCGCCATTCACGCTGCGTGACTCCTCGGGCCACCAAGTGGGCTACGACCCGCGCTATGCCGATCCGATGATGCGCACCGTTTACATGGAAGGTAGTTACAAGTTCTAAGGCATTGCCACAAAATCAAAGGGCCGCATTCGCGGCCCTTTTTTGTGTCCGCCCGACGCCGTCAAAGCGGTCGGTGCGACGAGCGATCCCCCTGCGCGCGCTCAAGCCTTGTCTGGCAGTCCAGGCAGCGCAATGCCTCCGGCTGGCGCTGCAGGCGGTCGAAGGCAATCGCCTCGCCGCAATCGCTGCACAGGCCATAGCCCTGGCCGCGCAGGCGCTGCAAGGCCTCGTTGACCTGGCGCAGCTCGTCCAGATGGCGGTCGCTGCGCGCCAGGTCCACCTCGCGGTCGGCGTCGCGGGCGGGCTCGTCATCGCCGTCCTGCAGCAGCAGCTCGCGGGCATGCTCGGCGCGCGATTGCTCGCCCAACTGGCCGTGCAGGCTGCGCTCCAGCTCCTGCTGGCGCTGCACCAGCAGCATCTCCAGCTGCGTATGCTGGCCGGGTGTAAGGGCTTGGGTCATGATGCTTCTCCTTGGCTTTGATCATGCTCGCACCGCGCCGGCGGCGGCGATTTGATGCCGGTCAACGCCCGGCCGTCCCTAAAATGGCGGCCATCAATGAGGAGCGAGCATGTCTGAACCCCTGGCTGCGGCGGCGCAAATGCCGCAGCGATGCGAGGTGCTGGTGGTGGGCGCGGGCCCGGCCGGCAGCGCCGCGGCGCGTGTGCTGGCGCGTGCCGGCGTGGATGTGGTGCTGCTCGATCAGCAGCCCCAGGGGCGCGACAAGATCTGCGGCGATGGCCTGATCCCCGATGCCCATGCGGCCCTGCAGCGCCTGGGCCTGCTGGGCCAGGTGATGGCACGTGCCGAGCCCGTGGCCCATGTGGGTTGCATCGGCCCGCGCGGCACCCGCATCGATGTGCCGGGCGAGCTGGCGGTGCTGCCGCGCCGCGAGCTCGATGAGCTGCTGTGCCAGGCGGCCCAGGACGCCGGCGCCCGCTTCATCGCACCGGCACGCTTCGAGAAGCCGCTGGAAGATGGCCAGGGGCGCGTCTGTGGCGCCCTCATCAGCAAGGACGGCATGCAGCATGAGCTGCAGGCCGACTGGGTGCTGCTGGCCACCGGCGCTGTGCCCAAGGCGCTGAGCGCCGCCGGCATGTGCGAGCGCCACACGCCCAGCGGCGTGGCGCTGCGCGGCTATGTGCGCGCACCCTCGATGGTGGGCCGTATCAAGGCCATGGAGGTGGTGTGGAGCAAGGCGGTGCGGCCCGGCTACGGCTGGATCTTCCCGGCGCCCAACGCGACCTTCAATATCGGCGTGGGCGTGACCGACAGCCACCGTGCCATGAATGGCAAGGGCGCCAAGAAGGAACTGAACCTGCGCGCCATCTTCGATGCCTTTGTCGAGCATTACGAGCCCGCCGCGGCGCTGATGCGCGAGGGCGAGCTGGTGGGCGAACTCAAGGGCGCGCCACTGCGCTGCACCTTGGATGGCGCGCGCTGGTCGCGCCCGGGCCTGCTGGTTACCGGCGAGGCCGCCGGCTCCACCTACAGCTTCACCGGCGAGGGCATAGGCAAGGCGATGGAGACCGGCATGCTGGCGGCCGAGGCCCTGCTGCAGGGGCGCCGCCAGCAGAGCGACGATGCCGCCGTGCGCGCCGCCTATGAGCAGAGCCTGCGTGCGTTGAAACCCAAGTTCGATCTCTACCAGCGCGCCAACAAGGTCAACGCCATGCCGTGGCTGGCCGATCTGCTGATCTGGCGCGCCCAGCGCAGCCCGCGCCTGTTGCAGCGCATGAGCGGGGTGTTGCGCGAGACCAGCAACCCGGGCAATCTGATCAGCCTGAAGGGCTTCTCGCGCCTCTTCCTGGAATAGACAGACCATGTGCCAGCTCCTCGGCATGAACGCCAAGCTGCCCACCGATGTGATGTTCAGCTTCACCGGCCTCGCGCAGCGTGCCGACGAGCACAAGGACGGCTTCGGTATCGCCTTCTTCGAGGGCCGTGGCCTGCGCCATTTCGTCGACCACCACAGCGCGCGCGTCTCGCCGCTGGCCAAGCTGGTGCAGGACTATCCGATCAAGAGCGACAACGTCATCGCCCATATCCGCAAGGCCACGCAGGGCCAGGTGGCGCTGGAGAACACCCACCCCTTTGTGCGCGAGCTGTGGGGGCGCTACTGGGTGTTTGCGCACAACGGCAATCTGAAAGACTTTGCCCCGCGCCTGCATGGCGCGTTCCGGCCGGTGGGCCAGACCGACAGCGAGCGTGCCTTCTGCTGGTTGATGCAGGAGCTGGCCAAGGCGCATTGCGATGTGCCCAGCGTCACCGAGCTGAGCCACACCCTGCGCGAGCTGATGCCGCAGCTGAACCGCTACGGCACCTTCAATATGCTGCTCTCCAACGGCCAGGCGCTGTGGGCCCATGGCAGCACGCATCTGCACTACCTGCTGCGCCGCCACCCCTTCGGTCGCGTGCACCTGCAGGACGAAGACCTGAGCGTCGACTTTGCCGAGCACACCACGGCCGAGGACCGCGTTGCGGTGATCGCCACCGAGCCGCTCACGCGCGACGAGCCCTGGGTGGCCATTGCTCCCGGCGAGCTCAAGGTGTTCGTGGGCGGCGAGCTGTTCGCCTGATCGCCAGCCTCCAGCCGCCATTCGCCCGCCCCGGCTGCCATTCGCCGCCTCCAGTGTGCGCGCGCGGCCCCGCCTTCCTACACTGCCGCCATGTCAGCGCCAAGCACCCCAACCCAAGCCAAAGAAGTGGACTGGAGCCAATGGATCTGCCCCGGGCCGCGGCGCCGCTTCAGCGCCGCCGAGATGGCGCGCGCCGGCCAGCAGCGCTGGCCCAAGGGCATCGACTATTACGTGCTCAGCAATGTCGGGGTGCTGGCGCTGGTGTTCTTCAACGAGCTGCCGCCCGGCCTGGGTTGGCCGGTGCTGCTGGCCAGCCTGTTGCTCTCGCTGGCGGCCCTGGCCACGGCGCGCTGGCTGTGGCGCGTGCCGACGCGCAGGAACCTGAATCAGGCGTCCTGGGTGGGGGCCCTGGTCTGGCTGGCCATGGCCTATCTGCTCGCCAAGGTCTATGGCAAGGAGATGCTGAAGGCCTTCATGCCGACCTCCACCACCATCTTCACCCTGATGTTGAGTGCCTGGTGGTTCCTCACGCTCTACCGGGTGCAGCAGATCGAGGCGCGCCTGCGCGAGCTCGATGAGCAGGCCGCCAGCCAGCGCCTGGCGCGGCGCCTTGCCACCGCGCAGATCCAGCCGCATTTCCTCTTCAACACCCTGGCCTCGCTGCAGCATTGGGTCGACACCCAGGACCCGCGCGCCGCGGGCATGCTGCGCTCCTTCACCCGCTATCTGCGCGCCACCCTGCCGATGTTCGAGCATGAGAGCCTGCCGCTGGGCCAGGAGCTGCAGATCGTCGCCAGCTACCTGGAGGTGATGCAGGCGCGCCTGGGGGCGCGCCTCGCCTGGCAGATCGAGGCCGCGCCGGAGATGCAAGACCTGACCCTGCCGCCCGGCGCCCTGCTGACCCTGGTGGAAAACGCCGTCGGCCATGGCATCGAGCCGGCACTGCGGGGCGGCCGCATCGATGTGCGCGCCTACCGCGAGGGCGCGGCGCTGCGCCTGGAGGTGCAGGACGATGGCGCCGGCCTGTGCGCGGAGACGGCGAGCGACGGCCTGGGTCTGGCCAACACCCGCGAGCGCCTGCAGCAGCTCTATGGCGCGCGCGCCAGCCTGCAGCTGCTGGCGCAGCAGCCGGGCTGCCTGGCCCGCATCACTATCCATGACGAGGAGGAGCACCGCCCATGAGAGCCCTGATTGCCGACGACGAGGAAGGCCCGCGCGAACAGCTGGCGGCCGCGCTGGCGCGCCTGTGGCCCGAGCTGCAGATCGTGGCGCGCAGCGAGAACGGCATCGACGCCTGGGATGATGCGCTGGCGCTGGAGCCCGACATCTGCTTCCTCGACATCCGCATGCCCGGTCTTACGGGCCTGGACGTGGCGCAGCGCCTGGCGCGCTTGAGCGAGCCGCCGCAGCTGGTGTTCGTCACCGCCTATGGCGACCATGCCCTCAGCGCCTTCGAGGCCGGGGCGATCGACTATGTGCTCAAGCCGGTGGACGACGCCCGCCTGGCGCAGACGGTGGCGCGCTTGCGCAATCGCCAAAGCCCCACGCCGGTGGCCGCCATGCAGCAGTTGCTGCAGCAGCTGCTGCCCGCGGTGCAGCGCCCGCCGGCCCGCCCCATCCAGGCCAGCCTGGGCCGCGAGATCAAGCTGATCGCGCCCGAGGAGGTGATCTATTTCGAGAGCGACAGCCGCTACACGCGCGTGGTATTCGAGGGCGGCGAGGCGCTGATACGCACGCCGCTGAAGGAATTGCTGGCCACCCTGGACGGCGCCCAGTTCTGGCAGGTGCACCGCTCGGTGCTGGTGAACAGCCGCCACATCGCCAGCGCGCTGCGGGTGGACGAGAACAGCATGCAGCTCACGCTCAAGGGGCGCGAGGAGCGGCTGCCGGTGTCGCGCCAGTTCCAGTCCCTGTTCAAGGGCCAGTGAGTGTTTGCCGCGCTGCGCACGACCAGGGGCAGCCCGGGGTGCGCAAGCCGCCGTCCGGGCTCACAATCGGCGCCATCCCGACATCCAATGGTTCCGACATGGCAGCTGCTCTTCCATCTCCGCGCTTCGACGAGTTCTACCGCTACGATGCCCTGACCGAGCTGCTGTTCGCCTATGCGGAGGCGCGGCCCAATCTGGTCTCGGTGCGTTCCATCGGCAAGAGTCATGAGGGGCGCGACATCTGGGTGCTGGTGCTCACCAACACCGCCACCGGCGCCGACGTCGACAAGCCGGCCTTCTGGCTGGACGGCAATATCCACGCCGCCGAGCTCACCGCCAGCACCGCCTGCCTGTTCTACCTCAACGACCTGCTCAACAAGTACGGTCTGGAGCCGCAGGTGACGCAGCTGCTGGACACGCGCGTGATCTATATGGTGCCGCGCCTGAACCCCGATGGCGCGGAACTGGCGCTGGCGGACCGGCCGCGCCACATTCGCTCGTCCACGCGCCGCTACCCCTACGACGAGGAACCGGTGGACGGCCTCAATATCGAGGACGTGGACGGCGATGGCCGCATCCTCACGATGCGCGTACCCGATCCCCATGGCGGCTACAAGAAGCATGCCGACGACCCGCGCCTGATGGTGGCGCGCGAGCCGGGCGAGTTCGGCGGCGAGTACTACCGCCTGATCCCCGAGGGCTTCATCAAGCACCACGACGGCCTCACCGTGACGATCAACCCCGATCGCGAGGGCCTGGATCTGAACCGCAACTTCCCCAGCGAATGGCGGCAGGAATACAAGCAGCTTGGCGCCGGCCCCTACCCGACCAGCGAGCCCGAGGTGCGGGCCATGGTGGACTTCATCGTTGCCCACCCCAATATCGGCGCAGCCATCAGCTACCACACCCACAGCGGCGTGATCCTGCGGCCGATGGGCTCGCAGAGCGATGACGAGATGATTCCCGAGGACCTGTGGAGCTACAAGCAGTTCTCGGCCCTGGGCGAGAAGCACACCGGCTACCCGGCCATCAGCATCTGGCACGACTTCAAGTACCACCCCAAGGACATCATCAGCGGCACGCAGGACTGGGTCTACGAGCACCTGGGCGCGCTGTTCTGGGTGGTGGAGATCTGGTCACCCAACAAGGCTGCCGGCATCGAGGGCTACAAGTGGATCGACTGGTACCGCGAGCATCCGGTGGAGGACGATCTCAAGCTGCTCAAGTGGAGTGACGAGCAATGCGGCGGCCAGGCCCATGTGGACTGGCAGCCCTTCCAGCATCCGCAGCTCGGCGCGGTGGAGATCGGCGGCTGGGACAAGATGAACTTCTGGCGCAACCCGCCGCCGCACCTGCGCGAACGCGAGGCGGCGCGCTTCCCGGCCTGGATGAACCAGATCGCGCTCTCGCTGCCCAAGCTGGAGCTGTTGCGTACCGAGGTGCGCGCGCTCGGCCCCGACACCTGGCGCGTGCGCCTGGCGGTGTCCAACAGTGGCTACCTGCCCGCCTACGTGACCAAGCGCGCGCTGGAGCGCAAGACGGTGCGCGGTGTGATGTTCCACATCCACCTGCCCGATCCGCTGCTGAACCCCGAGATCAGCCTGGTGAGTGGCAAGGAGCGCATGGAGGGCCCGCAACTGGAGGGTCATGCGCCCAAGCAGTCGCAGCATGCCTTCCTGCCCAGCCGCGAGGTCACCGCGGATCGCGCCGTGGCCGAGTGGGTGGTGCGCGCGCCCAAGGGCACGCGCCTGGCGCTCAGCGCCAGCGCCGAGCGGGCCGGCACCGTGCGGACGGAGGTGAGTTTGGACTGAAGGTGGCTCGTGCCGCCTCGGGCGCCCTCCTAAACTTCCTGCGTTCCCGGCACTTCCTGCTCGTCCAACCACAGCCGTATAGCCTCGGGCAGGTTTTCGCGCTCCGCTTGCGAGGGCCTGGGCGCCCCCGCGGCCAGCAGGCGCTGCAGCGCGCCCAGGTAGTCGCCGCCGGGCTGGGGCAGGTGCACCGCCGCATGCTGTAGGCTGCCCATCACATCGCCGCCATAGCCGTTGCGCTCTTGCCAGCTGGCGCCGTGGTCCAGCAGCAGCTGCACCAGGGAGGCGTCGCCGTTGAAGGCGGCCTGGTTGAGTGCGCTGGCCTGCCAGTCACCGGGCGCCGCCACCGGCCAGCCCAGCCTGAGCATCAGCGCCACCGAGGCATGTGCACGGCGCTGCGCCTGGTCGGGCAGTAGGCGCAGCTCGTGTGTGCCCAGCTGTTCCAGCAGTTCGGGCTGCGCATCCAGCAAGGCACTGGCCATGCTCGCATCGGCGGCCGCGCAGGCGGCCAGGAAGCGCTCGCGTGACGAGGGCAGCTCCGGATGCGCGCCCCGCGCCGCCAGCAGCGCGAGTGCATCGCTCTCGCCCAGCAGGGCTGCCAGCGTGGCGGGTGTGCGGCCCTCGGCGTCGCGGGCCGCGAGGTCGGCGCCCTGGGCGATCAGCAGGTTCAAGCAGGCACTGGAGCGACCCCGGCGCAAAGCATGATGCAAGGCATGGCCGCCTTGATCACCGTTCTTAGGGCCGGCCTCGTTAACATCGGCGCCCAGGCTCAGCGCCAGGGCCAGGCCGCTGGGGTCCTCGAAGTCGAGCAGGCGGAGCATGGCGTTCGTGCCTTGCCAGCGCGCCCCATGGGCCGCCAGTTGGCGGATCTGCAGCGCGGCGCTGCCGCGGTCTGGGTCCTCGCAGGCGTGGTACAGCGACTCGCCATCGTTGGGGGCGACCCCCGCGGCCAGCAGGGCGGCGGCGAGCGCGGGGCTGCGCGCACGGCTGATGGCGCCGTAGAGCAGGGGTAGGCGGATCGGCGCCGGCTCGGTCGCCCCGGGCTCCAGGTCTGGCATATGCAAGGCCTGCAGGGCGTCGCTGTGGCAGCGCGCGAGCAAGGCCTGGGCGCAGCGCAACAGGCCACCGGCCCAGGGCTCGCCGAGCCGATGCAGGCTGGAGAAGCAGACGTAAGCCAAGGCCGGCGCGTCGAAAGGCGGCAGGCGCTGCGCCGGATCGGGCAGGGCCTCGAGCGCGGCCAAATCCCCTTGGACCAGGGCCAGGGCGGTGTACAGGCCGGGCGGGCAGGTGCCGCGCACATGCTGCTTGTGGTGCTGCTTCTGCTGCATCAGCGCCAGCGCGCGTTCCGGCTGCGGGCCGTCCCAACCGCGGCCGATGGCCAGCGTCAGGGCGCGTGTGAGCAGGGCGGTCTGGTCGAGCTGGCGTGCTTCCTCTTGTGCGCTGACGGCGCGGTGCAGGGCCGGCCAGCTGGGAAAACCCATCTCACGCGCGATCACCAGCTGCGCCATGCTGAGGCTGGGTGGCGCGCCCGGGTCCGCCCGGTGGTAGGGCGCGGCGCGCGCCAGGCTTTTGGCTTCGCCGGCCCGCCAGGCGCGCAGCAGTTCGCGCGCGCGGCGCCTTAGTTGCTGCAGATCGGCTGGCTCGGGCAGGCGGGGCTGCGGCGCAGCCCCGTTGTGGCTGGTCTTCAAGAGACACCTCCATGCGAATTCAAGCCCGAGATCCGCGTGGTCAGGCCGCACAAAGGCAGTGGCTGGAAAGCAGCTTGACTGGACGCCGCAGATTCTTTCGCGCGTGCGCCCCACCGGGTGGGCTCAGCCCTGCCTGCGGATCCAGCAGCGCCCCGGCAGGCGCTGAGGGCATCAGTTTGCCATAAGGGCATGGCCGCGCGGCGGGGTCAGTCCTTGCCTTGCAGCCCCTGCTCCTTGGCCGCCTGCATGGCCTCGCGCCAGACGCGCGCCGGCACAAAGGTACGCAGCTGGCCCATGGCCTTCTCGATCAGCTCGGGATGCAGCTCGTGGCCGATGTCGGGCAGGATGTCGGCCGTGATGTCGGCGCCCAGTCGCACCAGGCGCTTGGCGGCGTCCACCTGGTCCTGGTAGGGCAGGGTGCCGTCCTGCAGGCCGTGCAGCAGATGCAGGCTCACGTTCAGCGGTGCGTGGCCCGGCATATTGGCGTAGGCGCCGCTGAAGGCCAGCACGCGGCCGGCCAGGGCCACCTCGGCCTGCACCGCCTCCAGCGCCATCACCGCCCCCTGCGAGAAGCCCGCCAGCGCCACCCGTTCCCAGGGCAGGTCGAACTGCTGGCCCCAAGCGCGCACGGTGGCGATGAAGCCGGGCAGGGCGGCCGCCACGCGCTGGGCGTGGTTGTCGTCGTTGGCGTCCTTGAGCGAATACCACTGATGACCCGCGCCACCGCCGGGGATCTGGTCGTAGGCGTCGGGCGCATTGATCGACACCACCGCGGCCTGCGGGTACTGGGCGCGCAGGGCCTGGGCCAGCGGCCGCATCTGCGAGGCATCCGCGCCGGCACCGTGCAGCAGCAGGAACAGCAGTTCGGGCAGGCCCTTGTCGGGCAGCAGGGCAAGGGCTTGGGAGCGGGCGGGGGTGTTCATGGCCCCGATTGTCCCTCCGTCAAGGCAGGCCGAAGCTGCGCGTGCTGATGCACAGGCGCGGCAGACGGCTGCTCAGCACCTGGGCGGCCGCCTGGGCCGAGGCCATCGCCACGGCCAGGGGCTGGCCGGCACCGCCATGGCGGCTCAGGCCCAGCACCCGCCATAGACCCGTGCCGGCCGGTGCGATCAGGCCCAGGCGCTGCAGTGCCGGCAGCTCGGCGCTGCTGCCCAGTATCAGCAGGTCGGCAAAGCCATGCGGGGCTTCGGCCAGCTGCGGGCTCAGGCATTGCTGGCGCCGCAGGCGCTTGCCGGCCAATTGCGCGGCGGCGTCGGCGGCTCGCATCGCCTGCTCGAAGCAGTCCAGCAACTGGGCATCGCTGGGCAGAGCGGCCGTGGGCCGCAGCAGTTCAGCGACCGCCATGGCAGTGCAGCCGGTAGGGGCGCTCGATCTCCTGCGCCCATGTCCAGTAGACCGAGCGTGCCACCTCGTGCAGCCTGGCGACGCGCGCCGGCAGGTCCTGCAGGATCTGGGCCTCGCTCTGCACCGCCGGGCAAGCGGTGCTTGCCACCTGGCTCAACTCGTCGTGAGACTCGGCGCACCAGGCACGCACGCTTGCCTCGGTGACCTCCAGATGGCCCTGGAAGCCCAGGTGCGGGCCATGGCGGAAGCCCTTGTTGAGGCAATGCGCGCCGAACATGGTGCGCGTGGCGCCGCGCGGAATCTCGAAGCTGTCGTAGTGCCAGTTGAACACCTGCACCTGCTCGCGGCCCTCGAACATGGCGCGCGCCGCCGGCGTCACCCAGAGCTTGCTCCAGCCGATGTTCGGACAGGCATGCCGCGTCACGCGCGCGCCCATCGCGCTGGCCAGCAACTGGGCGCCAAAGCAATGGCCCAGCACCGGGATCTCGGCCGCCAGGGCGCGGCGCAGCAGCGCCAGTTCGGCGGCGATCCAGGGCAGGGGCTCGTAGACGCTGCGGTTGCTGCCCAAGAGGGCGATGCCGGCGTAGTCGTGCGCCCGCAGGGGCAAGTCCTGACCCTCGGCGAGATTGAAAAGCTCGGTGGCGTAGCCCTGCTCATGCAGGCATTGCTGCAGGAAGCCGGGGCCCTGGGCCTGCTCATGCTGAACGATGGCAATGGGTCTCATACGCGGGGCGCGGACGCTGCGGCGCCATTGGTTGCGAGGACTCCAATCTAGGTTTGAGCCCGTTAAGGCGGTGCCAAGACTGGCTTGCGCGGGATCAAGCTTTCATCAAGCACAGGCCTGCCAAGCCGCGTCTTTATGGAATCTTTATGCGCCCTCGCCCAGGCTCTATGACATGTTGAGGCGCCGCTTCTTAAGCTCCTCCCATCTCAACATCTGTTGGAGTCACAAATCATGGATTGGCTGTTTCTGGGTCTCTCGGCCCTGGTGTTCGGCCTGGCAATCGGCTTGGCCGCGGCCAGCCACAAGCTGGAGGTCAAGCAATGACTGCCTTGTACTGGCTGAGCGGTCTGGCGGCTGCCGGGCTTTTCGTCTACCTGGTCGTGGCCTTGCTGCGCGCCGAGGAGTTCTGACATGACATCGCTTGCCTGGGCCAATCTGGCCCTTTACATGCTGCTGCTGATCGCGGCCGCCTGGCCGCTGTCGCGCTGGCTTACGGCCGTGGCCCAGGGTCGCCTGCCGCGCTGGATGCGTGCCATCGAGGGCGGCTTGTACAAGCTCGCCGGCGTCAAGCCAGATGAGGGCATGCACTGGAAGCAGTACGCCTTCGCGCTCTTGATCTTCAACTTCATCGGCGTGCTGGCGGTCTATGGCCTGCAGCGCTTCCAGGACCTGCTGCCGCTGAATCCCCAGGGCATGGCGGGCATCAGCCCCGATTCGTCCTTCAACACGGCGATCAGCTTCGTCACCAACACCAACTGGCAGGGCTATGGCGGCGAGTCCACCATGAGCTATCTGACCCAGATGCTGGCGCTGACGGTGCAGAACTTCCTCTCCGCCGCCACCGGCATCGCCGTGGTGTTCGCGCTGATCCGCGGCTTTGCCGGCAAGTTGGAAAAGACCATCGGCAACTTCTGGGCCGACCTGACGCGCATCACCCTGTGGGTGCTGCTGCCGCTGTCCTTCTTGATGGCCATCGTGATGGTGGGCCAGGGCGTGATCCAGAACTTCGACGCCTACAAGGATGTCACGACGCTGGAGGCGAACGCCTACCAGACGCCCAAGCTGGGTGCCGATGGCCAGCCGCTCAAGGACGAGAAGGGCCAGCCCGTGATGGAGGACGCCTCCACCACCACCCAGTCGCTTGCGATGGGTCCGGTGGCCTCGCAGCTTGCCATCAAGATGCTGGGCACCAACGGTGGCGGCTTCTTCAATGCCAACTCGGCCCATCCCTATGAGAACCCAACGCCGCTGGCCAACCTGGTGCAGATGTTGGCGATCTTCCTGATCCCGGCGGCGCTGTGCTTCACGTTCGGCCAGTTGGTGGGCCCCGAGTTCAACGGACTGCGTCAGGGCGTGGCGGTGTTGGCGGCGATGAGCCTGATGTTCATCGTCGGCGTGCTGGTGGCCACCGGCGCCGAGCAGACCGGCAACCCCATCCTGGCCAGCCAGGGCGTGGACCAGGCCGTCAGCGAATTGCAGCCCGGCGGCAATATGGAGGGCAAGGAGACGCGCTTCGGCATCAATGCCAGCTCGCTGTTCGCTGTCATCACCACGGCCGCCTCATGCGGCGCGGTGAACAGCATGCACGACTCGATGACGCCGATCGGCGGCATGGTGCCGCTGGTGATGATGCAGCTGGGCGAGGTGGTGTTCGGCGGCGTCGGCACCGGCCTTTACGGCATGCTGGTGTTTGCCATGCTGGCGGTCTTCATTGCCGGCCTGATGATTGGCCGCACGCCCGAATACCTGGGCAAGAAGATCGAGAGCCATGAGATGAAGATGGTGTCCATCGCCATCCTCGTCACGCCCCTGGTGGTGCTGATCGGCACGGCCATCGCGGTGCTGGCGGATGCCGGCAAGGCGGGCATTGCCAACCCGGGTGCGCATGGCTTCTCCGAAATCCTCTATGCCCTGACTTCGGCCGGCAACAACAACGGCTCGGCCTTCGCGGGTCTGTCGGCCAACACGCCCTTCTACAACACCCTGCTGGGCATCGTGATGTGGCTGGGACGCTTCGGCGTGATCGTGCCGGTGCTGGCAATTGCCGGCAGCCTGGGCGCCAAGAAGCGCATCCCGGTGAGCGGCGGCACCCTCATCACCCATGGCCCGCTGTTCGTGGGCCTGCTGATCGGCACCGTGCTGCTGGTGGGCTTGCTCAACTACGTTCCGTCCCTGGCCCTCGGCCCCATCGTCGAGCAGCTGATGCTCTGGAAGCTGTGAGGGAAATGCAATGACTTCTTCTACGACAACTCAAAGCAGTTTCTCGCTGCTGGACCCCAAGCTGGTGAAACCGGCGCTGCTGCAGTCCTTCGTCAAGCTGGATCCGCGCTTGCAATGGCGCAATCCGGTCATGTTCGTGGTCTACATCGGTTCGCTGCTGACCAGCGCCCTGTGGCTGATGAGCTTCGGCAACCCGGCCATCGCCGGCACCGAAGGCTCGATGTTCATGCTGGCGATTGCGCTGTGGCTGTGGTTCACGGTGCTGTTCGCGAACTTCGCCGAGGCCCTGGCGGAAGGCCGCTCCAAGGCGCAGGCCGCCTCGCTGCGCGGCCTCAAGACCAAGACCTGGGCCAAGAAGCTGCATGGGTCCAGCGCCGGGCCGTCCCAAGCTGGACAGCGTCCCCTCGGGGGACAGGCCGACGTACCCGTCGGCCCAGGGGCCAACAATCACAGGCATGGCTCGCAATGGCATCCGATGCAGAGCGACGAACTGCGCAAGGGCAATGTGGTGCTGGTCGAAACGGGCGACATGATCCCGCTGGACGGCGAGGTGATCGAGGGCGTGGCCTCGGTGGACGAGAGCGCCATCACCGGCGAATCGGCCCCGGTGATCCGCGAATCGGGCGGTGACTTCAGTTCGGTCACCGGCGGCACCCGCGTGCTGTCCGACTGGCTGGTGGTGCGCATCGGCGTGAACCCCGGCGAGTCCTTCCTCGACCGCATGATCGCGATGGTGGAGGGCGCCAAGCGCCAGAAGACCCCCAATGAGATCGCGCTGACGATTCTGCTGGTGGCCCTGACCCTGGTGTTCCTGGTCGTCACCGTGACGCTGCTGCCTTATTCGATCTTCAGCGTCGAAGCCGCAGGGTCGGGCACGGTGGTCTCGATCACCGCCCTGGTGTCGCTGCTGGTATGCCTGATCCCCACCACCATCGGCGGCCTGCTCTCGGCCATCGGCGTGGCGGGCATGAGCCGCATGATGCAGGCGAACGTGATCGCCACCTCGGGCCGTGCCGTCGAGGCGGCCGGCGACGTGGACGTGCTGATGCTGGACAAGACCGGCACCATCACGCTCGGCAACCGCCAGGCCAGCGCCTTCGTGCCGGCCGCCGGTGTGAGCGAGTCGCAGCTGGCCGACGCCGCGCAACTCGCATCGCTCTCCGACGAGACCCCCGAGGGGCGCAGCATCGTGGTGCTGGCCAAGACGCGCTTCGGTCTGCGCGAACGCGAGGTCGGTGCGATGCAAGCGCATTTCGTCGCCTTCACCGCGCAGACCCGCATGAGCGGCGTCGACTTCGGCGACCCCGAGGCGCCCAACCGCATCATCCGCAAGGGTGCGGCCGACGCGATCCGCAAGCATGTGGAGCAACTGGGCGGCAAGTTCCCCAGCGAGGTCAACCACGCCGTGGACGAGATCGCGCGCCGCGGCAGTACGCCGCTGGTGGTGGCAGAGGGCAACCGCGTGCTCGGCACGGTGGAGCTCAAGGACATCGTCAAGGGTGGCATCAAGGAGCGCTTCGCCGAGCTGCGCCGCATGGGCATCAAGACGGTGATGATCACCGGCGACAACAAGCTCACCGCCGCGGCGATCGCCGCCGAGGCCGGCGTGGACGACTTCCTGGCCGAAGCCACGCCCGAGGCCAAGCTCAAGCTGATCCGCGACTACCAGTCCGAAGGTCGCCTGGTGGCGATGACCGGCGACGGTACCAACGACGCCCCGGCGCTGGCCCAGGCCGACGTGGCGGTGGCCATGAACACCGGCACGCAGGCGGCCAAGGAAGCCGGCAATATGGTGGACCTGGATTCCAACCCCACCAAGCTGCTGGAGATCGTCGAGACCGGCAAGCAGTTGCTGATGACGCGCGGTTCGCTGACGACCTTCTCGATCGCCAACGACGTGGCCAAGTACTTCGCCATCATCCCGGCCATGTTTGTGGGTGTCTATCCGCAGCTCGCCGCACTCAATGTGATGGCCCTGCACAGTCCCAAGTCGGCGATCCTGTCGGCGGTGATCTTCAACGCCCTGATCATCATTGCGCTGATCCCGCTGGCACTCAAGGGCGTGGCCTACCGCGCCATTGGTGCGGCCGCGCTGCTACGCCGCAATCTGGCCATCTACGGCATGGGCGGTCTGGTCGTGCCCTTCATCGGCATCAAGGCGATCGACCTGCTGCTGGTCGCGCTGCACCTGGTCTAAGGAACATCCATCATGTCTTTCACCAAGCATCTTCGTCCCGCCATCGTCAGCTTTGCCCTGCTGAGCGTGGCGACCGGCCTGCTCTATCCCCTGCTGGTCACCGGCGTGGGCAAGGGTCTGTTTCCCAAGCAGGCGGCCGGCTCGCTGATCGAGAAGGATGGCAAGGCCGTCGGCTCCGCGCTGATCGGCCAGAACTTCACGTCGCCCAAGTATTTCTGGGGCCGCCCCTCGGCCACCGGGCCGATGGCCAACAATGCCGGCGGTTCCTCGGGCTCCAACCAGGGCCCGCTGAACCCGGCCCTGGCCGATGCGGTGAAGGCCCGTATCGCGGCGCTGAAGGCGGCCGATCCCGACAACCAGCTGCCCGTGCCCGCCGATCTGGTGACGGCATCCAGCAGCGGCCTGGATCCGCATATCACCATGGCCGCGGCGCGCTACCAGGCCAACCGCGTGGCGCGCGAGCGCCAGCTATCACTCAAGGAAGTGCAGCGCCTGATCGCCGAGAACACCGAGCAGCGCGATCTGCAGGTGCTGGGCGAGCCGCGCGTCAATGTGCTCAAGCTCAATCTGGCGCTGGATGCGCTGAAGCCCTGATCCATTCCCACTCCTTTCGGACCCTAGGGTCCCGATGAAACCCCCGGAGAACAGCGAGAGCAAGAACGGGGGAGGGGGCTTCATCGCCTTTTCTTCCTACGAGTCACTTATGAAAAACAGTCTGATCACCCTGGCCCTGGCCACCCTTTCATTCACGGGCGTCGCCCATGCCGATGGCGCTGCGGCACCCGCGCCTGAACATACCCTCACCGGCAACCTGAGCCTCAACAGCGATTACCGCTTCCGCGGCATCAGCCAGACCTGGAAGCTGCCCGCCGTGCAGGGCGGCTTTGACTACGCGCACAGCAGCGGTTTCTACGCCGGCAGCTGGGCCTCCAATGTCTCTGGCAACAGCTACAACAACGGCGCCGGCCTGGAGCTGGACCTGTACGGCGGCATGAAGTTCAGCGTTGGGCAAGACCTGACCCTGGACCTGGGCGCGCTGGCCTATGTCTACCCCGGCGCGACGCTCAACAGCGCCCCTGGCGTGGCCACCGACAAGAAGTACACCAATGTGGACCTGTATGCGGCCTTGAGCGCCGGTGCCTTCAGCGCCAAGCTCTCGATCGCCGCCACCGACTACTTCGGCCTGAACAGCGACACCGCCGGCTATGCCTACTTCAGCAGCCTGGCGACAAATGGTGAACATAGAGGCGGCTCCAAGGGCAGCGCCTACCTGGACCTGAACTACAACTTCGATCTGGGCAATGGCCTGACCCTGGGCACCCACCTGGGCCGCATGGTCGTGCGTCGCTACGGCGAGCTGTCGTACACCGACGTCAAGCTCTCGCTGGCCAAGGAGATCGTCGGCCTGAACTGGACCGCGGCGCTGGTTGGCACGGATGCCAAGCGCGAGTTCTATCAGGCCGCTAGTGCCGCCGTGGCCGCCGGCCAGGACGCCAAGCGCCTGGGCACGGCCGGTCTGGTGTTGAGCGTCGGCAAGACCTTCTGAGGTCCGCGTTCGGGCGGACAATGCGGCGATGCTGATCAACTGCGCGGCTTATCAACACGGCAGCAAGCTCGCCGATCTCGTCCCCGAACGACCGGAGGATCTGGCGCCCTATCTGGAGCGGCCCGACTGCTTTGTCTGGGTGGCGTTGCGCGACGCCGATACGGCCGAGCTGGAGCCCTACCGCCGCCTCTTCAATCTGCACGAGCTGGCGGTGGAGGATGCCACCCATGGGCACCAGCGTCCCAAGGTGGAGGAATACGGCCAGGACCTGTTCGCCGTCATGCACATGGTGGACTGGGTCGGCGGTGATCTCAGCCTGGGCGAGGTGGCGGTGTTCGTCGGGCCCAACTACGTGCTCTCGGTGCGCCGCGGCAGCAAGCTGCATTTCCTGGGCGTGCGCGAGCGCTGCGAACGCGAGCCCGAGCTGCTTGCCCATGGCCCCAGCTTCGTGCTCTATGCGCTGATGGACGCGGTGGTGGACCGCTACTTCCCCATCGTCGACCTGCTGGAGTCCGAGCTCGACGAGATCGAGCAGAGCATCTTCGTGCGCGGCGCCCAGCTCGACAACATCAAGCGCCTGTATGAACTCAAGCGCCGCCTGATGCTCCTGCGGCGCGCGGTGGCGCCAATGCTGGAGATGCTCTCCAAGCTGCATGGCGGCCGCACGCCACCCTTGTGCGCGCGCACCGGTGACTATTTCCGCGACGTGGCCGACCATCTGGCGCGCATCGAGAGCGCGATCGAATCGGTGCGCGACACCCTGGGCACGGCGATCCAGGCCAACCTCTCGATGGTGGCGATCGACGACAGCAACGTCACCAAGCGCCTGGCGGCCTGGGCCGGTATCTTTGCCGCCGCCACCGCCTTCGCGGGCATCTGGGGCATGAACTTCGAACAGATGCCCGAGCTCAAGCTGAGCTGGGGCTACCCGGCCGCGCTGGGCCTGATCACCAGCGTCTGCGGCCTGCTGTGGTGGCGCTTCAAGAAGGCCGGTTGGCTGTGAGATGCAGCCCCTCGTCCAAGCAATGCCTTGGCCGGCCCCCCGAGGGGGCGCCAGCCTTGCGGCAGGCATCGCGGGCCGGCTTGGGGCGGCCCTGCGCTCGGTCCGCAAATGCCTTTGACCCATCATGAGTGAGGAACGTCCGGATCCCGACGCGCTGCTGGCCCAGCTGCGCGACGAAGAAATCAACGCCGCGCGCGGCAAGCTGCGCATCTACTTTGGTTCCTCGGCCGGCGTGGGCAAGACCTACGCCATGCTGCAGGCCGCGCGCAAGCTGCAGGCCGACGGTGTGGACGTGCTGGCCGGCGTGGTGGTCACGCATGGGCGCAGCGAAACGGCCGCGATGTTCGAGGGCCTGCCGCAGCTGCCGCTCAAGGAGGTGGCCTACCGCGGCAAGACCCTGCCCGAGTTCGATCTCGACGCCGCGCTGGCGCGCAAACCCGGCCTGATCCTGGTCGACGAGCTGGCGCATTCCAATGTGGCCGGGTCGCGCCACCCCAAGCGCTGGCAGGATGTGGAGGAGCTGCTGGCCAACGGCATCAACGTCTACTCGACGCTGAATGTGCAGCACCTGGAAAGCCTCAACGACGTGGTGGGCGGCATCACCGGTGTGCGCGTGCAGGAGACCCTGCCCGATACCTTCTTCGATCGCGCCGACGAGGTGGTGATGGTCGATACGCCCGCCGACGAGTTGCTGGCGCGGCTCTCGGCGGGCAAGGTCTACATGGGCCCGCAGGCCGAGCGGGCGGCACGCAACTTCTTCCGCAAGGGCAATCTGATGGCGCTGCGCGAGCTGGCGCTGCGCCGCACCGCCGACCGCGTGGAAGACGATGTACAGGCCTGGCGCAGCAACGAGCGCATCGCCCAGGTCTGGAAGACCGAGGCCGCCATCCTCTGCGCCATCGGCCCCACGCCCGCCGCCGAAAGCGTGGTGCGCAGCGCCGCCCAGCTGGCCCAGCAGCTCAATGTCTCCTGGCATGCGGTCTATGTGGAAACACCGGACCTGCAGCGCCTGCCGGATGCGCAGCGCGAGCGCATCCTGCGCGTGGTGCGCCTGGCCCATGAGCTGGGCGCCAACACCGCGGTGCTGCCCGCGCAAGACCTGGCCCCGGCGCTGATCCAGCATGCGCGCGAGCACAATTTGTCCAAGCTGATGCTGGGCCGCGCCGAGGCCTTGCCGGCCTGGCAACGCTGGCTGGGCGCGCGCGAGCTGCAGCAGCAACTGGCCGAGGGCGCCCCCGAGCTGGACCTGATCTCGGTGGCGGCGACGCTGCCGCAGGTACAGCGCCGCGCAGCCACGGCCGAGCAGGATGCCCGGCAGCGCGAACAGCAATGGCAGCAGCTGGCGGGGCGCTACGGGCTGGCCGCCGCGGCCTGTGCTGCCACCGCGCTGATCAGCTGGCCGCTGCAAAAGGCCTTCGACCAATCCAATATCGTCATGCTCTTTCTGCTCGCGGTAGTAGGCGTGGCGCTGCGCCTGGGCCGCGGCCCGGCGGTGCTGGCCAGCTTCCTGAGCGTGGGCCTGTTCGACTTCTTCTTCGTTGAGCCCAAGCTGAGCTTCGCGGTCTCGGACGTGCAGTACCTCCTGACCTTCGCGGTCATGCTGGCGGTGGGCCTGGTGACCGGCCAGCTCACCGCCGGGCTGCGCTATCAGGCCCAGGTGGCGGCGGATCGCGAGGGGCGTTCGCGAGCGCTGTTCGAGCTCACCAGCGATCTTGCCGGTGCCTTGCAGACCGAAGCGGTGTTGCAAGTGGCCGAGGCGACGCTCGCCACCGAGGTCAGGGGCGAGGCCCTGCTCTACACCCTGGATCTGCAGGACCAGCTGCAACCCTCGCCGCGCCTGGGCAGCCTGCCCGCCGCCGATCAGCCCGACCTGGGCACGGCGCGTTGGGCCCTGGACCATGGCCAAGCCGCCGGCCTCAGCACCGACACCCTGCCCGGCAGTGCCTGGTTCTACCTGCCGCTGGCCGCACCGATGCGCACGCGCGGTGTGCTGGCGCTCAAGCCGCTGAGCAACCGCAGCGTCATGCTGCCCGAGCTGCGCGCCCAGCTGGAAACCTATGCCCGCATCATCGGCCAGGCGTTGGAGCGGGTGCATTACGTCGAGGTGGCGCAGGAGGCGCTGGTGCACATCGAGGGCGAGCGCCTGCGCAACTCGCTGCTGTCGGCGCTCTCGCATGATTTGCGTACCCCGCTGGCGGTGGTCTATGGCCTGGCGCAGACCCTGGCCGGCATGGCCGAGCTGCCCGGCCATGCGCATGAGCTGAGCGAGGCGCTGCGTCAGCAAAGCCAGCGCGTCAGCGCCATGGTCAACAACCTGCTCGACATGGCGCGCCTGCAGAGCGGCGCGGTGCGCCTGAACCTGCAATGGCAGCCGATCGACGAGGTGGTGGGCGCGGCCCTGCAGGCCATGCAGCCCAGCATGGCCGCGCACCGGCTGGAGGTGCAGATCCCGGCGGGGCTGCCGCTGCTGAACCTCGACGCGGTGCTGATGGAGCGCGTGCTCTGCAACCTGCTCGAGAACGCCGCCAAATACACGCCCGCCGGCAGCCTGGTCGTGCTGAGCGCGCGCCTGGAACCCGAGCGCCTGCTGCTCAGCGTGGCCGACAACGGCCCGGGCCTGCCGGCCGGCCGCGAGGAGCAGCTGTTTGCCAAATTCACGCGCGGTGAGCGCGAGTCCAGCACCCCCGGCGTGGGGCTGGGGCTGGCGATCTGCCGCGCCATCGTCGAAGCCCATGGCGGGCGCATCTGGGCCGAGCGTGGTGTCGAAGGCGGGGCCGCCTTCGTGATCAGTCTGCCGCTGGGCGAGCCGCCCGCCCTTCTGCCCGAACCCGAGCTCGAGCCCGAGGAAGCGCAGCATGAGCCTTGACCCCCAACCGGTGGCCCTGATCGTCGAGGACGAGCCCAGCATCCGGCGCTTCGTGCGCCTCGGCCTGGAGGGCGAGGGCTGGCAGGTGCACGAGGCCGAGACGGTGCGCCAAGGCCTGGTGGATGCCGGCACGCGCCGCCCCGATCTGGTCATCCTCGACCTCGGACTGCCCGATGACGACGGCCTCAACTACCTGAAGGACCTGCGCGCCTGGTCGGGCGTGCCGGTGATCGTGCTCTCGGCGCGCGCCAGCGAGGCCGACAAGATCGCCGCGCTGGACGCCGGCGCCGACGACTATCTGACCAAACCCTTTGGCGTGGGCGAGTTGCTGGCGCGCGTGCGCGTGGCGTTGCGGCGCAGCCAGTCGGCCGCCAAGGCGGGCGAGCCGGCGCAGACCCTGTTTCGCTTCGGTAGCGTGGAGGTGGACCTGGTGGCGCGACGTGTACAACGCGGCGGCGCGCCGGTGCACCTCACGCCCATCGAGTACCGCCTGCTGACCCACCTGATCGCCAATGCCGGCAAGGTGCTGACGCATCGCCAGTTGCTCAAGGCCGTGTGGGGCCCCAGCCATATGGACGACAACCACTACCTGCGCGTTTACATGGGCAATCTGCGCCAGAAGCTGGAGGCGCTGCCGGCCAGCCCGCAGCATCTGCTTACCGAGACGGCAGTGGGCTATCGCTTGATGCCCTGAATCACCGGGGCTCGGCTCACCGCGCCTCAGCTGCGCAGATTGTCCGGATCCTTGTGCCCGATCAGCCGCACCAGGGCCTGATGCAGGCGCGGTGCGTCGATGGGCTTGGTGAGGAACTCGTTCATGCCGGCGGCCAGCGCCTCGTCGCGTTCGGACACCAGCGCTGCGGCGGTGAGCGCGACGATGGGCAGCTCTTCGGCGCTGAAGCGGCGGCGCACCTGGCGCGTCGCCTCGTGGCCGCTCATCACGGGCATCTGCACGTCCATCAGCACCGCGTCGTAGGGCTTGCCCATGCTTGCGGCGGCGTGGATCGCCTCCACCGCCTGGCTGCCGTCGCTGGCCTGCGCCACTTCCAGCCCCCATTGCTCCAGCAGCGCCACGGCAATCATCATATTGACCGGGTTGTCCTCCACCATCAGCACGCGCAGGCCCTTCAGGTCCTCGTTGTCGCGCGCCTCGCGCAGCTGGGTGCTGATGGGGGTGGGCGCGGCACAGAGCGGCAGCTCGGCCCAGAAGGTCGAGCCCTGGCCGGGCGTGCTGTCGCAGCCCACCTGGCCGCCCATCAGGGTGGCGAGCTCGCGGCAGATCGAGAGGCCCAGGCCGGTGCCGCCAAAGCGGCGCGTGGTCGATTCATCCGCCTGCGTGAAGGGCTGGAACAGCCGGCCCTGCATCTCGGCGCTGATGCCGGGGCCGGTGTCGCTCACCTCGATGCGGATGCGCTCCTCGTTGAGGCGCCGCACATGCACCGCCACCGAGCCGGCTTCTGTGAACTTGAGCGCGTTGGTGAGGTAGTTGCTGAGGATCTGGCGCAGTCGCACCGGGTCGCCCACCACCCAGGCGGGCACGTCCTCGTCGACGTCGATCTTGAAGGTCAGGCCGCGCGCCTGCGCCAGCGTCAGATAGGCCATGCGCATGGTGCCCAGCATGTCGCGCAGCGCAAAGGGCAGGGACTCCAGCGTCAGGCGTCCGGCCTCGATCTTGCTGAGGTCCAGGATGTCGGAGATCAGGCCCGAGAGGCTCTCGGCGCTGTCCAGCATCTGGTCCAGGTAATGGCGGCGCGTCTCGTCGTCCAGGTCGGGCTGCTGCAGCATGCGCGCCAGGCCCACCACGCCGTTCAGCGGGGTGCGGATCTCGTGGCTGGTGTTGGCCAGGAAGGCGGTCTTGGCGCGGCTGGCGGCCTGGGCCTCGTCCTTGGCCTGGGCCAGCGCGGCCTCGACGCGGCGCTTCTCGGTGACGTCTTCCAGAATCCAGATGGTGCCGCCGCGGCTCGGGTGGTTGGGATCCACCGCGCGCGCCAGCAGGCGGCATAGAAAGGTCGAGCCATCGCGGCGCCGCATCATGCGTTCGGCCTCGACCTGCTCGCCCGCCGCCAGGCGCGGGCCCAGCTCGGCGCCCACCGCCGCATAGTCGGCCATGCTGGGCCAGACCACGCTGCCATGCTGGCCGAGCAGGCTGCCGTCGGGCCAGCCGAACATGTCTTCCACCAGCTTGTTGACCTGCACGAACTGCTGGTCGCGCGTCAGCGTGATGCCGATCGAGGCGTTCTCGAGAATCGCCGCGTGCACGAGCCGGGTACGTTCGCTCTCCGACACGTCGCGCGCATTGATCACCAGGTAGGACAGGCCCTCCATCACGAAGGGGGCCGCCGAGATCACCATCGCGATGGTCTCGCCATGCTTGTTGATGAAGGTGGCCGGCATCTCGCTGACGCGGCCATGCTGGCGGATCGCCTCGACCAGGCGCTCGCGGTCCTCGGCCTTGTGCCAGATACCGAGTTCGTCGGCGGTGTGGCCCAGCACCTCGTCGGTGCTGTAGCCGGTGAGCTCCTCGAAGGTCTTGTTGACCATCGCGTAGCGGCCGGTGTTGATCTCGGTGAGGGTGATCACGTCCGGGCTGGTGGCCACCAGGTGCGACAGCAGGCCCTCGGAGCGGCGCAGCGCGTCCTGGGCGCGCGAGGCCTCGGTCTGGTCGATGAAGAAGGAGAGCGTGGCCGGGCCGCTGGCGGCGTCCACGCGCACGCTGGTGGCCTGCACCAGGCGGCGCCGGCGCGACAGGGTGCGCAGCCTGAACTCGGCCATCGGCAGCATCGCGCCCACCGGCATGGCCTCGATCTTGGCGGCACGCTGGCGCGCGCGCTCGTCGTCGCCCGGCTCGTAATGCGAGAACAGGTCCTGGCCGATCATGCTGGAGCGCTGGGTGTAGCCGAACATCGCCATCGCGGCCGGGTTGGCGTCCAGCACGCGGCCCCAGCGGTGCAGCACCAGCGGCGAGGGCGAGCGCCGGAACAGCTCGCGGTAGCGCGTCTCGGTGGCGACGATGGCCTGCTCGGCCTGCACCTCGCCGGTGACGTCGCGGCCCACGCCCCAATAGCCGCGGAAATTGCCCTGCGCGTCGAAGCGCGGTTCGCCGCTCACCGACACGAAGCGCACCGTGCCGTCGTCGTTGCGGCGCCGTGCCACCACGCCGCGGAAGCTGCGGTGCGATTCGAGGTCGGCGCGGTGCGCGTCCATGTCTTCGTCCGACAGGCCCAGCTGCTCCAGCTCCCAGGGCGTCTTGCCCAGGCGCGCCTGCAGGTCCAGGCCGGAGGCGCCGGGGCGGTCTTCGGCCAGATGGGTGAAGCGGAACTCGCGGTCCATCTCCCAGTACCAGTCGGCCGCCATGCTCAGCAGGTGGCGGAAGCGCGCGCTGCGGTCGCTGGCCTCCTGCACCGAGCGGCGCACCATGCGGGCGGTGCCCAGGCCCACGATCAGGCCGGCGCTCAGCAGCAGGCCGTGGGCCAGCAGGCGGGCGGGCAGGCTGACGCTGCGCTGGGCCACCGTGATCCAGCCGGCCAGCTCGGCCCAGCCCAGGCCGGCCAGGCAGGCCAGGCCCATGCAGAACACGGCCAGGCCGGTGCGCAGGCCGACGATGGCGGTGGCCAGGGCCACCATCAGGCCCATCACGCCCAGGCTGATCGAGTACAGGCCCAGCTGGCGCGACACCGCGATAGCCAGCGCCAGCGCGATCACCAGCGCCTGCATCAGCAGCACCACGGCGCGGCCATGCTGGCGCGGCTGGCGCCACAGCAGGGCCAGGCCGGTGGCGGCGGTGCCCAGGGCCAGGCCCGGCGGCAGCCAGCCACCCAAGGGCTCGCCCGCGCCTATGCTCAGCACCAGCATCGCGGCCACCACGGTGCACAGGCCCACGCAGGCCCACAGGAACAGGCGCACCGAGCGCCACAGCAGGCTTTGCTCCAGCACCGTACGGCCTTCGCCCGGGGGCAGGTCATGCCCCACCAGGCTGCTCAAATCATCCAGGCTGTCCTTGCTGCTGATGCTCACTGCGGGTGTCCACTCTCGGGCCAGCTGGGGAGTCTCAGCCACAAGAGGGGGTGGTGAACAGCAGGACAGACCCGGAAACCACAGACAGATCACCCGGATTGAGGGGATCTGCGCAGTTTTTGGCGCTTCAGGCTGATTCGGCCGGTTTGGCCTGCTGGAGCTGCGCGCGCGTCTGCAGGGCCACGCGGCGTGCGGCGGCGGCAAAGTCATCGCCATTGCTGGCGTAGAGCACGGCGCGCGAGCTGCTCACGATGATGGGGCTGCCCGGCCGCCAGCCCGCCTTCACGGTGGCGTCGGCATCGCCGCCCTGGGCACCCACGCCCGGGATCAGCAGGGGCAGGGTGGGGGCCAGCTCGCGCACGCGCGCAATCTCGCCCGGGAAGGTGGCGCCCACCACCAGGCCCAACTGGCCGTTCTTGTTCCAGTCCGTCTGCGCCAGGCGGGCCAGGTGCTCGTAGAGGCGCGGCTGGCCTTGCACGTCGGCCAGGCGCTGGTTCTGCCAGTCGCTGCCGCCGGGGTTGGAGGTGCGGCACAGCAGGATCGCGCCCTTGTCGGGGTAGCGCAGATAGGGCTCGATGCTGTCGAAACCCATGAAGGGCGAGAGCGTCACCGCGTCGGCCTGGTAGCGCACAAAGGCCTCGCGGGCGTACTGCTCGGCGGTGGAGCCGATGTCACCGCGCTTGGCGTCCAGGATCACCGGCACATGGGGTGCGACGCGCTTGATGTGCGCCATCAGGCGCTCCAGCTGGGCTTCAGCGCCATGCGCGGCGAAGTAGGCGATCTGTGGCTTGAAGGCGATCACCAGATCCTTGGTGGCGTCCACGATGGCGGCGCAGAAATCGTAGATGCGCGCCGCGTCGTTCTTCCAGGCACCCGGGAACTTGGCGGGTTCGGGGTCCAGCCCCACGCACAGCAGCGAGTCGTTGAGTTGTTCGGCGGCGTGGAGTTGCTGGATGAAATTCATGTGGCTTTTGGGGGCTGGTGGCAGGTGGCGTATTG
>Ga0208398_100339_pt1 | contig 36450 bp, 38 predicted proteins | sample LakWasMe79_HOW10_2_FD_183905 | JGI IMG/M metagenome (GOLD analysis project Ga0208398, IMG submission 183905) | Freshwater sediment methanotrophic microbial communities from Lake Washington under simulated oxygen tension - Sediment Metagenome... | ecosystem: Environmental > Aquatic > Freshwater >...
GCTCCATTAATTTTTGCATATTTGTTAGATTTATAATAATTATTTATGAAAAGAATAATAGTTGATTACGCCAAATTGACCAACGAAATTTTGAATCTTTTGGTCGAGAAATTCCCAGATGGTTATGATGATTCAGATATCATTCGATTTAGAAATGCCAAAAATGAATTAGTTGAAGCAGTTGAAGTTAGAACAGAAGACACTATCTATTTGGTAAAAGTAAGTACTAAATTGGCTGATAGAATTGGTAATTATGAAGATGATGACGATATGGATGATGTAGTAGAACCAATCAGCGGTTTAGAAATGGATGTTGATGATGACGCTACTTCTGACGATGATGATGAAGATGAGAATTTTGACAAACCGGATGTTGATGGCGACGACGACGACGATGAAGATGGTGACGATAAAGATATAGCCGACGATGATGATGAAGATGATGAAGATTAATTCTATATAATTTTATTAAAATAAAAGGAACTCTATTTTGGGTTCCTTTTTTTTATTAGATTTATATCTCTAAAATTTACGCCAAAATGACTACAGAAATTTTACACGCCAAACTAAAAGAAAATTTTGGGTTTGAAAAATTCAGACCTAATCAGGAAGAAATTATTAATTGCATCCTTTCTGGAAAAGATACTCTGGCAATTATGCCTACGGGAGGAGGGAAATCAATATGTTTTCAACTTCCTGCTTTAGTGTTTTCAGGAATCACAATTGTTATTTCTCCTTTAATTGCATTGATGAAAGATCAGGTTGACAGCTTGAAAGCAAATGGAATTGCAGCTTGCTATATTAATAGCAGTCAATCTTCAGAAGAACAGCAATTGCATATCGAAAATTTAAAGAACGGCAAAATCAAACTTGTTTATATTGCACCTGAGAGTTTGCCATTTTTGGAAAATGCTTTCAGTCAGATAATTGTTAGTTTAATAGCTATTGACGAAGCACATTGTATTTCGGCTTGGGGACATGACTTCCGTCCGGCTTATACCAATTTGGGATATTTAAAAAATCGCTTCCCTTCTACTCCAATCCTTGCATTGACTGCAACTGCCGACAAAGCTACCCGCGCGGATATTTGTGAACAGTTAAATTTAAATGACCCAGCAATTTTTGTAGCTTCATTTGATAGAAAAAATTTAAGTCTCGAAGTTAGGCCTGCTTTGGACCGTGTAAAACAGATTATTGATTTTATAAAAAACAAATCGAATGAATCAGGTATAGTTTATTGCTTAAGCAGAAAGACTACCGAAGAACTTGCCGAAAAATTGAAAAAAAGTGGAATTGCAGCCAAAGCATATCATGCAGGTTTAGATAATAAAATCCGTTCCAAAACCCAAGATGAATTTATCAATGATGAATGCCAAGTAGTTTGTGCAACCATTGCTTTCGGAATGGGGATTGACAAATCGAATGTCCGTTGGGTTATTCATTATAATTTGCCAAAAAACATTGAGGGTTATTATCAGGAAATTGGACGGGCCGGTCGTGATGGTTTAGCATCTGAAACAGTTTTGTTTGAAAGTTACGGTGACATGATTCAATTGCAAAATTTTGCCTCTCAAGGTTTGAATGCCGAAGTGCAATTGGCTAAATTAGAAAGAATGAAACAATATGCAGATGCGTTATCTTGCCGCAGAAAAATTTTACTTTCTTATTTTGGAGAACTGGTTTCTGATAATTGTGGTAATTGTGACATTTGCAAAAATCCTCCCGCTTTTTTTGACGGGACTACAATTGCCCAAAAAGGCTTGTCCGCAATTAGCCGTTTGAAAGAATCGGAGTCATTGCCTGTAATTATTGATTTTTTGAGAGGTTCAAAAAATGCTTCTATCTATGATAAAGGTTATCAAGATTTAAAAACCTATGGAGTTGGTTCAGACATTTCCTGGCATGACTGGAATCAATACTTGATACAATTGATAAATTTGGGATATTGTGAAATTGCTTTTCATCAGCAGAACAAAATAAAATTAACCCCTTTTGCAAAAAAAGTATTATTTGATGGTGAAAAAATAAAATTAACTACGGTACAAAAAATCAATAAGGAAATTATTGAAACCAAAAATACTAAAACAAAATCTGGCGCAAATTCTCTTTTCGAATTTCTTAGAAAACTTCGGGCTGAAATTGCAAAAGAAGAAGAAGTTCCAGCTTATGTTATTTTCAATGATGCTACATTGAGGCAGTTGGAAATTCAACGCCCAATGAGTGATTCTGAATTTTTAGCCATCGATGGTGTTGGAAAAGCGAAATTGGAAAAGTATGGTCATGTTTTTATAAAAGCAATTATTGAATTTCAAAAAATTAAAAAAGTAAAGGCAAAAAAAGAAAACTCAACGTACAAAGAAACTTTGGTATTGTTTGAAAACGGAATGACAGTTGAAGAAATTGCGTTGAAAAGAAAATTAGGAGTTCCTACTATAATTTCGCATTTGTCTAAATTATACAGTGACGGTCATTCGATTGATTTGAATGTTTTTATAAATGAGGAAGAAATTGCAAAAATAGCTGAAGCAAAAATAAAGTTGGACTCACCTACTGCCTTGAAACCTTATTTTGAATTTTTTGAAGAACAAATTTCATACGATAAAATCAGAGTGGGTTTGACTATACTTGAAAAAGAAAATGCAGCATCTTAATTTTATGACAGTATCTTCTTTTCCATATTTTATAGATTCAAATTCCGAAATATTAATTTTGGGAACGATGCCTGGTGTGACGTCTCTGATTAAACAGGAATATTATGCCAATCCAAGAAATCATTTTTGGAAAATAATCTGCACTTTTTTTGATGCTCTTCCGATTCCCGAAAACTTTGAGGAAAAAGTAAAAATTCTTCAATCGAACAAAATTGGACTTTGGGATGTTTTGGAAAATTGTGAAAGAAAAGGAAGTCTTGACATTCACATAAAAAATCAAAAGGAAAATGATTTTGTTGCTTTGTTCAAAAAATATCCGCGGATCAACAAGATTGTTTTTAACGGGAAACAAAGCTATGCCTTTTTTTATAAAAAATTTGGACAAATAAAAGGCATTACGTATTATGTAATGCCTTCTACAAGTCCTGCTAATACAATGACTTTTGAGAATAAACTCAAAATATGGTCAAGTTGTTTTGAATAAATTATTCCTTAAATTTTTACAGATATCTTTCTGCAAAAACTCTTTGGTGATGTTTGAGATGTCCTAGAATTAAAAATCCCAATGCTCTTACTGAAACTTCATGATTAGATGCGACACCTATTCTTCTCAATTGTTCGTCAGAAAAACTTTTGAACATCAATAAATTGGAATGTCTTACCGCCGAAAACTCAGTTAATAATTCCTGAATACTTCTACTCTTGGCATCTGTGTTATCAACATAATCGTTTTCTTCAAATCCAGGTAATGGTGTTTTGTCATTTCTGGAAATTCTGAGAGCGCGATAGGCAAAAATTCTTTCAGCATCGATGATGTGCTGAATGATTTCCTTGATAGTCCATTTTCCTTCGGCATAACTATAATCAAATTTGTCCAAAGGAATATTTTGAACAAATTTGATAAAGTCGTGCAAGCTTATTTCTAATTCTTCAAATAATTCTACATTCTCAAGAGCATTTATATAAGTAGCATTGAATTTTGAATATTCATTTACCGGCAATTGATTTGAATTCATATGATTATTTTTTTAGTAATTAAAAATATTAAATTTCTATAAATTAAGCTGAGTTTCTACTCGCATTTGTATTCCCGAAAAGTGATCGGGTTACAATTTTCTCATATACATTTATCAGATTTGAATCCGGATTTGCTTCTTTGTTGAGTTCGTTAATTCTAAGCAAAGCATATTGCTGAATAGTTAACAAAGGTAAAACAATACGTTCTCTCATTTGAATAGAAGCAATACCATCAGGATAATTCTCCATAAGTTCTTTAAAACCAGCAATTTTCAACAACAACCTTTTGGTTTCCAAAAATTCATCGTAAATAATTTGCCAGAATTCTCCAAATTCAGGATCCTTGCTCATGTATGCTGTTAATGGGAAAAATGATTTGGCCAATGACATCATACTGTTTTCAAGTAATGTCTTGAAAAACAATGAATTATTATATAGATTTTGCGCTTTTTCCCATTGATTAGTATCTTCAAAATGTTTTAAAGCTGCTCCTACTCCAAAGAATCCAGGAACATTTTGTTTCAATTGACTCCAGGAACCTACAAATGGAATAGCTCTCAAGTCAGCAAAATCAAGTGTTTCGGATTTACTTCTTTTTGAAGGTCGGCTTCCGATATTTGTTTTTGCATAATATTTTAAAGTACTCATTTGTTCCAAATAAGGAATAAATTTAGGATGATTTTTGAAATTCAAATATTTATCATACCCTAAATCAGCCATTTGATTCAAAATTTCTTTTTCCTCAACTGATAATTCATTTTGTCCCTGATTGAAAACTTGATTGGCAACACCGGCACTCAAAAGATTTTCCAAATTATAGCGGCAGGAATCTAAAGTTCCAAAGTTTGAACTGATCGTTTGTCCTTGAATTGTAATTTGAATTTCGTTATTTTCAATATTTGGCCCTAGCGATGCGTAAAACTTATGTGTTTTTCCACCACCACGCGCAGGCGGTCCACCACGTCCATCAAAGAAAATTGCGTGAATTCCATATTTTCTTGAAATTTCAGTTAAAGCTTCTTTTGCTTTATAGATACTCCAGTTGGCCATTAAATAGCCACCATCTTTTGTACCGTCAGAAAAACCAAGCATAATTGTCTGCTTGTTATTTCTATTTTCCAAGTGTTTAGAATATTCTGCATTAGTGTATAATTTTTCCATTACCAAATGTGCATTATGCAGATCATCAACAGATTCAAACAAAGGAATAATATCAACGCTGGCATTTTCCCAATCACACAATTTGAACAGTGCGAAAGTTTCCATTACATTAAGTGCACTTTCATTGTTACTGATAATATAACGATTGGCACCAAATTCACCATTATTTTCCTGAATAGTTTTGATAGCCTGAATTGATTCGACTGTTGATCTTGTCATTTCATTTTCAAAATCGGCTGCGTCAAGATTTCCTTTTAGTGTTGATAAAACTTTCATTTTTTCCTCCTCAGTCAAATGGAAATAATTCTCAGGGAAAATGTTTGTTTTAGATTTTGAATAATAGTCTACAATATCATAAAAAACACTTTGATGAATTTTACTGTTCTGTCTTATGTCCAAAGTTGCAAAATGGAAACCAAATAAATTCAATCGAATAAGTAATGCATCAATTTGATCAACATAAAGTGATTGATGCTGCTCAATAATAATAGTCTTTATTTTATTCAACTGTGTTTTAAATTCTTCAAGAGTTATAAAAATTTCTCCTTTTGAATAAAAAACAGAACGATATAATTTTTGTTCCAGCTCAATTACCAATGAATCAACTACTGGAAAAGTAAGTTTTCTCTTTAGACTGCGAATTTCTACATAATAACATTTCAAAATAGAACTTCTCAAACGATCGGCCACTTTTAAGGTTATATCTGTCGTAACAAATGGGTTACCATCGCGGTCACCACCAGGCCAGAAGCCAAGTTTTATTAGTGGATTGTTTATAGATTCTCCTTGAAAAACATTTTTCTGCAGGTAATGTACCATCTCTCCTGAAGTATTGTAAAAAACATTTTCCAGATACCAAATTAGACTAACGGCTTCATCAAAAGGATTTGGCTTCTCATTTTGAATAAATGGAGTTTTTCCTAACTGAGCCAGTAATTGTTTGATTTCAAGTAAATTATTATTACGTATCGCTTCGGTCAAATCATTAATAATTCCTAATACAGGCCCTGGATAAAATTGAGTCGGGTGCGCAGTCAGAACAGTTCGGACATTGAAATTCTCAAGAAAATGAATCAGCTCTTCCTTGTTCTCTCTTACGTCTGATTTTTCTTTAATATCACGAAGTGAGCCTCTTCCTTCCATATTGTTTACGACAGGGAATGCGGCATCTTCGATAGCATCAAACAAAACAATCTGACGTTCAATATATTGAATAAAGTGAAACATCAAATTAATTTTATCCTTTTCGGTCGCGCTATTCAAATATTTATCTGAAAAGAAATCAAAAATTTCTTTTGGAGTCTCTTGTTTTTTGAATCCATTATCGCAAAGTTCTGTGAATATAGGCAGTAAAACTCCTGTATTATCAACAGAATCAAAGGGTAATGTTATAAATACGCTATTGTAAATATGGTATTTTGATAAAACATTTTGATTAAAACGTTCTATTTTCGGCAACGTATACATAATTATACTATTAGTTTAATGGTTGGTTAATTTAGCATAAAAAAACCTCAAGATTGCACTTGAGGTTATATTTTATAATATAGCATTCAAGATTTTTTTTACATTTCCTTAAATATAGTATGCATCAAACGCTTCTTGTCATTTATACTTTCTTCAAGTGAAATCATAGTTTCAGTTCTATATACTCCTTCGATATCATCTATCATGAAAATAACGTCTTTCGCGTGTTTAGTATCCTTCGCTCTGATTTTACAAAAAATATTAAATTTACCTGTAGTTACAGAAGCAACAGTCACAAAAGGGATTTCATTAATACGCTCTAATACAAATTTTGTTTGAGAAGTATTATTAAGAAAAACACCTACATAAGCAATAAATGAATATCCTAGTTTATCATAATCAAGAACCAATGATGATCCCATTATGATACCGGCATCTTCCATTTTTTTAACTCTTACGTGAACCGTTCCAGCTGAAATCAACAATTTTTTTGCAATATCTGTAAACGGAACTCTTGTGTTGTCTATCAACATATCTAAAATCTGGTGATCTACTTCATCTAAACGAAACTTACTCATAATTCTTTTATTATATGGTTATTTGATACTAAAAAAGTTAAAATTATAAATAAAAATTAAATAAACGACATAAAATCTATTTTATTATCGTTCCATTAACGAAAAACACTTTTTCGTCAAAGTTAAAGTTGGCTTTTTGATTTTGATTTGGATAATTATTAAAATCATCTTTGTATAATGCTCCTTTCGCATCATATTCAGTATGTCCAAAATATCCCTCTAAATCTCCTACTTCAACTATGTAAGAATTAAAATTTATTTCTTTGTCAATTAACTCTTCTTTATATTGAGCAACAAAATTCGTGATTATTTCGATACCATCATAATTTATTTTGACATTTTTATACATAAAATCAAAAAAAACGACTTTATTCTGAGGAATGTTCAAATATTTATCATTTCTATTGCTAACTACATCGTTTTCGCTGAGAATGATAAAACTCGAAACCAAAGCAAAGAATATAAATTTCCGTGTAATTTCTCTATCATAATCTCCAGCAAAATGACCGGCTTCGAACAGTAAAGTCGGTACGCCTAAATATTGAAAAGTATCTCCTATGCAGTTAATGTTAAAGGAATCATCGAATCGTCCTATTTGACCAGGAATATAGTTTTGCAAAACATCATTAATGCCTGAAATCAGGTTAATAGCTTTTAATCTGGAGTCATTAACTTCTCTTTCTTCATTATAAGATGGAGCCAAAAAAGATACAGTTGCTGGTTTTCCTGTATCTGCTACTCCAAAAATTGTTCGCTGATCATGAAGATTAAAACAATAATCAGGTTGAAATTCTTCAAAAACTGCTCTCAATATCTTGCTTTCCGGTTGTGTCAGATTCTGGGAATCTCTATTCAAATCTATATCATTGGCATTGGCTCTGGTGTATAATTCTGCTCCGTCAGGGTTTAACATAGGAATGCAGTAAAAAGTAAAAGTATCCAAAAGCTGCTTAGCTAGATCTGATCCATTATTTAATAAATTTATGAAGTCAAATAATGCTTTGGTTGTGGTACTTTCGTTTCCATGCATTTGTGACCAAAGATAAATTTTTAATTTTCCGTTACCTTTTTGGTAGCTATAAACAGGCTTTTCCAAAACAGACTTTCCAATTATTTTTACATCCTTTTTTAAGGACTGGCTATTTAATAATGGTTCAATATCTTCTAATGTAATATAGCGGCCTTGAAGTGTTTTTTCTTTATTTTGATTGAATAGTTGTTCTAAATTCATGTTACAATATTTGATATACAAAAATAAAAATCTTTATTTTTACATTTGTAAACTATTTGTTTTTATAACAAATTTACATATAAACTGTATTTTAGAATTTGGTTTAAAAAATTGAAACTATTCATATTATGGCTAATAAATTTAATTTGATTAAATAATTAATTGCTATTAAAGTATTTAAACTATATTACTTAATGTTTTACATTTTGATATTGATATCAGAGTTTTGTTTTAACATTGAAAAATAGGCTATCGAAATTGTTTTGTTTACATTTGTAATTAAGTTCATTTGAAATTTAATTTACAATGGTAAACATAGACGATTTCATAAAAAGATTGGAGATTATACTTGATTATTACAGCCTGAATGCCTCCTCTTTTGCAGACAAAATAGGTGTTCAACGTTCCAGTATGTCTCATCTCCTCTCTGGAAGAAACAAGCCCAGTTTGGATTTTATTCTAAAAATTACCGATTTTTTTCCAGATATAGATTTATATTGGATATTGAATGGTAAAGGAGTCTTTCCAAAAAAAACAGAAGTAAGTGAAAATTTAAATATAGATACAACTCCTTCAAATTTTGACACTCCTGCCCCAATTGATTTATTTTCTCAAATTTCTGTTCCTGCAGAATCTAATACTGATTTTGAAAAATTAAGAGAAATAGAAACTCTTGCTAAAAATGAAAATACTGATAAAATTGATAAAATTATTTTCTTTTATAAAAACGGTACTTTCAAAATCTATTCTCCAAATTAATTTTCTTTTCTATTTCTCAAATATTGATTTTGACAATATCTGAATAAAAAAAACAAAAAATTAATCACAATTTGTACTTCGTGAGAATCGCATATTCTGCACAAGGAGTCGGAAAAAAAAATCTATGCGATTCTCAGCGAGTTTGAATTTAGTCTATTTTATACCCATTTTCGGGAATTTTACCTTTAGCGTTGACAAAATGTTTATTCAAAATGGTTAAATCAGGTTCTAATTTACCCGTTGGATAAAACGGTTTTCCAAAATCTATAACTTTTTTTTCAAAATTTATGGATACAGGAATGATAGGTACATTTGCCTGTAAGGCTATATAATAAAAACCTGTTTTGAGCTGTTCAACCTTTTTTCGCGTGCCTTCAGGTGATAACCCCAAGCGGAATACCTCTTTTGAATTAAATATACTTACTATAGATTCAACTTTGTTAAGACCTCCTGTCCTGTCCAATGGAGCACCTCCCAATGATTTGAAAAAAAAGCCAAATGGAAAACGGAATAATTCTTTCTTTCCAACCCAATTAATATCTATTCCTATGGCTCCTCTACAAATAATGGCCACGTAAAAATCATGCCAGCTTGTATGCGGCATTACCATCAATACGCTTTTTTTTATTTCTTCTTCGAAACTTCCCTCTATTTTCCAACCCATTATTTTTTCGAAAATCCATTTATAGATTTGTTTCTTCATTTGATCTTATTTTTCTACAAATAAAACAATAATTATCTTATTTTTGAAAAAAACCGAAATTAATGCTTACTAGAATATTAAGTTATATTATTCCTATAAAAATTTTTAAAACCAAATCAACGTTAAGTAAAACTATTGAAGTTACCTGGGTTAATGGAGAATTAGTGATGGATTCTAAAAACACTAATTATTCTTATGGTAGCCTGCAACGTATATTAAGAAAAGGATTGAAGCATTTTGGATTTGAAAAAATTGCAAAAATGAATCATGTTTTGGTACTCGGGGTTGCCGGTGGAAGTGTCATAAAAACGTTGGTGGATGAAATTCATTTTGAAGGTCAGATTACAGGTGTTGACATTGATCCAAATATTATAAAAATTGCAAATGAATATTTTAAGCTGGATGAAATAAAAAATTTAAATATTGTAATTGATGATGCTTTTGAATTTGTCCTGAAAACAAAAGACCGTTACGACTTAATCATTATCGATATATTTCAGGATACATCAATGCCTAATTTTTTATTTGAAAAATTCTTCATTAATAGGATTTGCTTTTTGCTCCAGAGCAAAGGAGTTGTGCTTTTTAACACAATGTGTTTAAGTACAGCAGACAACCTCAGAAACAAAAATCTAATTCAGGGACTTAATGATGATAACTACAAAATTGAGTCAATTCCCAGGGTTGAAATTCATAATGAATTAATTATTATAGAAAAATTGAATTAGCAAAATCATAGTACAAAACAGAGTCAATGTTTAAAATGTCTTTGACTAATAATTCTTTTAATTTCTTAAATTTCTATTATTCATATATTTACATTTAATTTTTCTTTGTTATTGAATTATTATTTGTACATTGTGTCAAAATAACACATTGTATTGATTTTTTATTCATGTATAAAATGAGAAATAAATTCAAACCTCTATTTGTCACAACACTATTTATAATTAGCTATGTTTCGTTATCATTTATTGATCCTCCAAAATATAGGGATCTCAATAAAAATGGTAAAATGGATCCATATGAAAATATCAACCTTCCTATAGAAAAGAGAATTGATAATCTCATTTCTCTCATGAATATTGAAGAAAAAGCAGGAATGATGTTTATCAATGGTACGCTCATTAATGCAGATGGAACTATTGATAAACAAGAAGGTGCCACAGGAATGGCAGCAAGAATTCCTTCAGCCCGAGATTTGATTGTTAACAAAAAGATGAATCATTTTAATTATTGGCAGGCACCGGGGGTAAAAGAACTTGCTATAGGATACAATGCAATCCAAAAGGTTGCTGAAGAATCAAGACTAGGAATTCCGGTAACTATTGCCTCAGATCCCCGTCATTATTTCAGTAATAATGTATTTGCTATGGAAGCAAATGGTTTTTCCCAATGGCCGGAACAGCTGGGATTTGCTGCAATAAATGATCCTGCTTTGACTCAAAAATTTGGAGACATTGCCCGTCAGGAATACCTTGCGGTTGGAATTAGAGAAGCATTACATCCCATGGCAGATTTGGCTACAGAACCGCGCTGGCCTCGTGTGAGTGGGACTTTTGGTGAAGATGCAAATTTATCTGCAAGGATGATAGAGGCTTATATTTTAGGCTTTCAAGGCAAACAATTAAATAATACCAGTGTTGCTTGTATGACGAAGCATTTCTCAGGTGGCGGTCCGCAAAAAGAAGGTTTGGATCCTCATTTTCAATACCAAAAAGGACAAGTATATCCTGGGAAAAATTTTAATTATCATTTAATTCCTTTTGAAGCTGCGTTCAAAGCAAATACTGCCTGTATTATGCCATATTATGGAGTACCAACAGATCAAACATCTGAAAACGTAGGATTCTCCTATAATAAAGACATAATTACAAAATTACTACGTGATAAATACAAATTTGATGGAGTGGTTTGTACAGACTGGGGCTTAGTATCAGATACACATATGGGAGCAGTGATATGGCCTGCAAGGGCCTGGGGAGTTGAAAATTTAAGTGAAATTGAACGGGTTAAAAAGATAATTGATGCTGGCTGTGATCAATTTGGCGGAGAAAATTGCCCTCAATATATTGTTCAATTAGTCAAAGAGGGAAAAATAAAAGAGTCCAGAATTAATCAATCAGTTCGACGATTGTTACGTCAAAAATTTATTTTGGGTTTGTTTGATAATCCGTATGTTGATGTTGAAAATGCAACTAAAATTGTAGGCCGATCAGATTTTAAAAAACTAGGTGAAGAAACTCAACGCCGCTCCATGACATTATTGAAAAATGATTTAAAACTTCCCTTGTCTGTGTCAAGCAAATTAAAAATTTATGTAAAAAATGTGGATCCAAAAATTGCTTCACAATACGGAATTGTTGTTAATGTACCTGAGCAGGCTGATATTGCTATAATCCGTTTGAACACACCTTGGGTTCCACTTGAGACAGATAATCCGTTTGCTAAAGGATTCCATCATGGTGATTTGGATTTTAAAGGAAAAGATTTGGAAGAAATTTTGACATTGTGTAAAACAGTACCAACAATTATAGATATTTATTTAGATCGTCCTGCTGTATTTCCAGAAGTAAATGATGCTGCCAAAGCTGTTTTTGGAAATTATGGAGCAAGTGATGCTGCGCTTTTAGATGTTATTTTTGGAGTTGCAAAACCAGAAGGAAAATTACCTTTTGAGTTACCTTCATCAATGGAGGCGGTAAAAAATCAAAAAGAAGATGTTCCTTATGATTCAAAAAATCCTTTGTATGCTTTTGGGTTTGGGTTACATTACTAATTTTCAATAAAAGATAAAATCCCAATTCAAAGATTTCGATGACAATCTTTGAATTGGGATTTTTTTTATCCAATCATTTTTCTAGCTCTTTCTAAATCTTCGGCAGTGTCAATTCCGATTCCAATGTGTACCGTTTCAACCATTTTAATACGTTTTCCAAATTCCAGATAACGCAATTGTTCCAATTTTTCGGAAGCTTCCAATGATTTCATCGGCAAGCTGTAAAAATCCAATAACGCCTGTTTTCTAAAAGCATAAATTCCGATGTGTTTCATATAACGAACACCCACATTTACTTCCCTTGGATATGGAATCACGGAGCGGGAAAAGTACAAGGCAAAATCATCCTGATTTACAACGACTTTCACGTTATTTGGATTGTTAATATCGGTTTCATCTTTGATTTCACACATAAGCGATGCCAAATCAACTTGTTTTGAAGTGTCATTTTTGAAAACTTCAATAACTTTTTCCAGCGGTTCCTTATCTATAAATGGCTCGTCTCCCTGAACATTTATAACAATATCCACGTCTAGATTTTCAACAGCTTCTGCAATACGGTCACTCCCCGATTCGTGTTCCTTAATGCTTCGAATGGCTTTTCCACCATTGGAAACAATTTCATCAAAAATCAACTCGGAATCCGTTACCACAAAAACATCATCAAACAATTGGGTATTTATGGCTGCTTCGTAAGTTCTTAAAATTACCGTTTTGCCTCCTAAGTCCTGCATTAGTTTTGCTGGAAATCGTGTGGATGCGTAACGGGCTGGAATAACTGCTATTATTTTCATTTATATTTATTCTTCTATTTTAGTTTTCAAATATATGTTTAAAATTTAAAAATTAATTCGAAATCTTCACCGAAGTCATACTCAAAGAACCTGCAACCAATTTATCATTAAATAGGCTTAATTCCTCTGATTTTCCTTTTAATCCCAAAGTATAAATAAGCGGTAAATAATGGTCGGGAGTTGGAATTGAAAGTTGAAAAGCTTTGCTCTGTTTTTCAAAATCAATAAGCGGCTGAAAATTGCCGTCAAGCAAATAATTGTTTATAACAGATCTTGCTTCTATTGCCCAATCAAAACCGTAATTGTCTTTGTCAAAATTACGAAAATCGACTAATCTTAAATTATGGACAATATTTCCGCTGCCTACAATCAGAACTCCTTTGGTTCTTAATTCGCTTAGCTTTTGTGCCAATTCAAAATGATACTGTCCTGATTTTGTATAATCTATACTCATCTGAATCACAGGAATAGCAGCATCCGGATATAAATGTTTAATTACACTCCAGGCTCCGTGATCCAATCCCCAATAATGGTCTAGTTCTACATCAGTTGGTAATAACAACTCTTTAGTTACCGAGGCTAGTTCGGGACTTCCTTTGGCAGGATATTGCACTTCGAACAATTCTTGTGGAAAGCCTCCAAAATCGTGAATAGTTCTCGGCATTTCCATTGCAGTCACTTTGGTTCCGCTGGTAAACCAATGCGCCGAAATACACAAAATGGCATTGGGTTTGGGTAGTGTTTTGGCCAAATTTCTAAAACCGGTCACAAACTGATTTTCCTCGATGGCATTCATTGGGCTTCCGTGTCCCAAGAACAAAACGGGCATTTTTTCGGTATTCGAAAAGGAGCCTGAAATTTTATGTAAATCGTTTAGGGTGTTCATGATAAAACCATTTAATGTTTTTTTCTTTTTACCATTAAGATATTAAGATTCATAAAGGAGGAATGTCAAAAACTTAATAACCTTAATGTCTTAATGGTTCAATAAATTTTTACTCCACAAAACTATCATCTTTAAATCCTATCAAATATAGCTTATTTTTAGCTCTTGTCATAGCGGTGTATAGCCATCGAACGTAATCGCTGTCTATGCCATTTGGTAGATACGGTTGCTCAATAAAAACGGTATTCCACTGTCCTCCTTGTGATTTGTGACAGGTGATCGCGTACGAGAATTTGACTTGCAGGGCATTGAAGTACTCGTTTTCCTTTACTTTTTGAAACTTTTTATATTTGGTGGTTTCGTTTTCATAATCCTTCATCACTTCCTGATACAATCGGTTTGATTCTTCGAAAGTTAAAGACGGTGATTCACTTTTTATCGTATCCATCAAAAGTACGGTTTCAAAAGGCTTTTGGTCGGGATAATCAATCATTCGGATTTTAACTTTAGCAAATTTAAAACCGTATAATTCCTTGATTACGAACATTTCCAAAACTTCTATGATATCGCCATTTGCAATAAATCCCGCTTGATCCGAATCTTTCAGCCAAAAATAATTATTCTTGACCACCATCAGGAAATCACCTGTGGATAATTCGCTATCGCGGCTCAAGATTTTTGACCGAATTTGCTCGTTGTATTGATTCGCCCTTTTATTGGAACGAACAATAAAAGCCGTGTCTTCTATACTGTAATTGCTGTAAGCCGAATCAATCGCATCCTGAATATCATATCCATCGACTAATCGGACAATGTCTTTGAATTTTCGGAGATTGAATCTGAATTCGGTTATAAAGCTTTCCTTCAATAATTCCCTTAATTCGGTTGCGTTGTGCAAAATTCCCGAATTCTCTTCCTGGCGCATTACTTCATCAAGTTCAATACTTTCGACTTCTTTATTGTAATGAATACTTAAAGTATGAATATCCAAAGCCGGACTGATATCTAGGTTTACGGGAGGCAACTGAGCTGTATCTCCTAGCAGAATCATTTTGCAGTTGGTTCCCGAATACACATACGAAATCAAATCATCAAGCAAAGAACCGTTTTCATATAATTTGGAATCCGAATTAGTGTCTGAAATCATCGACGCTTCATCGACTATGAAAACCGTGTTTTTGTGTTTGTTCTGTTGCATCGTAAACGAAACACCGCCACCGGAATTTTTCTTCGGAAAATAGATTTTTTTATGAATCGTAAAAGCAGGTTTGTTTGAATAATTAGCGATTACTTTGGCTGCGCGACCCGTTGGAGCGAGCAAAATGGCCTTTTTGTTAATTTCCGATAAGCTATTTACAATCGTTGAAATCACAGTCGTTTTTCCTGTTCCCGCATATCCTTTCAGTACAAAAATGGTCTCATTTTGAATTTCGGTCAAAAAAATAGCTATTTTTTGAAAAAAAATATCCTGATTGTATGTTGGCTGATAAGGAAATTTTTTCTGTAAATAACTGTAAAATGCGGAGGAATTCATGAGGTATATTTTGATTGCAAAGTAAAGTAAAAAAAGGTTAAAAGTTTATGAGTTTAGAAGTTTAGATTTGACGCATTGATTATAAAGAGTCTAAACTAATAAACATTCAACTCTTCTAAACAATAAATAAAAATTGTAAGTTTGCATTGTTGCAAAAAATACTATGAACATCAATATAACCGATAAAAAATACAAAAAGCTATCCATTCAGGTTTCCCTGACCGGACTTTCTTTTTGTTGTTTTGACACACTTCATAACAAAATCACATCGATAAACGAAATTCATTTCGATACTTTTCATAAATCAACAAAGATTGAGGAATTGTTTTCGGATGCATTTCGCAACTATCCCGAATTGAGTGAGCGTTATGATGAAATTCAGGTGATTCATAACAACAATCTTTCAACTTTTGTTCCTACTGCCCTATTTGATGAAAATTTTATGGGGAGTTATTTGCAATACAACACCAAAGTTTTTGAATCCGACTTTTTCGCATTTGATGAAATAGCCAATTATCAGATGAATGCGGTTTACATTCCGTATGTCAATATCAATAATTTTTTTATAGATCAGTTTGGTTCGTTTGACTACAAGCATGCCAACAGCATCTTGGTTTCAAAGCTTTTGGACGCCTCCAAAAACAATGACAATAAAAAGATGGTTGTGCATTTCAATCCCGGACATTTTGAAGTTATTGTCATTCAGAATCAAAAATTATTACTGTTTAATTCATTTGATTATAAAACCCCCGAGGATTTCATATACTATCTGCTTTTTACAGCTGAACAACTGAATATGAATCCCGAAAGTTTCCAATTGGAATTATTGGGAGCCATTTCTGAGGAAGATGATTTTTATAAAATCGCCTACAAATACATCCGAAACGTTTCCTTTTTTGACGTGACTGATTTACAAAAGAGCAATACTTTTTCAAGAGCACAAAACCAACAATATTTTATACTTTTTAACTCATGAGAATCATATCTGGAAAATACAAAGGAAGACGCCTTTCTCCTCCAAAAGGATTGCCTGTCCGCCCCACAACCGATATGTCCAAAGAGGCATTGTTCAATGTTTTGAATAACAATTTCGACTTTGACGGCTTGAAAGTATTGGATTTGTTTGCTGGTACGGGCAATATCAGCTATGAGTTTGCTTCCCGCGGATGTTCACCAATCACTTCCGTTGACGCTGATTTTGGTTGTGTAAAATTCATCAAACAAGTTGCTTCCGAATTTGATTTTGACATAGCGGCTGTAAAAAGTGATGTTTTTTCTTTTTTGGAAAAGAACAAAGCAACTTACGATATTATTTTCGCTGATCCACCTTATGGTCTGGATCAAAAAACATTTGAAAAAATTGTTTTAACGGTTTTCGAAAAAGGATTACTAGACGAAGAAGGAATGATGGTAATTGAGCATTCCAAGTACACCAAGCTGGATCACCTGACTAATTTTTCGTTTCAAAAAAGTTACGGCGGTTCTTTTTTCAGTTTCTTCGAATTGGATTCGACCGAAGAGGAAGAAATTGAGGACGAATCTAGTCGAAAAGACACAGAAGAAGACGAAAGCTAATTTATGCAAAAGCCCTAATTCAAAATTTGGGCTTTTTCTGTATAATAATTATAACTTTTTTTACTTCCAAAATACACAAGAAATCCAAAACAAAATGTGTTATCGGAATTTATAACTCTATTGTATCTCTCATAATTTATTTTCCAATTACCCAACCCAAAGAAAAATTCAGAACTGTACCGAAACCGCTATCTGCAGAATAACTGTTTATTGTATATCCAGCTCCTACATTAAGTCCTAAATTAAAATTGCCTTTATAAGTTCGCTGAAATCCCCAGACAGGTGCAATAGTAAAGGAAGTTTCATTTGAAGAATAGGAATCATTGCTTGAAATTGGTCTAAAATTGTAATTAGTATGTAAAGCAATAAAACCGCCTGAATTATGAGTTGTAACTTTTCCTTTAGAAGCTCTTTTTTCTAAATTATAATAATGACGAAATTGTTCTGTAATGTTCGGATAAAATGACCAACCTGAACCATAATAGTCACTATTTCTATAACCAATTCCAAAACTTAATTCTGAATATAGTGTGTTTTTTGTTGTAAAGCCATGCTCATAAGCTACACCAGGTAACAATATATTTATTTTGAAAAGGTTTTCTTCAACAGTGGCAACATTTTGAGCAGTAGTTTTAGTTAGTGGAGTTAAAAGGAATATAAGATAAAATGGGCAAAGTAATTTCATAAATAAAATAAGTAAAAAATTTACAACCAAATGTAATACAATTATTATATTATAAAAAATATAGAAATCATTTTACAAATTAATTTTTATCTAATTCTAATGGAATTATCATCAATATTTTTTTCTTTAAACTCTGTCGATTTTATTTTTCCAAAAGAATATTTTACGGCTATCGAAATTTCATGTGCATCGACCAAATATCTGGCTTTTGAACTAATATTATTAATTGTAAATCGTTCTTCGTAAATCGTATTTTTAAAAATATCATTGTAACTCAAAGTGCAGTTCCAATTGCTGAAAAATGTTTTGGAAACTCCTAAATTCATTATGAACCACGCTTTTCTTTCGAAAATTCCTTCTTTTTGATCGGTTACACCATAGGCAGTCAGTACGAAAGAATAGTCTTTTGGAAGTTTAAATTCATTGTTTGAATAATAATACAAATATGGTTTTGATTCCATAAACAATGCTGAATCATCTTCGATTTTATTCAATATGCAGCTTAAACTATTGGTTGTCGTCCAGATTTTATAAGTAAACGGCAAACTAAATTCTAAATTGAATCCAGATTCTTTTTCAAAATTAATTTCTTTAAAAGTCAATATATTATTTTGATTATCAAAAACAAAACTGCTGTAAACCGGATCTGTGTTTACATAATAACTGAGCTTCACCGATTTGTCTTTGTATTGAAAACTGGACGAAATTTGATTATTGATGATTGGATCTAAATTGATGTTTCTGGAATACAGGAAGTACGGATTGATATAAGTGACACCTTGGCTTGTCGATGAATAATTGGGTCTGGAAATGCTTTTCGAATAATTTAATGTTACCGATTTTGTACTGTCAATCGGGATGTTCAGCTGCACTTTCGGAAAGAAATCGGTGTAATTCTTTTTGATTAAGGGTAAATCATCATTCTTGAATTTTCCCTCGATATTGGTATTCTCAACTCTAAAACCAACTGAATAGCCAATCTTTTTTAAACTTCCAGATAATTGCGCATATCCAGCACTATTTTTCTCGTCGAAATCATAAACTGAACTGATGTTAGTATTATTTTCAAAGTTTAAAGTTTCGAAATCAGTTCGAGCATCAGCAGATAAATAAAGTCCTCCGTATTCCAGTTTCGTTTCATTTTTAAATTTCTTTTCGAGATCGATTCTCCCGGAATAAACATTTACTTTGAATTTTTGATCGCTGTTTTGTGCCTTTTCAAATTGTGTTTCATTATAATTATTCTGCACAAAAGCTTTTGAATCCTGATCAAAAGCAGAATATTGAAAACCGATAAATAACTGTGTATCTATCGATTTTATTTTCTTTGAATAATTAACAAATGAATTGATGAAATTCTTTTTACTGTTATTGTCACTGTGCGTCACAACATTATTTTCGACATCACCATTTTTGTTGTAGGATGTAGTGTTGATGTCGAAAGGTTCGCTTTGTAACTTGCCATTCATATTAATCGAAAAATAATCTTCTTCATTAATTTTATAAAAAAGACCCCCACCAAAAATATACTGCTTCCTTTTGGTATTTGCGGTAGCGACATTATAATTTGAAATAATACCTTCTTCAGGAATCTGATAATCGATGCTGTGGCTTTCCCAAGGACTTAATTTATTATAATTAAAATTGGCTTTCCATTCGAGTTTGTTCTTTTTGAAACTTGAATTTATCCCGAGATAATTATTGAACTCTTTTTTAAACGAAGCGGCCTCAGTTATTGTCGTCTGCGAACCTTCTTTTTTACTGAACTTTCGGGTAATCAAAATAACAGCTCTCCCTTCGGCTTCATATTTTGAGGACGGATTATTAATGATTTCGATGCTTTTTATGTCATCTACAGACAAGACATTCAAATCGTTCATTCCAATTTTTTGATTGTCCATATAAATCAAAGGAGTTCCTTTTCCGATAAGCGTAATGTTTTCCTTGTCAGCGCTGATGGTAATATTCGGTAGTTTTGACAATAAATCCAATGTATTTGGGACCGAATTTAGAATCGAGTTGGCCACATCAACTTTGATATTACCATTTTTATTGGTGAACATTTTTTTTTCTTTAGTGACAACGACTTCGGTCAATTTGTTGGATATACTGTCTTTTTCGGTTGTGTTTTGTGCAAATCCAAAGGCTGAAATTATTAGGCAAATAATACTAATTGTGTTTTTAAATTCTGATTTATTTTTCATTTTTGGTAATAAATTGCAAGGTTTTAGAATTGCAAAAATGAGTCTAAAAACGTCTTTTGTAAGTTAATCGAAGGTTAATGCTGGGTTAATGACGAATTTGAATAATAAAAGAATTATTTTTGAGCACAATTTTTATTGAATGAACAAAAGAATCAATTTATTAATCGCATTTTCGGTAATCGCTCTGGCTGCTTTATCCATCGTGCAGTGCTATTTGGTAAAAACCACTTATGATTACAAAGTGGCTCAATTTCACTCCGAAATTAAAGATAATATTGCCAAAATAACAAATGAGTTCAGCGATATTGATTCGGCTTACGTAAACAAAAAAGAATTACTTTACAATCAATTGGCTCAAAATTATGTTTTGTCCAAAAAGTCAAAGATTGACATCAAAAACATCGCAATTGAAAATGAATCCAGCGATCCATTAACCCGAAAACTGCAGCTTCGATTTAAACGAGATTTTCCCAACATTAACATTGATTTTGCTATAGTTCTGAACAAGTTTGTCATTTATAACAGTCTTAAAAAAATCGACACTATTTTTTCGGAAAAGCCTCTTATACAGAACAAAATCTATGGCAATCTAAAGTCTTTAAATAATGCTTTTTTAGTTCGGAATTATGTCAGTACAACAAATGGTTCTACATTACTGAAAAATTACAAACTGCTGACCGAAGACGCTATGTACGTTTCTGTAGCCGATTGGGAGATGATTATTTTTGAAAGAATGAAAATAATTTTATTACTTTCATTAGTATCTATTCTAACATTGATAACTCTTTTTGTCATTGCAATTAAAGCACTAATCAAACAGAAAAAAGTAAGCGATGTTAAAACAGATTTTATTAATAATATCACTCACGAACTTAAAACTCCTTTGACAACTTTGGGAATTTCTACCAAGATATTAGAACGAAAAGATATTCGTGAAAATGATGAACAATTCGACAGTATCTTGAATACCATCTCACGCCAAAATAATCGTCTTCAAAATTTAATTGATCAGGTAATGGCTAATTCTCTGGGAGAAAACGAGATTGAACTTCAAAAAGAGAAAATCATAGCAGAATCTTTTCTGAAAGCTATTATTGCCGATTTTAAGGTTGCATATCCAAAAGTTATTCTTGAAACGCAGTTTAATACCAAAGAAACTTTTTTGGTCTTGGATAAATTTCATTTGACAACAGCCATTTTAAATGTGTTCGAAAATGCTGTTAAATATGGAAGTAACACAATTATAATTCAAACCGAATTAGTAAAAAACCAATTTAATATCAGTATTAAGGATGATGGAATTGGTATTCCTAAAAGTAAGCATTCGTTGTTGTTTGATAAGTTTTACAGAGTCGAACAAGGTAATCTGCACAATGCAAAAGGACTTGGATTAGGACTTTATTATGTAAATCAAATCATAAAAGCACATCAAGGTACCATTGGAGTCATAAGTGATTTAGGAAAGGGTTCGGAGTTTACTATTATGTTTAAAGTTTAATTATTTTCCGTTGAAAAAAATACTTTTAGCCGAAGACGATCCTGATTTTGCCGGGATTCTAAAACAATATTTGGAATTGCACCAATTTGAAATCACTTGGGCAGGAAACGGTGAAGAAGCTTTACATCTGTTCCAAACAAAAGCTTTTGACATTTGTGTTTTTGATGTAATGATGCCAAAAATGGACGGTTTTGCCCTTGCCGAAAAAATCATTGCAATCAATCCCGAAATTCCTTTTGTTTTTCTAACCGCCAGAAAATTAAAAGAAGACAAAATAATTGGTTTAAAACTAGGCGCCGATGATTATATCGTAAAGCCTTTTGAAGCAGACGAACTTGTTTTGCGTCTGAATAATATCATAAAAAGAAGCAGTCAAAATCATTTACCAAAAATTGCTGATGATTTGCATATTGGTATTTATCTATTTGATACCAAAAGGCTCAGTCTGAAAAATAGCTCGACAATTCAGCAACTTACGGAAAAAGAAGCAAGTCTAATTCATTTCTTTTACACTCATAAAAATCAAATGATAAAAAGAGAGCAGATTTTGAAAACGATTTGGGGTAATGATGATTTCTTTTCAGGCAGAAGTATGGATGTGTACATCAGTAAAATACGCAAGTATTTTAAAGATGATTCCAGAATAAGTATTGAAAGTGTCCGGAATATTGGATTGGAATTTAAAATTATTGTTTAATAGTTTCATTTTCTGTTGAAGCTACGACGATAAGTCCCAAAATTAAAGCACAACTATATTCCATTCCTCCTTCACCATGCTCGCCTACCCACCAGCCGTTTTCATAGTGAATAATTATATTTCCCATTATCAGCATCAAGATAAAACCAAGCGATAAATATTTTTTAAAATAACCAAAAGCTAGTGCTATTCCTCCAATAATTTCATAAGCAGTAATTCCCCAAACCATTACAGTAGTTGCAAAAAAACCTTTTGTGGTTAAAAAACCAGCAAATCGTTCTATCGTCCCATTTGCAATTCTTGTAACAGCATGAGCTACAAAAAATAAAGGAAGCAGTATTCTAAAAAGTAAAAGCGATTGTGAAAGTGATAGAAAAGGTAACTTTTTCATGTTTTTTTTTACTAAAATACTAAAAAACGTGGAAAAATTAAAAAAAGCAGACCTATAAGCCGGATTCTGTTCTCGCTATTGCTAACGATACCTTATCATTTATCTAGATCTTGAATTACTCCAAGACTCAAGCTATCTACCCTTCAGCAACGGACGAGAAGCCCTTAAATACTGATATACTTGATATTTCACCGCATAGAGTTTACCTGGTTTCACTACAGCATTACCTGTACATACTTTCTGTTGCACTTGTCCTATCTCGTCCCAAAAGACGAGACGACGGGTGTTACCCGCTATGCTTCTCTATGGTGTCCGGACTTTCCTCCCTCCCGATGAATCGGAACGACGATAAGGCGGTCTGCGGTGCAAATCTACGACATTAATCAAGGTTTATCAAGATTTCAGCTTTTACTTTAACAAGTCCTTTACAACATCTTATAAATAAAATGGTTACCTTTATTAAGTTCTAAGTTGCTGAGTTACTAAGATTCTAAAATTTTAAACTTTTTGCTCAGGAACTTAGAATCTTAGTCACTTAGAAACTAAAAAAAATGAAACCAACCTATCATTACACCACTGTTTTGGAAGCCTTGAATGATTTGAAAGAAAAAGGGTTTCACCACGATTTCAATCTTCATCATGAAGCCATTAAAGAAAACCCGAATGATTATGCCGTTGAGCATGTCTATCGTTACGAAGGAGATACGGATCCTGATGAAGAATCGGTTGTTTACGGCATAATTTCCAGTGAAGGAAAAAAAGGTGTTTTTGTCGCAGGCTTTTCTGCAAATTCAGATTACGAAGCATCACAGATTTTGGAAAAGCTGTCTATATAAAGCATGAGGAAATTAATTTATGTGTTTTCTTCCAAATTATTGTGATTGTCTCCGCCAATACTGTAATGACCATTTTCTTCGTCTTCGTTTCCTGTGTCATCAAATTCATCATCGAATTCTGAACCCGGTATATCCAAGTCGGCACCAGACATATCTTCATCAAATTCTTTTTGGTTTAACTCACTGACATTGTTTATTTCAACTGGAGCTTTCTTTTTTGAAATATCTTCAGGGTCAATATCACTTTCTTTGTGGAATTTTCTATAAATATCTTCCCCTGGCGGGTACAAAAGGGAATCAGGCAATTTGTTTTTACCATCCTCATTGGGACTTATGCCATTCGTTCTTAATTGTTTTTCTATCTCTTTCATTTTATCTCCTATTTACTGATTTTCAATGTACTAATTTACGAATTTTAACTAAAATTTAAAATCAACCACTCGTTTTTTTAGTGTTTAAAAAACAACACAGACTTCTCATTTAATAAAATAGAAATCGCTAACTTTAAACTGCTTAGTTAGTGTATAACAAACCTTTTTATATGGAAAAAGCCAATTTCATTAAGATTGAAGCTATCCAAATAGCAGAAGCCTTTAATATCAAAAAATTAAGGGCCGATTTTGGTGTTGAACCCCACTCAAGTTCGCCTTCTGAAATTTTTTATACTTTGACAAATAAAAAACGTCATCTTTATATTTTTGATTACGGAGTGGTTGTATTCGCAAATTATTCAACTGTAAAAAAGAAAGAATTTATTGAGTTTGTTAAAGATTATGCCTCGACAAATGTTTACTTGGATTTCTTTGAAGAATACCGAATTGAAATTGATGCAAACATTCCAAAAGTCATTATCAAAAATGATTATGTTTCTGTTCCATACGTTGATGCTTCTGTCATGAAAATAGTAATGCTCAATATAGCTCAGTCAGTAGCTCTGGATTATTATGAGGCTCTTACAGATGACCTCATAACTTCGTCAAGAATTTATATTCAGGAATTGGAACAGCGAGGGAAACTGAGTGTTTCAAAAAAGAACCTATTAAAATATATCGGAAAAGTACTTAACGTCAAAAACAGTATAGTCGATAATCTTTATATTCTGGATGACCCCAATTTGGTTTGGGACAATGAAGAACTCAATCTTTTAAACCGACACCTAAAAGCCAATTTTGACATCAATCCCCGTTTTAGGGATCTTGATTACCGGTTGGACATCGTAGAAGATAATCTTAAGCTTTTTACAGATGTTCTCAATGTGAGGGAAAGCTCCCGTCTGGAATGGATTGTTATTATATTGATTTTTCTGGAAATTATGATTGCTTTGCTTTTTCATTAAAAATCTGCTCTCCAGCTATCAAAAAAAATCGAAACGGTTTCCTTAATCAAATTTTATGGACTGAAAATAGTTCCAAAGCGTTAAAGGATATCATTTTAAAATAAGTATTGCGTTATTAAAAATAAATAACACGTAAATGCTTGATAATCAAGATATTTTTGTTAAATTTAATTCTTTTTTTAACTAAAAAATTAAATAAACATGAAAAACTTTATTGCATCAGTATTGTTGATTGCGGCATGCATCACATACGCTCAAAAAAAATCGAATGGAACTATTTATGTAGAGCATCCAGCTATAACTACGGTAGAAGCCATGACGCAAGCATTTGTTAGCGGAGACACTGATAAAGTAGCCAGTTATTTAGCTGATGATTTTAAGTATTATAGCGGAACATCAACCAATAAGGATGATAAAGGAATGGATAAAACGGCTTATTTGAAAACAGTTAAGACATGGAAAGACAACATTGACTATTCTAGCATTAAACGATCCAAAGGGGCTTATCCTGATGCTTTAGAATATAAAGATGCTGATCAAAAAGATTTGGTTTGGGTGCAAACCTGGGAAGATATAAAAGGTGTGCAAAAGGAAACTGGTGTAAAAATTGACAGGCCAATTCATCGTTTATTTACCGTTGATAAAAATAATAAAATTAAAATGATGATCAATTATTCTACAAGTACTGTGAATGATGAAATCAATCAAAGTTATGCCGAAAGAACCAATGGACAAATATATAATCATCATGAAAATATAAATTCAGTTCGTAAAATGGTACATGCTTTTGAAAATAAAGATTTTGATAAAGCCTATGCTTATTATGATGATAAAGCAACTTTTATAGATATCAATAACCCGGATATTAATAAAGAATTCACATTGGCTGAGCAAAAAGAAAATGATAAAAAAATGTTTGAAATGTTTGATCTTGTAAGTATTGATCAGGTTGGATATCCTGATTACCTGCATTATGAATTGGACGACGCCAGAGTAGTTCAATCGTGGTGGAAAATTAGAATAATCCGAAAATCAGACAAAAAAAATATTATTCTGCCAATGATGTTTATAGACACTTTTAATGATAAAGGTAAAATAATCAATGAAATTGCTTATTACAGCGAAAAAATATTAGAAGCAAAATAATACTAAACCCTAATTTAGATTTTAGCTTAAAATATCTTATAAATAAAGCCGAAACAAATTGTCTCGGCTTTTTCAGTTTTATATAACTGAACCTTATTGTAATTTGCTGATATAACTTCCAAAAATATCTCTGAATTGATACCCTTCGGAGATACGGTCTTTGCTTAGTTTCTTGTATTCGACCAATCCCCACAAAACGAATTCTTTCATAAAGTGACAATCTTTTTTTTCTAATTGAGGCTGGTACTTTTCTATCAGTTTTTCTAAAGGTGCAATATCGTCCAAAATTGTTTTGTATTCCTCATCGGAGCAGTCGTCCAATAATTCAAAACCACTTTCGGTGAAAAACCAATCCAAAATATCAGTATAAGGTGTTTTTTCTCCTTGCTTTTCCAATCTTTCTATCTTTGGAAAATAGGCTGGAAAGAAAGTATGAATCGCATCATTTATCAGTCGCTGTGCAACAACAGCAGCTCCCTCCTGCTCTCCTTCGTAAACCAATTCTACTTTACCGGTTATCGATGGAATAATTCCCATAAAATCAGACAGCCGCAAAGTTGTTTTATCAATTCCGGATTTTAAAGCACGACGTTCAGCAGTACTTAGTAAATTTTCATAGGCTGTAATGCTCAATCGGGCGCTGACACCGCTTTTATTATCTATAAATTCGCTTTCTCGGGCTTCAAAACTGATTTGTTCCAATAAATCTTTGGCCAAAGAAGGAATATAAACCAGGTCGCTTTGGTTTGCGTCTAGCTTTGCTTCCTGCGTTGTGATGGTTCTTGCAGTATGGATATCCGGAGGATAATGCGTTAATATTTGCGAACCGATTCGGTCTTTCAAAGGCGTTACGATACTTCCTCGGTTGGTGTAATCTTCAGGATTTGCGGTAAATACAAACTGCATATCTAGAGGCATTCGGAGCTTGAATCCACGAATTTGTATGTCGCCTTCCTGCAAAATATTAAATAAGGCAACTTGAATTCTCGCCTGTAAATCGGGTAATTCATTAATCACAAAAATACAACGGTTGGCACGCGGAATCATCCCAAAATGAATTACGCGGTCATCGGCGTAGGATAATTTTAGATTCGCCGCCTTGATGGGATCTACATCACCTATCAAATCAGCTACGGTTACATCGGGAGTGGCGAGCTTTTCGAAAAATCGTTCGCTTCTGTGGAGCCACGAGATTGGAGTTTCATCACCTTTTTCGGCAATTAAATCCTTGGCAAAACGGGACAACGGATGAAAAGGATCGTCATTGATTTCGGAACCGGTCACATACGGAATGTATTCATCCAATAATTCGACCATTTTTCGTGCCAATCTGGTTTTGGCCTGTCCGCGAAGTCCCAATAAATTGATGTTATGCCGCGACAAAATAGCTCTTTCCAACTCGGGAATTACAGTGTTCTCAAAACCGTGAACCCCTTCAAAAGTCGGTTCTCCTGATTTTATTTTCTCCCTCAAATTCTCTCGCAATTCATCTTTGATGCTTTTGCTTAGATATCCTGATTTCTTTAATTCTCCGAAAGTTTTTATATTGTCCATTAATTTTAATTTCGTTTAAATTTTTATTGCAATATCAATTGCAATTGATATTGAATATTATTTTATTCGTTTCTTTCTATTGGTTTCATAATCTTCGAAAATCATTTCGCCCAAGCCTTTCAATCCGGTGTAGAACGCTTTTCCCTGATTGGCTTCGGTAAACTTATTTACGAATTTTTGCAGATAAGGGTCATTGGCAATCATAAAAGTAGTTATCGGAATATGCAACTTTCGGGCTTGTTGCGCTTGCGTGTAGCATTTTTCTACGATATAATGGTCTAGGCCGTTGCTGTTCATGTAGTACGTTCCGTCTTTTTCCCTTACACAGCTCGGTTTTCCATCGGTAATCATAAAAATCTGTTTGTTAGTGTTTCGTTTTCTGCGCAATAAATCCATTGCCAACTGCAAGCCGGCAACGGTATTGGTATGATATGGCCCGACACGTAAATAAGGTAAATCCCGAATGGAAATCCTCCAAGCATCATCACCGAAAACCAAAATATCCAGTGTGTCTTTTGGGTAACGAGTGGTAATTAATTCGGCCAACGCCATTGCCACTTTCTTGGCGGGCGTGATGCGGTCTTCGCCGTACAGAATCATGCTGTGACTGATGTCAATCATCAAAACCGTGCTCATTTGGGATTTGTATCTGGTTTCTTCGACGACCAAATCGTTTTCGGTCAGCATAAAATCATCCACGCCATTATTGATTTGGGCATTTCGCAGACTTTCGGTCAGCGAAATGCGTTCCAGTCCATCACCGAAACGAAACTCACGGAATTCTCCGGTATGCTCATCGCCATTTCCAACATGTTTGGTCTTGTGGTTACCGCTCCCTGATTTTTTAAGATTTCCGAAAATATTGTCCAGAGCCTGTTGACGAATGGCACGCTCCGTTTTGGCGGTAATTCCCAAACCTTGAGTTCCATCGTCCTTGAGTTCCTCGCGGATATAACCTTTTTTCTTTAAATCTTCTATGAAATCATCGATGGTATAAGATTCATCGGTGAGTTTGTATTCTTTATCCAATTCGCGCAACCAACTGATGGCTTCGTCAAAATCTCCAGAAGTGTGTGTGATAAGCTCTTTGAAAATCTCAAAAAGCTTGTCAAACGGAGATTGAAACGGCGCTTCGTAGCTTTTAAAATAGAATCCTTTTCTAATGGTGTCGTTCATAATCATAAATTTAGATTATTTTTGAATGAACTCACTACTATCAATTTATAATTTTAAGTTAAAAGGCTTAGTTATTAAAGGAAATGATAACTGTAAAAGTTTGTCGCTATGCTTAGATTTTTTTAACCATTAAGACATTAAGATGCCTTAATGGTAAAAAAAATGGTTTGAAAAAATCAATCTACTTTTTTAAAAACCAAATTCTCACCGGATGCATTCGTAAGTGTCAAATGCATATTTTCCACTTTGTAATTGGTTGTACTTTGAAGTGTTTTTAAGAATTTGGTTTCTATATTATTGGCACCACAAAACATTCGTGTGGTCATTATGTTTGTAAACCGAAGCAATCCTTTTTCAAAGAAAATGGTTCCGTTCATTCGGTTACAACCTGCATAACCCATAAATTGATTGGTTGTGCTGTTTATTTCAAGATATGGTATTTCTTTGATAAAATCTTCAGGACTGATTTTTTGCCCATTTATTTCTTCCAAAGCCCAGATATCATGTAAGCGGTAATCGGTGATGTAGTTTCCGCAACCGTTCAAAAAAGTGGATTTATTATCTTTTACAAGTTCTACTCTAACAGAATAGCCTGATTTATCACCAGACATCGTATTGATACATTCCTGTTGCATAATCTGGATATTCATTCTGACAGCTTCAGTTTTAACTTGATAGATTTTTACATTGGCATCCATAGCAGAAATAGGTTCTACATGATTACCAATAAATGATTCAAAACCAGAAATTAACGAAGTAAATTGAATGTTTTTTTTCGAAATTTTCAAGTTCCAATCAGGTTCGTTTCCATTGCCTTTGAAATAAATATTATTCTCCAAATTTTCCATTTGTTGTTTGTATGCAAAAGAAGGTTCTGTTTTTGGAGTTTCTGTCGGCACACTTACAGCACTTTTACAACCAGTCAAAATTATTGCGAATACCACTAAGTGAATCCAGTTTTTCATTTTTTTTTTTTTTTTTTGAATTTTAGAATCATTTAAACTTTCCATCCACATAATACCAACTTCCGTTTTCCTGTTTGAAAGTCGAAAACTCATGATGCACTTGGCTCACATTATTTTGATCAATGAAATACGCTTTAAACTCAACCGTATTTTCGGTCGCTGAAATAATTTCGAGCTTTTGCCATTTATTGGCTGTAGCCCAATGCAAAATATCCTCTTTCGAATAATATTTTCTTTCGCTTATGTGTATCGTCGCCAGTAAATAATCCGCTTGATGTGTGGCATAGGCCGAATACCGCGATTTCATCAATGCCAAAGCCGTTGGCGCGTTTTGAGCTCCACTTATATAAAGATTACAGCACAATTCAAAAGACTTATCAGAACCACAATAGCATTTTTCAGGAATCATAAACAAATTAGTTAAGTTGTGCTTTAAGCTGAACTATTTTTTGTTGCAATTGATTCAGTAACACTTGGTATTTACTGATTTCTATAAGCTCTTCATCCTCTTCGGCATAATCCAATAATTCATCCAATTCTTCGCTCACTTCCACCAATTTATTATTGGCATCTTTAGCATTTTTATTGGCAATCAAATCGATAATTTCCTGAACGCCATTTTTTAATTCGTCATATTTACTTTTATCCATAATGCATTATTTTTCAGTATTGTCAGTAGACTTACTTTCATTAAATCTTTTAGTGATTTGTTTCAGTTTTTCCTTGCGATCCATTTCGGCCTGCTTTGCTTTAGCCTGTGCTTTGTGCAATTTATCGTTGTGTTTTTTGATGTTTTTTTCGTTGTTTCGGCTCATTGTATCTCCCTTTTTATTTCTTCCAAAGTCTTCTCCGTAAAAATCAATTCCTCTATAATTTCCCTGCGCAATTCATCAATATCATCGTAATCAAAATACTTGGCCCACGAAGTTAATTCAAATAAATTTCGAATCTGCTTAATCCTTTTTGCGGTCGCAAAACTCGTCCTCAGCACGGCTTTTGAATCATAATCAGGATTGTTTCGGTGCTGATAATTGACTGTTCTTTTCTCGTAATCGGCTTCCAAATAATACAATTCCTCTTCCTCGTTGTCGGGGTAAAACTCATTCCAACGCGCAAAACCAATCTTGAATTTGGAATCCGTCTCCGGTTCCATCGGCACCAATCGCCATTTGCTGTTGGCCAAACGGCCCCAATGGTTAGACAATCGATACATTCCCTCGGTCGTGTAATAATATTTACTGCCCGATTGGCTGTCGTATTGCACCGGCATTCCCGCAATCCGATCCGGCAACACCTCGTGAAAAACACAAAATGTATTTTTGAATGATTTTGGACTCGGTCGAAATATTTTTTCCATAAAACAAAGGTAGCCACAAACAGCCGTAAGAACCAAATCAATTCAAAAATCTAAATCATTATGGGGTGCCACCGTCCCGATTAAAAGGGCCATTCTGTTTGCGCATACACGCCCTTTTATAGGGACGCTGTCGGGCTATCCACGCTACTTCGGTAGCCCGTTCCTATCCCTCACCCAACCCGATATCGAGTTTAGCAGGAAACATAAATTTTTCCATCTACCGAAAAACATTGCAATTCCAAATCCATTACCAATTAATTAGCTAACTTTGCAACACAATTTAAAACAAACAGGTTATGACCAAAGCAGGAGAACAAAAAATGTTGCAAAAAGGCGTTTTTACAGGAATTATGGAGCAGGACGAAAATAAAAATTTCTTTTGCGGAGAATATCTTTTGGACTTCAAAATGGCTCAAAAATACAATCTAGGAGATTTGATTACTATCAAAAGCGTCATCGAAAATCCAAGCGATATCAGTTATAACAAATATCCAAAGAAGTCCAGGAATTTCGACAAGGCCAACATGAAGTCTGAACAATAGGTTTTTAGCCTCTAAAAAAAAAATCACAAAAATCAAAAAGCACTTTTTTTGATTTTTTTTTTGCTCAAAACTGAAAAGTTAAAAAAAAGTGTACCTTTGCAAAAATTTTCAAAAAAGAGCCAAAATTAATTTGGTTTGAAATTAATAGACAAGCAGTTACCTTATTTATGAAAAAAATAGTTGAATACCGCAAGCTACTTAACGTAGACAAAACAGTAGAACTTAAAGATTTGAAAACCATCTATCGTAATGCGATGAAAGATGCGCATCCTGATAAATTTCAAGGTGATGATGCAGGTTTGAAAGCAGCTGAAGAAAACAGTAAAAAAATAATTGAGGCTTACCACTTCTTGGTAAGTATCAATCCAGCAACAATTAAACAACTTTTACCTGAATATACTGAGACAACAGCTACAGCAACAATCACAGATTATAAATTTGTTGAAGGCAGATTAATTGTCAATTTCTCAAACGGAAGCGTTTACGAATACATCAGTGTTCCTAAAGCGACTTACGTAAAAATGGTAAACGCTGATTCTCCTGGAAGATTTGCAAAAAGACACATTTTTAATGCTTATCCTTGGAGAAAAACCACAACCCAAGAATAGTAATAAATAGTTCAATATTCAAAAGCACTCTTTTAAAGGGTGCTTTTTTTTTTTGCCGTCTGAAAAATATTTTTTTTATTTTCTATGTAAATCAATAATATAAGACTTTTTTCGCTGTTCTTTTTCAAGTCATTAACGTAAGAACAACTAAAATGAACAGTAATAAAAATCTATTTCAATAGAATTTTATTACTGATAATGACTTCCGCATGTAGTTTCAATTACTTTACTTGTTACCAATGCAATAAAAATCAAAAAACGTTTTATTAACATTTATTTAACAAGCTTTTTAATAAATTAGCCTACCCAAACTAAACTAACTTAACCCAAAAATTATGAATGATTATATTAACCGTTACAAGAGGCAATACAAAAATGCCCTGAAAACCTATGAAAATCTGGAAAAAACAAAGGAAGAGATTAATTTTAAATTAAAATCGAATCCCGTTTGTTCACATCTCCATAAAGACTTAAGATCTGTGAATTTAGATATTAAGATAACATTAAATGAAATCGAACATATCGAATCGCATATTCATCAATGTGAACCGTAAAATTTATTCATTTAAAGTTCATTTAACCCATCATACATATCATACTTTTCAAAGAGTATATTTTTAAACTTTTATAAAATTATAAACACTGAATTTACTGGTTTTAAAGGACTTTAAATACCAGAAAATTATAACATAAATTTAGGGACTAAAGTTATTGTTAATTTATAATTTTAAATACTTTTGTAACCTTAAAACAATTAACTAATAAAAATGAAAAAAATTATTTTATTTCTTACTGCTGCAGCATTATTGACTTCTTGCAGCAAAGACAAATACACTATCTCAGGAACTGCTGCCGGATTTGAAAACGGAAAAACTGTTATCCTTGAAACTCAAGATGAGAAAGGTATGGGATTAATTGCTGTTGATACAGTAAAAATAGAAAACGGTAAATTTGAAATTAAAGGTAAAGCTGTAGAACCATCTTTCCACACTTTACAAATTGAAGGCGCACAAGGTAAAATTCCATTTATTTTAGAAAATGGTGATATCACAATTGTTGTAAATAAAGATACAATTCAAAAATCTAAAATTTCCGGTACTTATAACAATGATGAGTATGTGAAATTTAACGAAGAAATCACTAAAGTTCAAAAACCTTTGATGGATTTCCAAACAGCTAACATGCAAAAAATGCAAACAGCTCAACAAACTAAAGATACTGCAACTATCAATGGTTTAATGAAAGAGTACACTAAAATTCAAACTGAAATTGGTGCAACTTCAAAAGCAAAATATGTAGATTATGCTAATACACACCCAAAATCTTTTATCAGTGTATTAATTATTCAAGGAATGAGCAATGATCCTGCAGTAGATTCTAAAAAAATCGAAACTATGTACAACAGTCTTGAAGAGTCTTTGAAAAATTCTAAACCAGGTAAAGCTTTAAAAACTAAACTTGCAGAATTAAAAACACCTTCTGTTGGTGCAACAGCAATGCCACAGGCTCCAGCAGCTAAATGAAGGACAGACTTCTCTGCTCCTAACCCGCAAGGCAAAACAATCAGCCTTAAGGAAAGTTTAGGAAAAGTGACAATTGTTGATTTTTGGGCTTCATGGTGCGGTCCTTGTCGAAAAGAAAACCCAAATGTAGTGGCTATTTATAGTGAATTGCATTCTAAAGGTCTTAATATAATTGGTGTTTCTTTAGATGAAGATCCGGCTAAATGGAAAGATGCCATTGCAAAAGATAAATTAATCTGGACTCAGGTTTCCAATCTAAAAGGCTGGGAAGATCCGATTGCAAAACAGTATAAAGTCGAATCAATACCGGCTACTTTTATTCTTGATCAGTCAGGAAATATAGTAGCACAGGATTTAAGAGGCGATGAACTTAAAGCAAAAATCATAGAATTACTTGGAAAATAATCCTTTTTAGTATTTCAGAATAAAAAATCTCCCTTGTGGAGATTTTTTATTTTATTCAATTCCAATGCATTAAAAATAATATTAAAATAAAGTGCAAAAAAGTTTGTATAACTAAAAACAGTCTCTATATTTGCACCCGGTTAACGCAACAAGCGCTACCAAACACAAGGCTTGGGGAGATACTCAAGCGGCCAACGAGGGCAGACTGTAAATCTGCTGTGTGAACTTCGCAGGTTCGAATCCTGCTCTCCCCACTAAATCGCTTCAAGAAATTGAAGCTTTTTTTTATTTATAAAATCTACTATATCCATATAGTTTATATAAATCATTAATTATGTTAAAAAAATCAATTGAAGCTTTAAAAATTGAAGCAGCTAATACTGGGGAAAATTCACTAAAAAGAAGTTTAGGTGCTGTTAATCTAGTAGCGATTGGAGTTGGAGTAATTATTGGCGCAGGTCTTTTTTCGCTAACTGGAATTGCTGCAGCTAATAATTCTGGCCCGGCGGTAATATTATCGTTTGTTATCGCAGCTGTTGGTTGCGCTTTTAGTGCTTTGTGTTATGCTGAGTTTGCTTCAATGGTTCCTGTTTCAGGAAGTGCTTATACTTACGCTTACGCTACCCTAGGAGAGCTTTTCGCATGGATTATCGGATGGGATCTAATCCTGGAATATTCAGTTGGTGCAGCAACAGTCGGAATAAGCTGGTCACAATATTTGGTGAAATTCCTTGAAAAATTCGATATCTATATTCCTCCCCAATTGGTTTTATCACCTTTTGAAACAGCCACTTTAGCCGATGGAAGTATTATCCATGGCATTGTAAACTTACCTTCGATTTTAATTATTTCATTAATTACTTCGATTATTATCCGTGGCACAAAAGGATCTGCTTTATTTAATGCTACAGTTGTTGCTTTAAAAGTTGGCGTTGTAATTGTTTTCATTGCTCTAGGATGGCAATATATAGATCCTGCAAATTACCATCCTTTCATCCCGAATAACACAGGGACATTTGGAGAATTTGGCTGGTCTGGTATTTTGCGTGGAGCAGGTGTTGTTTTCTTTGTTTTTATTGGATTTGATATTGTAGCAACCATGGCGCAAGAAACAAAAAATCCACAACGTAATATGCCTATTGGTATACTTGGATCTTTACTTGCCTGTACGGTTCTTTTTATCCTATTTGGCTATGTAATGACAGGTTTAGCTAATTATACAGAATTTAAAAACAGCGCAGCACCTGTTGCAATAGCAATTGCAAACACACCTTATCAATGGCTGGGAATTGCGGTTATTTTAGCGATTTTAATAGGTTACACTTCAGTAATTTTAGTTGATTTATTGGGACAATCACGTGTGTTTTATTCAATGAGCAAAGACGGACTTCTTCCAAAAGTCTTTTCGGAGCTGCATCCTAAATTCAATACACCCTATAAGTCCAACATAGTTTTATGCATTTTTATCAGCATTTTTGCAGGATTAGTTCCAATAAGCGTTGTTGGTGAAATGACAAGCATTGGTACGTTACTGGCTTTTGTAATGGTTTGTTTAGGAATTTTAATTCTTAGAAAAAAAGAACCCAATTTAGAGCGTCCATTTAAAACACCATTCGTTCCTGTTGTTCCTATATTAGGAATTATTACGTGTGTTGTTATGATGGTATCTCTGCCATTTGATACTTGGTTGCGACTTTTTGTATGGTTAGCTATTGGCTTTATAATCTATTTCTTTTACGGAAAAAAAAGAAGCAAACTAAGAAATGAAACTAAATTGTAATAAAAAAAGTGCTTGAGTTTTCAAGCACTTTTTTTATGTTCTGAAATAAGTAACCTTACCTATACTGTCAGGATTCTTGCCGTTCCAAAAAGAGAACTTATTCATTAAAAATTTACTCTAATTTAAAATTCACGCTTACATTGGCAGTTATCTCAATTTCCCCTATAGCCATTGTTTGTCTCGGAGCAGCACTGTCAGCTTCCATTCCCATCGATTTCATCGCGAATACGGGCTGAGGATAATACGTTTGTGAATTATCGGCAATTGTTATCGCTGCGCCAACTTTTTGCCCTAAAACAGAAACATAATCTTCTGCTTTCATTTTAGCTTCTTTCATAGCCGCTTTTCTGGCATCAGATTGATATTGCAGTAACTTTGATGATTGAAAAGTAACATTGTCAATTCGGTTTATGCCTTGGTCAACCAGTCCCTCCATTAATTCATCATATTTTGCCAAATCTCTCAGCAGGATTTCTACCGTTTGTGTTGCATTATAACTATGTTTCTTTTTTTCATAATCATACTGTGGATTCAGAGAAACTCTTTTTGTTTTATAGTCGGCTGGAGCCAAGTTCATACTTTTTACTAATTTTAAAACAGCTTCCATTTGCT
>Ga0208398_100342_pt1 | contig 36360 bp, 35 predicted proteins | sample LakWasMe79_HOW10_2_FD_183905 | JGI IMG/M metagenome (GOLD analysis project Ga0208398, IMG submission 183905) | Freshwater sediment methanotrophic microbial communities from Lake Washington under simulated oxygen tension - Sediment Metagenome... | ecosystem: Environmental > Aquatic > Freshwater >...
AACTCCGCAGGGAGCTGAACAATTCAGTGCGCAACGGGGCTTTGTTGATGCAAATCTCCATGGCCCGCAGCGAGCTGCATGCCACCAATGCCGCGCTGGAAGTCAAGAATGCAGAGCTTCAGGCGGCGTTGACGCGACTCAATCAGATGGTGACACAGGATGTGTTGACGCGCGCTTTTAGCCGTCGATACATATTCGAGCAGCTGGAGCGCCAGGTGTCCATTCGCCGGCGCCATGGCGCGAGTGTCTGCCTGGTGATGTTTGATTTGGACCATTTCAAATCCATCAACGACCACTATGGGCATCCGGTGGGCGACCGGGCGTTGCAAATGGTGGCCCAGACAGTTTCCGCCGAGCTGCGCGACGGCGACATGCTGGCACGGGTCGGCGGCGAAGAGTTTCTGGTGCTATTGCCCATGACCGATGGAGCTGCCGCCTTCCTGTTGGCGGACCGGCTTCGCGGTTTGCTGGAAAAAACAACGGTTACGGAAGGCTCCGTTAAGGTTCACTTGCCCGCCTCGTTTGGCGTTGCAGAGTTATTGCCTGATGAAGACGTGGCAAGCTGGTTCAGGAGGGTTGACGCCGCCTTGTACCGCGCCAAGGCAACGGGGCGCAACGTTACTGTTTCCGCAGAACCTGATGAAGGTTTCACCCACCCGGCTGCACTCTAGTAGCCTTGGTGCAACACGACATCAGAACACGGAAAAGCCACGCAGGGCAGTACATAGCCCTCGGCCAGTTCTTCGCTGCTGAGGCCAGGCCATTCGATGGCATAGCGCACCTGGCCGCTGTGCAACTTCCCGATGCAGGTGCGGCAGACGCCGTTGCGGCACGAACTGGGCCAATTGCTGCCGCCTTGCTCCAGTGACAGGAGCAAGGGCTCCGTGTCCCAGGCATCGACCTGCAGGTCATCGGGTTCGGTGCGGGCGGTGAAGAGTTGGGGGTGGGGCGAAGTCACGATGCTTGGGTGAAGAGGGTGTCTTCGCTGCCCACAATCCAGGTTTTTGGCGATTGCAGCAAGCGGGTGAGGAAGCGGCTGTCTTGCTCCAGGGCGGCGGCCACGGAGTCGGCGGTGTACAAGGTAAAGCTGACCTGGCGCGCCAAGATGTTGGCCGCGCCCTGCATGGCGTCCGAAACAGCGCCATTGTCCGAGTCGCGGCCAAACAGCATGACGGTCACCGGTGCCTGTGGTGCAGAGGGATCCGGGTCTACAACAAAGGCGGCGTTGACCTGGTCGCTGACCCGGGCCAGGGATGCCCGTACGACATTGTTGACACCGATGGTCTGGCCCACCAGGGCGCTGAGCGCGTCAAAAACGGGTGCGTCTGCGTTGGCCTGGTAGTGTTTCTGCTTGCCGTGTTTGTGTACCGTGAGTAGCCCGGCCGCTGCCAGATCCGTCAGTTCACGCTGAACGGCCCCGGTGCCGGAATGGGCCAGGGCGATGACTTCGCCCATGAAGAAGCTGCGCTCCGGTGCGTCAAACAGCACGGCCAGCACGCGCTGGCGTACTTTGGGGAACAGGGCGTCGGCCAGGCTGGCACGGGGCGGTGGAGGCGTGTGTTTGGTGACCATGGTGGCCGGGATTATACCCAATATGGGTATAATCCCGAGAGTTCTGATGAAATTCGGGCTGTAGCCCTCGTATGTATTGGATGTATCGCTATGAAATATATAGCAACGTGGCGATCTTTCCTTTTCGGTTTTGCCCTGCTCGGAATGGCTGGCCTGGCGCAGGCCACGCAAGCGGACTTCCCGGAGTCGGACATGCGGGCCTCGCGCACTGTCAATCCGGCGTCCGCCGGTTTACCGGCTACGGCGGCAGCGGTGTTTCGGGGCGTGGACATGCTGAACCTCTTCATCGTGGTGGAGGCAGCAGAACATCACGTGACGGTGCTGGATGGCGACTCACTGGAGCCCATCCATCGTTTTGCGAGCCGCAACCTGTTGGATGCAGGGCCGGCCTTCACGCCCGACGGGCGTTACATGTTCCTGGCCTCGCACGATGGCTGGATCACCAAGTTCGACATCTGGAATCTGGTGCGGGTGGCCGAGGTCCAGGTTGGCGCCAGCACACGTCAAATGGCGGTGTCGGGCGACGGCAAGTTCGTGGCGGTCGCCAACGACCTGCCCGCTACGCTGGTTCTGCTGGACGCCGACCTGAACCCGCTCAGGGTGTTGGCCGTCAAGGACAAGAATGGCAAGACAGACTCCCGTGTCGCAGCCCTGCGCGACGCGCCGCCGCGCAGGAGTTTTGTCGTGGCCCTGAAGGATGTGGCCGAGGTCTGGGAAGTCAGCTACGACCCGGCGGCCGAAGATATTGCGGTGGGCATGGTCCATGATTTTCAGTACAAGGAAGGGGCGTTCATTCGCGGCTTTCTGAACCCCCGGCGCTCCTACCTCTCCGAGCCTCTCGATGATTTTTCCTTCACCCCGGACTATTCCGAACTGAAGGGCCTGCGTCGCGGGGCAGACAAGGGTCAGCTGGTCAATCTGGATGTGCGCAAGCGCGTTGCCGATTTCGTGGTGCAGGCCACGTCCAGTTCTGGCAAAGCCCTGGCGCGGAACACGTTCACCCGCGACGGCCGGTACGCACTGACCAGTCTGCGGGAGCGCAAGGCTGACGGGGGTGCCTTGGTGGTGCTGGATGCGGCGACCCTCAGGGAAGTCAAGCGCATTCCCATGGACCGACCCGTTGGCGCCTACAACATGTTCAACACGCTCAACCGTGGCGAAGAAATCCCGCGTTGAAACGTCTGTCGATGGCGGCTCTCAATTTATGCTGCACTTGGGCAACGTGCGAAAGCGCGTGCGGGACTCATGGCAGATTTCATACCAGAACTGCCGGGTAAACGCTGGGTACTTGTCGTAGAACTGGCGGCTGACCGGTGCGTAGTACAGGTCCACCGCAAGAGGTGGATCAAGCCGTTGTAGCTGTTCGTAGCCGTCCAAAGCTTCAACGACGGAATCCGGTCCGACAATTGCAGCAACGCGACCGGTCAGCAGCTTCCTGATGTTGGATTCCCAGGTTGGCGCGGCGTCAATATTCCAGTTTTTGGACCGTGCCAGTTTTTCGGTGTAGTGGCCCCGCACCGCACCAATGGTGGGAAACTTTCCGGTGAATTGCAGAGCTTTCCCATCCCAGGTGAGCAGGGGCGCCTGCTTTCGAACATACAGGGCCGTGGCTGCCTCTGCTACCGCCAAAGATCGGTTCGTGGTGTCCCCCGCCATGGGAAACACCATAAAGGCGACCACATCTTCCCGGTACGCTCCGGTGACGCGAATGTCAATGTCACCGCTGGCCATGCTGGTGACGATACGGTTGTAAGGAAGGCGCACTTCACTAACCGCTTGCTGGCAACGCAGCTTTTGCAGCGCGTTGCGGGACCATGTTACAAACAGGCCGGGTGGATTCAAGAACTCGGAGCCTTCCCCCATGATGTAGGGAGCGAGGGCAACATCGGTGAACGCCACCCGAATGTTCTCCGGGCAATCACTGGCAAATGTCCTGTTGCATCCCATGCCGATCAAACAGGGCAGGGCCATGCCCGCGACAGCGCGATGCAGTCCGAGAGAAAGCGTTGACGGTCTCATCGGTTAAAAGAGTAGCACGGATTGTCCCCGTCCGATGCATTGACTTCATGGAGCCATGGCACGTTGAAACGCCAGATACTGTGACAGCCGCGGACCACCCAGTGCTACGGCCTTGGCGATGGCCTGCTTTGCAGCAGTTTGGTTGCCCAGGTCCAGCAGCACTTGCGCCAGGTTGTTCCAGGCATCCGCAAAATCCGGGTGTGCCTGCACCGCCGCGTTGTACGCTGACTGTGCGGACGACAGGTCTCCGAGGGTATAGGCTGTATTGCCGCTGCCCAGCATCAGCGCACGGTGCAGGGGCCATCGCTTCAATGCGGTGGCGTACGCAGTACTGGCCGCCTTGGGGTCAACCCTTTCGAGTGCTGCGACCGAGCGGGCAAACGCGTCGTCCTGTGCGGTTGCGGGCAGGCGGGTTGGCGGGAGTGCCACCATGGACCAATGCTTGCCCCTTGCCCAGGTGCGCTCAAACGTATCCAGCGACAGGGTCTGGCGTGGGGTGCGACCCGAATGCAGCAGGAGTTCCCGGCGTTCGCGGTCATAGCCAATCACAACCGCGTAGTGCCACACCGGATAGACGGGAAGCGACAGGTTTTGGAAAACCAGCACCGGGTTGCCCGCGGCAACCTCCTGCAGCACGGCATCCAGGGCGGGTTCCAGGGGGTAGGCCGGCAATCCGTTTCGGCGTGCCGCGGCCAGCATCTCCACTTGCAGCGAACCCTTGCGACCGGGCAAATAGACCTGCGCAACCAGTTCGTCGGCGGTGACCTGCAGGCCTGCGACCTGCAGGACCATGGCCAATGCGGCGGGACCGCATTCATAGTCGTCCTGGGGTATGAACGGTGTGTTCACCAGTTCGGCGCGTGCTGGCAGCATGGGCGGCCATTGACGAGCCAGATGGGCGGTTTGCGGTGCCGCACAGCCCGCAAGCACTGCACAAATGAAAACCCCCGCAACAGCGGGGGATGCCAGGCGGGAGCGCCGTTTGCTCATCGCACCGATCGTGTGAACGGGAAGACTTTGGTGAGGCCAAGAATATCGGTCACCAGTAAAACAATGAAGACCGTGAAGATCAGGCCGAGAACATCTCCACCGGCAGGAGCCTGGTCAACCCGGCCCGCCAGCTCCGCCACCTCGGCGTCTGACATGGCATTGACACGGCTCTGGGCGGCCTCCACATCGATACCCTGGTCCAGCAGGCCTTTGCGCACGTCAGCGCGTGCCAGAAACGTATGGACCTGTGCGCGGTTCACCGCGGCTGAGCTGGTGGACAGGGCGTCCTGGGTCGACACAATGCCCGCTTGGGCGGTTGCGGGAAGACCCATGGCCAGCGTGGAAAAGATCAGGGTAGAGGCGAGAATACGTTTGTAGATGGACATGGGATGTGTGTGAACGCGGTAGCGATGGATGGTCAAATGGGAGTGCTCCATTCTGATCCACCTGAAGGGCTTCGGGGCTCCACTTACAAACTATTACCGTCGTGCCTGGCGCTTGCATGCCCGCTGATTCGCCTGTTTAATCGGCCCAGGGAGAACCAAAACCATGCTGACAGAAATTGCGCCATCGCGGGCCAAAGCGGCCAGATCATCAATCGGAATGCGTCTGGCACTATGCTTCAACGGCATGACCATCGTCGCTGTCGTGGCCGGTGCCGCAGTACCCGCTGCGGTTCTGGCGCAGCCGGCCAAACTGGGCGCTTATACCGGGACCATCAATGTGTCGGGAACCGAGGTCAGCCCGCAGGTGGTTTTTCGTGCCACCGTCAAGGTCAGCCTGCCCGTCACCGAACGCGACAGCAGGTCCGTCAGCTCTGACTTTCTGAGCGGAGAGGCGCCCAATGCCAGCGTCCTGCTGTCGCAATGGGATGTTTCGTTCAAGGAAAAGTCGGCCGAGTCGGATGGCAAGTTCAGCAGTTGGACCTGTGCGCTGGCGGCGCCCGTGGAGATCGCCATGAAGCCGACCGGCATCCTCAATGTGGACCTCGACAAGAAGAAACACGAGTTGTCGCTGACTCTGTTGTCCACCCAGGATGTCGCTTTCAACTGTGTGCATTCCCGCTCGGGGGCATACAAGAAGAAGCAAGGGGTTGCACTGTATGTCGGCACCGGCGCACCCGGTATGCAAGGGCTGGCGCCGCAGTCCTTCGCGGATGCTGGACGCCTGAGCGCGAAATACACGCTGATGCCCACCGCCGAAACCAGGGGACAGTACGGCCCTATCGTGCAGGAGTGGGATTTGCGCTGGGTGCGTTGATGGCGCCCCCCCTAGACCGTGGGCGGTGCTGCCAGACGCAGCGGAACAAACAGGCGAGAGCCATCACGCAGCAGCAGCAAGGCGACGGCCCCCGCTGACCCGTCGGCCAGGGTTCTGGCTTGCGCAACGGTGTGGATGTTTTCGTTGTTGATGGCCAGCAAGAGATCGCCTGCCTGCACGCCGGCGCGCTCGGCTGCCCCGCTGACTTTTTCAATGAACAATCCACTCGCCGCTCCCATGGCACCCAGTTCATCGGGCTTGGCCAGCCGCAGTGCCAGGCCCAGGCGGTTGATAGGTGTGCCCGCCGTGTCGACCACCGGCTGGGCTAGTCCGTCGGCGGAGTCGTCCATCGTGACTTGCAGGCTGACTTCCTTGCTTCTGCGCCAGACCGAGAGGCCCAGCCGGTCACGTGGCAGCGCCATGCCAACGACGACGGAAAAGTCCCCCGCCTGTTCCATTGCCTTGCCATTGGCGGTCAGCACGATGTCTCCGACGTGGATGCCGGCGCGATCCGCTGCGCCGCCTGGCACCACTTCCGACACCAGCGCGCCGCGCGGCCGGGTCAGACCAAACGACTGGGCCAGCAACTGGTCCACCTCCTGGACGGCGACCCCGATCTTGGCGTGGCGCACCTGGCCGGTGGCCAGAATCTGCTGCTCGATGTTCACCGCGACGTCGACCGGTATTGCGAACGACACGCCCTGGTAGCCGCCCGACAGCGAGAAAATCTGCGAGTTGATACCGATCACCTCGCCCTGCATGTTGATCAGCGGGCCGCCGGAGTTGCCGGGATTGACGGCCGCATCGGTCTGGATGAAGGCCACCGTTCCGTCCCCGGGCAGGGTTCTGCGGGTGGCGCTGATGACGCCGGCCGTGACCGTGCTCTCGAAGCCGAACGGCGAGCCAATCGCCATCACCCAGTCGCCGACCCGCTGCGGCTTGGAGGGTGCCAACACGACCGCGGGCAGATCCCTGGCATCGATCTTGAGGATGGCAATATCCGTGCGCTTGTCGGTGCCCAGCACCTTGGCCAGGAACTCCCTGCGGTCGGACAGTTTGACGACCACTTCGTCCGCATCGCTGATCACATGGGCGTTGGTCATGATCACGCCGTCGGAGCGGACGATGAAGCCGGAGCCTTCGCCGCGCACTGGCATGTTCAACTGGGAGGGCAGCTCGCCAAAGCGCTGCTGGAACCGGCGCAGGTATTCGCGCAATGCCAAATCGTCCGGTGACCCTGCGGGACTGTCCCCGGCGGGGGGCGTAGTCTTTGCGGCTGTTGATACCTTGCGCACGCCGCGCACACTGATGTTGACGACACTGGGCGAAAGCCGGGCGGCGATCGTGGTCATGTCGGGCAGCGCCATGGGCGCCGCTGTGGTGACCGCTGCCGTCTGGGATGGGCCGCTCTGCGCAAGGCCGGGCGTGGGCAGACTGGCAGTGGCGCACAGCCAGGCCAAGCCAATGACCCGCAGAATCTGCGGACGGTGTGGGAGAAGATGTTGGTGTGGTTGTTCCATCGGCCTATCTTCGGTTCTGAAAGTGGCGAACCGGTTAAGGCTGCGTGAAGTCGGCGTAAAGGTCCGTGCAAGCTTCAGATGCCGCGCAGGCACGGTCCGTGTGGGCATGCCGCTCGGAAATGGCGCAAAATCCGGGCTTCACTTTTACAAAAGGTTTGAAGTCCATGACCCGTCTCGCATTGCTTGCCGCCGTACCCGTGCTGCTTGTGGCGTGCTCCAAAGCGCCTGATACCGCGGCATTGCCTGCGGCCCAACCGCCTGTGCCTTCTGCCGCTGCGGCCCATGCCGTAATCGATTGGGTCAAGCCGGATGGCGCCAGTCTGGACGCTGTTTTTGCCAAGGCCAAGGCGGACAACAAGCCGGTGTTTCTGTACTGGGGCGCAGTCTGGTGCCCGCCGTGCAACCAGATCAAGGCCACGGTGTTCAACCGCCCCGATTTTGTCGAGCGCAGCAAGGGTTTCATCCCCGTTTATCTGGATGGCGACACGCCCGGCGCGCAAAAGCTGGGCACGCAGTTTAAGGTGCGCGGCTACCCCACCACGATTCTGTTCAAACCCGACGGCACCGAACTCACGCGCTTGCCGGGTGAGGTGGATGCCGTGCAGTTCATGCAGGTGCTGAAGATGGGAATGAATGCCACGCAGCCCATCAAGGAAACCCTGGCTGCGGCTTTGGCCGCGCCCGGAGCTGGCGGTGCAGCGCTTTCCGCAGACGCATGGCGCATGCTGGCGTACTACTCCTGGGAACTGGATGAGGCACAACTGCTGCCCAAGAAAGAGCTGGCCTCTACCGTGCAGCAACTGGCATTGAAATGCCCGGCGCAGCAGGAAGAGGCGGCCGCGCGCCTCGTGCTGCGTTCCGTCGCGCTGGCAGCCCAGGAAAAAACGCCGCAACTGGACAAAGTCCAGGCCCTGGCCCAGGTCCAGAAAATTCTGGCCGATGCGCCGCGGACGCGCGAGAACGGTGACATCTTCACCAACTATGCCAACGATCTGGTGACGGTGTTGACTGCGGCCGGCAGTGCCGAGCGCGCGGCGCTGGTATCTGCGATGAATGCGGCTCTGGATAGACTGGCGTCTGATCAGGCATTGTCCAAGGCCGATCAGCTCGGTGCGGTGCAGGCCAAGGTCAGTCTGGCACAAATCGACAAGCCCAAGAATGCCAAGACCGATCTGCCCGCCGAATTGGTAGCCCAGGCCCAGGCCGCTGCGGCCAAGGCAGACACGGCCAGTACCGACAAATACGAACGCCAGGCGGTCATTCCTTCCGCGGCGCATCTGCTCAGCGAAGTGGGCTTGCTCGACGCCTCCGACGCGATGTTGCAGGCGGAACTGCCCAAGGCGGTGTCGGCGTACTACCACATGCTGGTGTTGGCGTCGAACGCGAAGAAACGCGGCGACAAGGCCGCGTCACTGGACTGGGCCGAGAAAGCCTATGCCGGCTCCATGGGACCCGCTACTCGTTTGCAGTGGGGCAGTGGCTATGTGCTGAAGCTGATTGAGATGGCGCCGCAGGACAGCGCGCGCATCGAGAAAGCGGCGGCGCAGGTGATTGGCGAACTGGACGCGGCCCCGGAGACTTTTTATGAGCGCAACCGCCGCAGTCTGGAAAAAATGGGTGCACAACTCGGCAAATGGAATGCCGATGGCAAGCACGCCGCCGTGGTGCAGAAACTCAGCGCCCAGCTCAACGGCATCTGCGCCAAGCTGCCCGAGGCGGACAGCGCGCACGCTGCCTGCACCGGTGTGTTTGGCAAGGGCCCTAAAGCTTGAGTTCCAGCCGCAGTCCCCAGCGGATTTTGGACGGGTTGGCGCTCTCGTTGTCCTGGCGTTGTGTGCCATTCAAAATGCTGCCGGTGCTGAGGTAGTCACGGGGCAGCAGGTTGTTGGCGCTCAGGCGCAATTGCGCGGAAGGGTTGATGAACCACACCAGAAAGGCATCGGTGACGACCTTGGTCCCCACCGAACTGCTCTGGATGTCGCTGAGCTGCAAATCGTAGCCCGGCGTGATGTTGACACTGGCGCCCAGGCTCAGGGGCAGACCGCGCATCTTGTAGTCGGCACCTAGGTTGGCCGTGCCTTTGGGTTGGCCTTCCAGGCGGTTGTTGGGGCCCGGCACCTGTTCCACACTGGAATCAAAGAAACTGACATTGGTGCGCAGCGAGACCGGCAGGGCGTCTGCCCACAGCTCATCCATGCGGAACTTGGCTTCCAGCTCGATGCCCTGGGCAATGGCATTGCCCACGTTCTGCGGGCGTGACACCCAGCGCTTGTCGGTGGACCAGGAGACATCTTCCAGTGCCACCACATTGCGAATCAGGTCGTTGATGCGGCGGTAGAAGAAATTGGCGCTCATCAGACCGCCTTTGCCCAGGTAGTGCTCGTAGGCCAACTCGAATCCGCGTGCCAGTTCGGGTGCCAGATGGGGGTTGCCAGCGCGGTCCGGGCTGCCCACTTCGTTGCTGCCGGTCGGGAAACGCTGCGAAATGGCGGGCCGGGCAATGAGCTCCTGCAAACTGGCGGCCTTGTAGCTGCGCGTCAGGCTGCTTCGCCATTGATCGCGGCTTGTCTCCGTCGGCCGCCAGGTTGCGTGCAGCAAGGGCGTAACTACGCTGCTGCGGTTGCTGACCTGGTAGGCGTCGCTGTCACTGCGGGTTTCAATGCCTTCCCAGCGCAATCCGGCGTAGGCGGAAATCTGCTTGGTGGGGTTCCACTCGTCCTGGATGTAGGTGGCCACGCGCATGCTGGAGGCGCTGAGATCGTCACCGAACTCGGTGAGGATGGGCTGGCCGTTTTGCAGGGTGGTGCGGCTCTGTCTGCGTACGCTGTTATCCAGCTCCAGGCCTGCTACCAGGCTGTGTTCGTTTTCCAGCTGTTGGGAGGCCTTGCTGGTCAGGCTCCAGCCCGTTTCCCGGGTGCTGGTCTGGTCGTCTGTCGTTCGGGTCAGCAGTCCGGCGCTGTCAAATTCCTGTCGGGTCCCGTGGTTTTCGAAGGTGCCGCTTCCAGCGCCGCCGCGCAGCTCAAGCCGGGCGCCGTTGCCCAGATTCTTCTGCCACTGGGCATTGCCCCGCAACGAGCTGAAACGTCCTTCACCGGCTGTCGCATAGTGTGCATACGGCTGCGCAATGGCTCCACCGGGCAGCTGGTCGAGTTGGCCCTGTGATTCAGACGTGCCTTGCGACAGCATCAAAAACGGCATCAGGATCAGCGACTCACCCGGCGCAATGGCAATTTGCACGCGCCCATTCAGCTGAACGCCTTGGCGCGTGTTGGCACTGAAGCCGGTCTCATGCTGGTTCAGTACCGTCAGACCGCTGCCCAGGTCGTACCAGCGGGTGCGGGTGTCATTTTCATCGCGGGTGTCACTGCGGTTGGCGGACAGGGTTACGGTGTAGGCAACGCCTTCCCCAAACTTGTCGTTGCGCGTCCAGGACAGGTTGGGTGACACCCGGTTGTCCTCAACGCCGGCTCCAATGCGGACCTCATTGAGTGTCTTTTTGAGTGCCTCTTTCAGCACCACATTGATGGTGCCGGCCACAGCGCGGGCGCCATACTCGGCAGTGGGTGCCCGCATGACTTCGATGCGTTCCACCTGGTCCGGAGGCAAATTGTCCAGGGAAAAACCCGGTGGCATGCGCTCGCCATTGACCAGCAGTTGCGTGTAACCACCGCCCATGCCGCGCATGCGCACGTCGCCGCCGCGCCCGGGGCGACCACCGGTGGTCACACCAGGCAAGCGCTTGAGAACTTCACTGACCGAGCTATCCCCGTAGCGCTCGATATCTTCCTTGCCGATGATGATCTTGGCTGCGGTCGAAGCGCGGCGCAGGTCTGTGTCGCTGCTGGAGCCAATGACCTCGACACGATTGAGTGTGGGGGCAGGGTTGGGTCCTGGTTTTGCGTCCTTGCTGTCGGCTTCCGCGGGCGTCGGTGAGGGGGCTACCTGGGCGCCAGCGGAAAAACAGGCCAACGTGGCCAAGGCGCAGTGGGAAAGATTGACCAGAGTTCGGTTCAGACGGGAAATGCGCATCACAGCTTGCCGATGGGGGGACAGAATTGAGGAGGGCCGCGACCTGCGGTGCCCCGCCAGGAATGATAGCCAGCGGCAGCCCGCTTTGACCATGTCAAGGTAGGCAGGCGTGTAAAGCTGCGCAAAGTAGGCCGCCGCCGCATTGCGCGGCATGGCCGGGCTCAGGGCTTGTCGGTGGTGTCGGCCTCAACCGGCACCCGGCGGGCACCATCGAAGCGGCGCGCCCAGTAGGCCAGTGACAGGCTTTCGACGCGGACTTCAGCCCCCGGTTTGGGAGCGTGAATGAATTGGCCATCGCCGATGTAGATGCCGACGTGGCTGAAGGCGCGGCGCATGGTGTTGAAGAACACCAGATCGCCCGGTTGCAGGTCGGAGCGTTCAATTTTCTGCGACGTGGCGGCCTGTTCCTTGGCGCGGCGGGGCAATACCAGCCCGGCGGTTTGCTCAAAAATGGCGCGCACAAAGCCGCTGCAATCAAAACCGGTGTCACTGCTGGTGCCTCCCCGACGGTAGGGTACGCCGAGAAAGGTCATGGCATTTACGACCAATTCAGAGGCTTTTGCCTCCACTTTGTCACCAACATCGCCGATTTTGGTCAATAAACCACGGTCTGAAGTGAAGCGGGATGTGTCGTCTGGAGAGGGTACCGGATTCGCATATGCAGTATTAATCAGCAAAAGCGCGGCCAGAACGAGGATAATTCGCATCCAAGAAGCTTAACCCGTGGTGTTCACGGCGTCAAGCGAGGCTAAAGAGGGACCTTTCATGGCAAAAGCTGAATCGAAAACTACCGTTCTACCGGACGGATTGCGTTACAAGTCCAAAGTGTCGGGCTCACCCTTCATGGCAGCAGCGTCTTTTGGCGGAGCCACCATGTCGTGTTTTCTGTGTGGCAAGCACCGGGCGCGTTCGTTGATGACGACCCGCAAAGTGCTGGGCAAATCGCAGGCCGTGTGCTCGCCGTCCTGCAAGGCGCTGGACGAAGCCACCGCGGCTGCGGCTGCTGAAAAGTAGATTTTTGAAAGACGCCCATGCTGTTGGATGTTGAAGAGTCGCAATTGGTGTTGGTGGATTACCAGTTGCGGCTGATGCCGGCACTGCTGGATGGGGCGCTGGTGCTGGCAAATGCGGTGCGGCTGGCCCGTCTGGCTGCTTTGCTGCACGTACCGGCGTTTGCCACGGAGCAAAACCCGTCCGGGCTGGGTGCAACTGTCACGGAGCTGCAAGTGGCGCTGGAGGGGGCAGGCGCCCGGGTGTTGTCCAAGATGCAGTTCAGTGCCGTGGAGGAAGGGCTGGGCGAGTGGCTGAGGCCACCTCCCAAACCCGTGCAAGGCAATGCACGCAGCCTGCCCAAGCATCTGCAAAAGGCGTCAGCGGGTGCCGAGCGCGGCACCCTCGTGCTGGCGGGGTGCGAGGCGCACGTCTGCCTGCTCCAGACCGCCCTGGACCTGCTGGAAGATGAATTTGATGTCTGGGTCGTGACCGACGCCTGCAGTTCGCGCACCGAGCGCAACCGCGACGCGGCTTTTGATCGCCTGGCGGGCGCGGGGGCCGAGCTGGTGACGACCGAGATGGTGGCGTTTGAGTGGATTCGCAGCGCTGAGCACCCTGACTTCAAGGCCGCGCAAGCCCTTATCAAGTGACTCCCTGACGGGGCCACGTTTGACGTGGAGGAACTGCGGGCGACGGTCGCACCGTTGAATTGACCTGTGTCAGTCAGGTGCTAGCAAGCTGTGTATTCATAATTATGAATTCAGTTTCAACGGCACCGAGGGACACACCATGACCGCATACGCAGATTTTTATCGCCGCTCCATTGATGACCGGGACGGTTTTTGGGCTGAAGAGGCGAAAGCCATCGACTGGCAAACGCAGCCGCAGCAGGTCTGCGACTACAGCAACCCGCCGTTTGCGCGCTGGTTCGTCGGCGGCACCACCAATCTGTGCCACAACGCCGTGGATCGCCACCTCAAGGACCGCGCCAACCAGGCCGCGCTGATTGCGGTTTCAACCGAAACCAACACCGAGCTTGTCTACACCTTCAGCCAGTTGCACGCCGAAGTGCAGCGCATGGCCGCCTCGCTCAAAGAGCTGGGCGTGCAAAAGGGTGATCGGGTCCTGATCTACATGCCTATGATCGCCGAAGCCGCGTTTGCGATGCTGGCCTGCGCCCGCATTGGGGCCATCCACTCGGTGGTGTTTGGCGGCTTTGCGGCCGGCGCTTTGGCTTCGCGCATTGAAGACTCCAGCCCGAAAGTCATCGTCAGCTCCGATGGCGGCTCGCGCGGCGGCAAGGTCGTGGAATACAAGCCCTTGCTGGATGATGCCATTGCCCAGTCCAGCCACAAGCCGGATGCCGTGCTGCTGGCCGACCGCAAGCTGACTGCTATGAAACTAGTAGCGGGACGTGACCATTTGTGGAGGGCTCTACGCGAGAAACACCTCAACACCGTGGTGCCCTGTGAGTGGGTGGATTCCACGCACCCCAGCTACACGCTGTACACCAGCGGCACCACCGGCAAGCCCAAGGGCGTGCAGCGCGACACCGGCGGTTACGCCGTGGCGCTGGCCGCTTCCATGAAGCACATTTATTGTGGCAATGCCGGTGAAACCTATTTCTCTACCAGCGACATCGGCTGGGTGGTGGGCCACAGCTACATCATCTATGGCCCGCTGATTGCCGGCATGGCCACCATCATGTACGAAGGCCTGCCCACGCGTCCCGACGGCGGCGTCTGGTGGAGCCTGGTCGAGAAGTACAAGGTCACGGTCATGTTCAGCGCCCCAACGGCTGTACGCGTGCTGAAGAAACAGGACCCGGCGCTGCTTTCCAAGTATGACCTGTCCAGTCTGCGCGCTCTGTTCCTGGCCGGTGAGCCGCTGGACGAGCCCACTGCGCAGTGGATCAGCGAAGGCCTGAAGAAGCCCATCATCGACAACTACTGGCAGACCGAAACCGGCTGGCCGATCCTGAGCATTGCCAACGGCGTGGAGAAAAAGCCCAGCAAGTTCGGCAGCCCCGGCGTGGCCATGTACGGTTACAACGTCAAGCTGATCGATGAAAACACCGGTGAGGAATTGAGAGAAGCTGACCAGAAAGGCGTGGTGGCCATCGAAGGCCCGCTGCCACCCGGCTGCATGCAGACCATCTGGCGCGACGATGAGCGCTTTGTCAAGACCTACTGGAAGAGCATCCCGGGCAAGCTGGTCTACAGCACCTTTGACTGGGGCGTGCGCGACAAGGACGGCTACTTCTTCATCCTGGGTCGTACCGACGACGTGATCAACGTTGCCGGCCACCGCCTGGGCACCCGTGAAATCGAGGAGAGCATCTCCAGCCATCCCAACATTTCCGAAGTGGCGGTGGTGGGCATTGCCGATGCGCTCAAGGGCCAGGTGGCGGTGGCCTTTGCCGTGGTCAAGGACGCCAGTGCGCTGGTGGACGACGCCGCACGCGCCAAGCTCGAAGCCGAGGTCATGAAGGTGGTGGATAACACCATCGGTGCGGTGGGCCGACCGGCCCGCGTGCGCTTTGTGACCGTGCTGCCCAAAACCCGCAGCGGCAAGCTGCTGCGCCGCGCGATTCAGGCGGTGTGCGAAGGGCGTGACGTGGGTGATTTGACGACCATGGAAGATCCGGCTGCGCTGCAGCAGATCCGGGATTTGCTGGCGTAAGTGGCTGGGCGCCGGAGCGTTGTGCTCCGTGTCCCCCGCCCGTTGCGCGGGCTCTTCTTGGACCTGCGCAGAACGCTCCGGCGCCCAGCCGGTCGCGTTAGTGGCGGCTCAGGCAAGTCGCCGCCGGGCCGCCCCAAGGCGACTTAGCCCCCTTGGGGGGCAGCGCAGTACGCGAAGCGACAAGCGTGGGGGCCTATTTCTCGCCCTGGTAGAAGCAGCGGGCGCAGACCTGCTGGTAGCGGTTGTTGCCGCCAATCTCCACTTGCTCACCGGCGTGCACCCGTCGGCCGCTGTCATCCATGCGGATGTTCATCGTGGCCTTGCGGCCGCAGGCGCAAATCGTCTTGATTTCCTCGATATCGTCGGCCAGGGTCAACAGCTGTGCCGCGCCGGGGAAGGCATTGCCCTGGAAGTCCGAGCGCAGACCGAAGCAGATGACCGGCAGGTTGCACACATTGGACAGGCGGTGCAACTGGCGTACCTGTGCGGGCGACAAAAACTGCGCTTCATCGATCAGCACGCAGGCCAGGCTTTCTTCATCGACAAGTTGCGTGAAGAAATCTGTGTCGGCATCGAACACACCGGCCTGGCGTTGCAGCCCCAGGCGCGAGGCAATGCAGCCCAGGCCGCTGCGGTCATCAATGGCCGCGGTGTACAACCGCACGCGCTGGCCCTGTTCCTCGTAGTTGTAGGCGATTTGCAGCAGCGCCGTGGATTTGCCGGCGTTCATGGCCGAGTATCGGAAAAAGAGTTTGGCCATGCTTGCTATGGATTGAGTAGCGCAATACGCTTATTTTATGAGGGCTAGGAGGCGGTTTCATCAATGATGCTGGCGCGCTCAAACAGTTCCACGGCGGTCTTGGCGACCTGCAGCGTGTCGTAGTAGGCGTAGGCCCCCACGCCCACCGCGCCCAGCAATGGCACAAAGCGCGCAGCCCCCTTGCTCAGCACTGCCTTGGACACCTGCACGCCAATTTGCTGGGCGATGTTCTGCAGCACCTTGAGCGAGGTCTGCTGCACCACCACGCGTTCACCGACCCGCACGACGACATCGCGCAACAGCTGGGCGGACACATGTTTGAACAGGCAGTACAGCATCTGTTCGCGCCCCAAAGTCTTGCGCTGGCCGTAGACCGCGGCGATGTCGGACACCATTTGCGCTTGCAGCTTCCACACCCCTACCAGTTCGGGCAGCACGGTCAGCCAGCCCAGAAAGCCGGGTGGCAGCGACAGCGAGCCCGATACCAGGCTGGCGGTGCGCGCCGCGCCGCGTGCAATGGCGTGTGCGCGCTCGGCCGGGTGTTCGCCCACCGGCTCGTTGCTGTCGGGCACCTGCAATACCAGCGCCAGCACTGCGTCGGTCAGCGCGTTGGGGTTGTCGTTGGTAGAAGGGGTCGTTGCCATGGGCCTGGCGTGCAAGGGGCGGTCAGACAATGTCGACGATGTGAAAACCGTAGTGGCCCGCGCGCCGGTCGGCAAAGTAGCGCTCCAGCGTCTCCTTGACGGTGCGGAAGGCTATCTCGTCCCAGGGGATTTCATTCTCGGCAAACAAACGGGCCTCTATCGTTTCGGAGCCGGGGTTGAAGTGGTCATGGATCAGGCGTGCCCGGTAGAACAGGTGAACCTGGCCAACCCGCGGCACATTGATCAGCGTGAGCAAATCCTGCATTTCGAACTGCGCACCGGCTTCTTCATCGGTTTCGCGCGCGGCGCCTTGCGCCGTGGTCTCGCCCAGTTCCATGAATCCGGCCGGCAGGGTCCATTTGCCCCAGCGCGGCTCAATATTGCGCTTGCACAGCAGCACCTTGTCGCCCCAATGGGGCACGGTTCCCACCACGTTGAGCGGGTTTTCGTAGTGAACCGTGTTGCAGCTGACGCAGACCGCGCGCTCCTTGGTGTCGCCATCGTCGGGCAGGCGGTAGACCACGGCGGTGCCGCACTGTTTGCAATGTTTGATGGGGCTGCGCAGCATGGGCGTGTCTGAAAACCGGATCAATCCCTGGTGATCACAGCGCAAGCCATACGCGGGCCGGAGTTGCCGGTCGGCTGGGTCTTGAAATCGTCGGCGTCGCGGTGGACGATCAGGCCGCGGCCGATGACGTCGGTTGCACCGTCGCCGACCGTGATGGTGGTGCTGGTGTAGCTGAATTTCGCCACGCCAGTGGCATCTGCTTTCAGACTGACCAGGTCACCGGCGTGGTGTTCGCTATGGTCGTGGGCGCCGTGGCTTTTTGCCAGCGGGTTGAAGTGTCCGCCGGTGCTCATGCCGTCACCGCTGGAGCAGTCACCCTTGTCGTGGATGTGAAAGCCATGCTCGGTGTTGGGTGCCAGCTCCCGCACTTCGCCGGAGACCAACACGGCGGTTCCCTGGCGCGCAAAGCGCACATTCCCTGTGACGGCATTGCCTGTGGTGGCCATCAGTTGCGCAGTTGCGGACGGGCCGCTGGGCGTGGTGGTGGTGGCACAGGCGCCCAGCAACAGGGCTGCGGCAAGGGGGATGCTGAGTTTGATCATGGTGAACGTCTTCGGTAGGAAAGAGTGGCTGGGAGGAAAAGTCTGCGTAGTATTCCACGAACCCGGGCTCAGGGTGCCAGCGGGCGCACCGACAGGCTTTGGGTTGCACGGCCGATCAGCCCTTGCTGGTCGTAGAGCGCCGATTCGGCCAGGCCGCAGCCATTGGCACCCAGCCAGGTGCGCGCGTCCAGGCACACCCATTCGCCCATGGGCGCGCGCAGCAGGTTGATGGTCAGGTCGGAGTTGACGAAGCTGAAACGCTGGTAGTCCAGCACAGCACTGATGCCGTTGCCCGAGTCTGCGGCCACGGCCACGCGCTGGTAGGGGCTGGGGGTCTCGCCAGCCACCAGGGGGTGGTGCAGGCGAAACCAGATGGCACAGGGGCCGTCAAAAATGTGACCACGAGCGGCACGCGTTTCGACCAGTTCGGCATAGCCGACATGGCGTCCTGCGAACGGAAAACTCACCACGGGTGCGTCGTCTGGTGGCAGCGGCACCAACGGCAGCGGGTGGCCCGCCAGACCCTCGGGCAGCACCAGCGCATTCTCGCGCTGGGCCAGGGCCGTAAAGACCCCGACTTCCTTGCCATGCGCCACCAGCGTGGCTGAAAAGTGCGCGGCATTGCGTCCGGCATAGACCGTCGTCACTTGAATATCCAGGTCACTGAGGGGCACGGGCCGCAGCAGGTTGGCGGTGAGGCGCGCGATATGCGTCAGGCCATGTTCGCGCGCCGCCGCCTCAAAGGCCCGGCAGACCAGGGCAATGGGGGGGCCGGCGTGCTGGTGTTCGGGGTTCCAGGGGCCGCGCGTCAGGGGTGTGGACTGGTAGCGGCCATCCGGGCGCGGCACATAGGCAGAGCTGGCTTGGGGATGCACGTGGCTTACTCCACGCGGACCTGGATCGTCTGCAGCCCGTCAATGCCTCCCACCAGCGTGTCGCCCCGCACCACGGCGCCCACGCCTTCGGGGGTGCCGGTGAAAATCAGGTCGCCCGGCTGCAAGGTCCATGCGGCGGACAGTTGCTCAATGGTTTCCGCAATGTCCCAGATCAGCTTGGCAACCGTGCTGCGCTGGCGGTCCTGGCCATTGACCTGCAGGTAGATGGCGGCGCTGGCGATGTCCGGCACCTGGGCCGCCGGGGTGATGGCGCCAATCGGGGCCGAGTGGTCAAAGCCTTTGCCAATGCTCCAGGGGCGGCCCTGTTTCTTCATGTCGTTTTGCAGATCGCGCCGCGTCATGTCCAGGCCGACCGCGTAGCCATAGATGTGTCGCGCCGCATCGGCGGCCGCGATGTTGGCGCCGCCCACACCGATGGCCACCACCAGCTCGATTTCGTGGTGCAGGTTGCGGGTGAGGCTGGGGTAGGGCATGGCAACCGTCTGGCCGGGTTCGGCCACCAGCACGGCGTCGGCGGGTTTCATGAAGAAGAACGGCGCCTCACGGCCGGTGCCGCCCATTTCCAGCGCGTGGTCAACATAGTTGCGACCGACGCAGTAGATGCGGTGCACCGGGAATCGCGGGGCCTGGCCGACAACGGGCACGCTGACGGGGGCTGCGGGGGCGAAGACGTAGGACATGGTGATTTCCTTTCCAGTCAGGCGGATTTGGTGACCAGGTCAAAGTGCTCCACCACCGGAGGACCGGCAAAGAATGGACCCACAATGGCGCGCCATTGGGTGAAGGCATCGGACTGGCGAAAGCCCACGGTGTGGTCTTCCAGCGTGTCCCAGAAAATCTGCAGGATGTAGCGCTCGGTGCTTTCAATCCCGCGGTTGACCTTGTAGCCCTGAAAGCCCTTGGCGCTGCCGATGACGGTGGCCAGGCCGCGCTGGATGGCCTCTTCAAAGGCAGCATTCTGGCCGGGGTGGATGCGGATGTCGGCGAGTTCGAGAATCATGGTGGCGGGCTCCAGACGGGTCGTTGATGGGCGTGCAGGGAGTCAATGGTAACGGGCTTGTCATGGGCTTGGTTTATGCTTGTTTCTATGACCAGCACACCGCTTGAAGCCCTTGATTGGCTGCAGCCCGAATGGCCCGCGCCGCCCAATGTACGGGCCGTTTGTACGACGCGCCATGGCGGGGTGTCCTCGTCATCCTATGACAGCCTGAATCTGGGTTCACATGTAGGTGACGATGCGACGCACGTGCAGCACAACCGCACCGTTCTGCTGCAGGCCCTGGCGGCCCGGCCGGTGTTTCTGAATCAGGTCCATGGAACCCGGATACTGGAACTGGCGGCCGACACCCCCGACACCCTGACCGCCGACGGTGCCTACACCCGGGCGTCCGGCCTGGTCTGCACGGTCATGGTGGCCGACTGCCTGCCCGTGCTGTTGTGTGATGCGCAGGGCACCCAGGTGGCGGCGGTGCATGCCGGATGGCGTGGGCTGGCGGGCGTAGCGGGCAGGGGCGTCGTGGAGCAAGCCGTTGAACGATTTTGGCCTCCAGCCCTCGTGGAATATGGTCAGTCAGCTACTGAACTGATAGCATGGCTGGGCCCATGCATTGGTCCACAGGCGTTCGAGGTGGGCGCCGACGTGCGGGATGCGTTCGTCAGCATTTCGCCCCAGGCCTCGGAATGCTTCCAGCCACTGGCCGGTGGCAAGTGGCTGGCGGACTTGCCGGCCCTGGCGCGCCAGCGCTTGCGGCAGTTGGGCATTACGCAGGTGTTTGGCAACGACAGCAGCCCGTCCTGGTGCACCGTTGGCAATCCGCTACGGTTCTTTTCCCACCGGCGGGACCGCGTCAGTGGGCGTCAGGCCGCCTGCATCTGGTTGAAGTGATGCCTGCAACTCGGCCGCCTCGCGTGCCCGGATGGCGCGTTTGCGCCCGGGCGCTCCCATGAAGTACAGGATCAGCCCCACGGGCAACAGGCCATACAGGACCAGTGTGATGATGGCGCCGAGCAGGGAGCCGTTGGTTGCCGTGGCTTCGGCCACGCTCATCATGACGGCCACATATAGCCATGCTATGGGAATGATGTACATAGGGTCACGAGGTATTTACCACATGTCAGGGAATCGTAGGGCGTATGCTGAGATACTAGGGCCTACTCGAAGACCAACGATTGAAAAGGTGACAGTGTGACGCAAAACGCTCCCGAATTCTGGACCCAGGCCTCCCAGCAGTTTCAGCAGTCCATGACAGAAAACTGGAGCAAGGCGGTGCAGTCGTTCCAGGGTATGGATTTGGGCGCCGTCGGTGGCAGCCTGCCGGGTGCTGGCGCCAAGCAGCCTGACATTCGTTTTGCGCCTGACAAGCTGCAGGCCCTGCAACAGCAGTATCTGCAGGACGCGGTGGGCCTGTTCAGCCACGGGTTTTCTGCTCCGAGCACAGCCGACAAGCGCTTTTCAGGCGATGCCTGGGGCAGCAACCCGGTGGCAGCCTATTCAGCAGCGGTCTATCTGCTCAACGCCCGCACGATGATGGGCCTGGCAGATGCCGTGGAGACGGATGCCAAGACGCGCAACCGTATCCGGTTTGCCGTCGAGCAGTGGATGGCCGCCGCTGCGCCCAGCAACTTCATGGCATTTAATGCCGAGGCGCAGAAGAAAGCCATTGAAACCAAGGGCGAAAGCATCGCCAAGGGCATGCAAAACCTGGTGCACGACCTGCGCCAGGGCCATGTGTCCATGACCGACGAGAGCCTGTTCGAGGTCGGCAAGAACGTGGCCACCACCGAAGGCGCCGTGGTGTTTGAGAACGCGTTTTTCCAGCTGATCGAATACAAGCCGCTGACCGCCAAGGTCTATGAAAAGCCCTTCCTGCTGGTGCCGCCTTGCATCAACAAGTTCTACATCCTGGATCTGCAGCCCGAGAACTCGCTGGTCCGCTACGCTGTGGCGCAAGGGCACCGCACCTTTGTCGTGAGCTGGCGCAACCCCGATGCGTCCATGGCCACGGCTACGTGGGACGACTACATCGAGCAGGCCGTCATCAAGGCCATTGCCGTGACACGCGAGATATCCGGTGCACCCACCATCAACGCCCTGGGTTTCTGCGTCGGCGGCACCATGCTGGGCACGGCGCTGGCCGTGCTGGCCGCCCGTTGCGAGAAGCCCGTGGCCAGTGCCACCTTCCTGACCAGCCTGTTGGACTTCACCGACACCGGCATCCTGGACGTCTTCATCGACGAAGCCTTTGTCCAATACCGCGAAAAGGAAATGGGCAAGGGCGGCCTGATGAAGGGCCAGGACCTGGCCAGCACCTTCAGCTTCCTGCGTCCCAACGACCTGGTGTGGAACTACGTGGTGGGCAACTACCTGAAGGGTGAAACGCCCCCGCCGTTTGACCTGCTGTACTGGAACTCTGACAGCACCAACCTGCCTGGCCCTTACTACGCCTGGTACTTGCGCAACACCTACCTGGAAAACAACCTCGTCAAACCCGGCAAGGTCACGGTTTGCGGCGAGAAGGTCGACCTGAACAAGGTCGACATGCCGGTCTATATCTACGGCTCGCGCGAAGACCACATCGTTCCAATTGGCGGCGCCTACGCGTCCACCCAGGTGTTGCCGGGCAAAAAGCGCTTTGTGATGGGCGCATCCGGACACATTGCCGGCGTGATCAACCCGCCCGAGAAGAAGAAGCGCAGCCACTGGATTCGCGCCGACGGCAAACTACCCAAGACGCAAGCCGCCTGGCTGGACGGCGCCACCGAGCACCCCGGCAGCTGGTGGACCGACTGGGCGGCTTGGCTCAAGGGCCATGCTGGCAAGCAAATTGCGGCACCCAAGACCTATGGCAAGGGCAAGTACAAGGCCACGCAGCCGGCTCCCGGTAGCTACGTCAAGGCCAAAGCCTGATCATTCTTATTTTGACCCACTGAAGGAAGAGAAAAAATGGAAGACATCGTTATCGTTTCAGCCGCCCGCACCGCCGTCGGCAAATTTGGCGGCACGCTGGCCAAGACCCCTGCGCCCGAATTGGGCGCTGCCGTTATCAAGGCACTGCTGGCGCGCACCGGTTTGGCGGCCGACCAGATCAATGAAGTGATTCTGGGCCAGGTGCTGGCTGCCGGTTCGGGTCAGAATCCGGCGCGCCAGTCCGTCATCAAGAGCGGCCTGGCCAAGGAAACACCAGGACTGACCATCAATGCGGTCTGCGGCTCGGGCCTGAAGGCCGTGATGCTGGCTGCACAAGCCGTGGCCTATGGCGACAGCGAAATCGTGATTGCCGGTGGCCAGGAAAACATGAGCGCCGCACCCCACGTGCTGCTGGGTTCGCGCGACGGCCAGCGCATGGGTGACTGGAAGATGACCGACTCCATGATCGTCGACGGGCTGTGGGACGTCTACAACCAGTACCACATGGGCATCACCGCCGAGAACGTGGCCAAGGCATACAGCATTACCCGCGACATGCAGGACGCCCTGGCGCTTGCCAGCCAGCAAAAGGCCGCTGCCGCACAAGACGCCGGCAAGTTTGTCGACGAAATCGTGCCCTTCAGCATCGCCCAGAAGAAAGGTGACCCCATCGTGTTTGCGGCCGATGAGTTCATCAACCGCAAGTCCAATGCCGATGCGCTGGCCGGTCTGCGCCCCGCGTTCGACAAGGCCGGTGGCGTGACGGCGGGTAACGCATCCGGCATCAACGACGGCGCCGCCGCCGTGATGGTGATGACGGCCAAGAAGGCAGCTGCCCTGGGCCTGACGCCCATGGGTCGCATTGCCAGCTTTGCCACCAGTGGCCTGGACCCCGCGCTGATGGGCATGGGCCCGGTGTCCGCGTCCCGCAAGGCGCTGGAGCGCGCCGGCTGGAAGCCGCAAGACCTGGATCTGCTGGAAATCAACGAAGCCTTTGCCGCACAGGCCTGCGCCGTCAACAACGAAATGGGCTGGGACACCAGCAAGGTCAATGTCAACGGCGGTGCCATTGCCATTGGCCACCCCATTGGTGCGTCCGGCTGCCGTATCCTGGTGACGTTGTTGCACGAGATGCAGCGCCGTGGTGCCAAGAAGGGCATTGCCAGCCTGTGTATCGGTGGCGGCATGGGCGTGGCCCTGACCATTGAGAGATAGTTAACCTGGGTTTTTGTGGGTCAGACCACTTTGCGCAGCAAATGTGTTCTGACCCCAACTGATTAAATGGCTGTTAGCCCTCATGAATAGTGGGCTTGCAGCTCCTGATTTTGTAGCGTGTCAAACCAAAGAGGAGAGAAAAATGAGTCAAAAAGTAGCATATGTGACCGGCGGCATGGGTGGCATCGGTACCGCCATCTGCCAGCGTCTGCACAAAGAAGGTTTCAAGGTCATCGCCGGTTGCGGCCCGACCCGTGACCACGCCAAATGGATTGCCGAACAGGCCGCATTGGGCTTCACGTTTTACGCATCCGTGGGCAATGTGGGCAATTGGGACTCCACCGTGGAAGCCTTTTCCAAGAGCAAGGCCGAACACGGCAGCATCGACGTGCTGGTCAACAACGCCGGCATCACCAAGGACCGCATGTTCCTGAAGATGACGCGTGAAGACTGGGATGCCGTGATCGAAACCAACCTGAACAGCATGTTCAACGTGACCAAGCAAGTGGTCGGCGATATGGTGGAAAAGGGCTGGGGCCGCATCATCAACATCTCATCGGTCAACGGCGTCAAAGGCCAGGCGGGCCAGACCAACTATTCGGCCGCCAAGGCCGGCATGCACGGTTTTTCGATGGCTTTGGCGCAGGAAATGGCGACCAAGGGCGTGACCGTCAACACCGTGAGCCCCGGATACATCGGCACGGACATGGTCAAAGCCATTCGCCAGGAAGTGCTGGACAAGATCATCGCAACGGTGCCCGTCAAACGCCTGGGTGAGCCCGGCGAGATTGCCTCCATCATTGCGTGGTTGGCGTCGGATGAAGGTGGTTATGCAACCGGTGCCGAGTTCTCCGTCAACGGTGGCTTGCACATGGGTTAAGACCCCGGTGACGGCGCTTCGTCACCTTGTTACAAAAAAACCTGCTTCGGCAGGTTTTTTTGTGCCGAAACTAACCTGTTTATGGGAGTCCGCGGGCATATAAATTGCGTAACATCTTGACTGAACAGTCAAAATCCTGCGGTATGCTTGCGTCAAGTCAAGTCAAGTTGGAGGCGCCAGTGTGTAGCGGTGGGGTGTGTGAATCGAAGAAAGAAAGCCCGTGAAGGAAAAAGACGATAGTGTCGTGATGGTAGACAGTAATTCGCTGAGGATTGGCATGTTCGTGGAACTGGATGTCGGTTGGCTGGCCCATCCATTTCCCACCGGTAGTTTCAAGATTTCTTCGAGCAAGCAGATCGATACCATTCGCAGTCTGGGCCTGGACCAGGTGCGCGTCAACACCGCCAGGAGTGATCCGGACCCGGCAGAGGCCGCCCCCGTTGCGGACCCGCAAGCGTATGCATTGGCGCAGGAACGCGCGAACGAGCGTGCCCAGGCTGCACAGCGCGAGGCATTGCAGCGCAAGGAGCGCGCTGAACAACTCTCATTACAGCAACGCACTCTGGTTGTATGCGAGCGCCGATTTGGCGAGGCCGTGCGGCAGTACCGCAAGACACTGGAGTTGATTCCCTCCCATCCCAAGGCTGCTGCCGAGCACTGCCACGCCATGGTCAGCGGATTTGTCGGTGAAATGCTGATGGAAGGCGAATCCGCCATCCGCCTGCTGACCGAGGCCGCGGGCGACAAATCCTCCATGCACCCGGTCAACGTCACCGTGGTGTCGCTGTTGCTGGGCAAGGCCATGGGGCTGCAGGAATCCGAACTGGTGGAACTGGGCATGGCTGCGTTTCTGCACGACGTGGGCAAGGCGCAGTTGCCGGATCGGGTGCGCTGGCTGGAAGAGAATTTCTCCACTGCGGAGTACAAGCTGTACCAGGAACATGTGGCGCTGAGCGTGAAGGTCGGACGGGCCATGGAGCTGCCCAAAGGCGCCTTGATGGCGATCGCGCAGCACCACGAACTGGTCGATGGCAGCGGTTTCCCGTTGCGGGCCAAGGGTGAGTCCATGGTGGTCGGTGCCCGCATCCTCGCGCTGGTGAACCGCTACGACAACCTGTGTAATCCCACACGCCCGGCCGCAGCCATGACGCCCCATGAGTCGCTGTCCCTGATCTTCGCCCAGTTAAAGACGCGTTTCGATTCGACCGCCCTGAGTGCGTTCATCCGCATGATGGGTGTTTACCCGCCCGGGTCGGTAGTGCAGCTGATCGACGACCGTTATGCAATGGTGGTGTCGGTCAACTCCTCGCGGCCATTGAAACCCCGTGTCATCGTGCACGAATCGGGTGTGTCCAAACACGAAGCCCTCATTCTTGATCTGGAGCACACGCCCCAGGTCGGCATCCGTCGCAGTCTCAAGCCCGCCGGGCTGCCCAGTGCAGCCATGGATTTTTTAGCCCCGCGCCAGCGGGTCAGCTATTTCTATGAACGGCTGGTGGACTCGCAGATGGGCGCGCTTGCATGACCCCAGAGAGCTGCGGACCCCTGCTGAATGCGATGATCGAGGCGGTCTGCCTGGTAGACCCCACGACTCTGCGCATCTGCGCAGCCAACCAGGTGTTTGCCAGTCTCGTGGGTCTGGCCCCTGTTGATTTTCTGAACAAACCTGTGGTCGAAATGACCAGTTCGCCGGAGGACCTGTTTTTTTGGGAAGACGTGGCCGCTGGGCTGGCCGACAACATCCTGTCGGAATCCCTGTTGCGCTGTGCGGATGGCGTTGCCATACCAGTGGAGCGCAAGGTCAGCCGAGTCTGGCTCAACCCCCAGGAACCGGTGTACCTGGTGGGGCTGCGCGACCTGCGCCAGCAGCGCCATGCGGAAGCCCAACTGGAAACCCGCATGGCCGAGCTGCGGGCCACGTTGGAGTCCACCGGCGACGGCGTACTGGTCGTCGATGTGGCGGGCGTGGTGCGGCACTACAACCGGCGATTTGTCGAGCTGTGGAACATTCCCACGGACCTGCTGGAAAGCCGTGACGACACGGTATTGTTTGCCCATATGACGGCCTGCGTGCAGGACGATGCGGCCTACCGGGATCGCCTGAGCGTGATTGCCGAAGACCCCAAGATGGAGTGCACCGATGTGCTGCTGCTGCGCTCGGGGCGCATGCTGGAGCGCGTTACGCTGCCGCAGATCAGCCGCGGCACCGTGCTCGGACGGGTGTTCTCGTTTCGCGATCTGACAGAACGCCTGGACGCACAAAAGCGCATCGAGGCCCTGGCCTATACCGATGTGCTGACAGGCCTGCCCAATCGCCTGTTGTTGGGCCAGCGGGTAGCCGTTGCGTTGCGCGCGGCCCAGCGCAACGGGTCAACCTTTGCCGTGATGTTCATTGACCTGGACCGCTTCAAGAACATCAACGATTCCCTGGGCCATGCTTTTGGTGACCGGGTGTTGATAGAGGCCTCTTTGCGCATCCAGCAGACCCTGCGGGAGGTCGATACGCTGTGCCGGGTGGGCGGCGATGAATTCATTGCGTTCCTGCAGGAAGCAGATGCCTTTGGTGCCGAAATTGTGGCCCGCCGCATCCTGGAAAAACTGGGCCAGGCCTTCGTGCTCGATGCCGTCAACTTTTCACTGGGTTGCAGTATTGGCGTGGCCATGTACCCGGAAGACGGTCGCACGCTGGATACGCTGATCCAGTGCGCCGATACCGCCATGTTTCGGGTCAAGGAGCGCGGGCGCGGCAATTTCCGTTTCTACCAGCCGCAGATGAATGTGGACCTGCTGTCGCGGGTCAAGATGGACCATGCGATGCGGCTGGCGATGGAGCAGGGCTTGTTCCGATTGCACTACCAGCCGCAGATCGCATTGTGTGACGGGCGTCTGCTGGGGGTGGAGGCTCTGATCCGCTGGCGCGATGCCGAGCTGGGCAATGTGTCGCCCGCCACATTTATCCCGCTGGCCGAAGAGTCCGGGTTCATCATCACCATCGGCAACTGGGTGATGGGCGAGGCGGTCCGCCAAGCCGTGGTCTGGCAGACGGCGGGTCGGCCGGTGGTGGTATCGGTCAACGTCTCGGCGCTGCAGTTTCAGCAGGGTGACTTTGTCGAACGTGTCGCCAGCGCCATTGGCGACGCGGGGCTGGACCCGTCCCTGCTGGAGCTGGAGTTGACGGAGTCCATCCTGATCAAGGACATCAATGAAACCCTGGCCCGCCTGCACGCCCTGGCGGCGCTGGGCGTGAGCCTGGCGATTGACGACTTTGGCACCGGATACTCCAGCCTGGCTTACCTGAAGAAATTTCCCATTTCCAAGCTGAAGATCGACCGGGCCTTTGTCATGGGCTTACCGGCGGACGAAGGCGACCGGGCGATTGTCGGTGCCACCATCGCGATGGCGCAGGCACTCAAGCTGTCGGTGGTGGCTGAAGGCGTTGAGACAGACGCGCAACGCGACTTTCTGCAAGGGCTGCACTGTGAAGCGTTTCAGGGCTTTCTGTGCTCGCCGGGTCTGGCGGCAGAAGACTTTGACAAACTGTACGCGACCCTGCCGAAATCCTAGCCTTAGCCGTGCAGGCCTTTCCAGAGCATGTAGCTGGCCAGGCCGTACAGCACGACGGCAAAAATTTTCTTCAATTTGGCCACGGGCAGGCGGTGCGCCATCCTGGCTCCCAGCGGTGCTGTGAAAACGCTGCAGCTGGCAATCACGGCCAGCGCCGGTAGCCACACATAGCCCAGGGAGTGGGGGGGCAGGTCGGGCAAGGCTGCGCCGCTGATGACATACCCCACCGTGTTGGCCAGCGCAATCGGGAAGCCCAGCGCCGCGCTGGTGGCCACCGCGTTAAGGATGGCCACGTTGTGCGCCACCATGAAGGGCACGCTGATAAACCCGCCGCCAGCACCAACCAGTCCGGACAGGAATCCGATCACGCTGCCCGCCGCCAGTTGGCCCGCAGTGCCCGGCATCTGGCGACTGGGCTTGGGCTTTTTGTCCAGAAACATCTGGGTGGCGGAAAACCCCACAAACGCTGCAAAGAAGATCGCCAGGGCCGTGCCCTTGAGCAGGGCAAACACGCCCGCGCTGGCGATGGCACCGCCGATGACGATACCCGGTGCCAGGCCCCGGGCGATATCCCAGCGCACCGCACCGCGCTTGTGGTGTGCGCGCACGCTGGAGATGGACGTGAACATGATGGTTGCCATCGACGTGGCAATCGCCATCTTGACCGCCAGATCGGCACTGACGCCCAGTGTCGACAGGATGATGGTCATGAAGGGGCCGATCAGCATGCCCCCGCCAATGCCCAGCAGGCCCGCCAGAAAACCGGTGGCCAGGCCCAGCGTGGCCAGTTCAACTATGAGCAGGGGGTCGAGCATTGCGCGGTGTGGAAAGAAGCGTAAAGGGTGTCTGCAAATGCCACCGGTCCGGCATCCCGAACCGGGGTTCAATCTATCCGGTGACAAGTGCAGGAAATTCATGAAAATGCCAATGTGGAGTGTAGTCTGCTCCCTTGATGGCAAGTGGCCAGGATCTACTGACCCATTCGCACAAGGTACGCCTTGTAGTCGGAAAACGACGTGTTGGTGGGCTCCAGGGAAATGGCTTGCTCCACACGCTTGAGGGCTTCGTCAGGGTGGGTGCGCGACTCCTCGATCAACGCGATTCCGTAATAGGCATTTGCGCTCGGCTTTTCTGTCAGACTGCGCAGAAAGAACTCCTCAGCCAGTTCCACCTTTCCAAGCCCCAGTTGGGCCATGCCCATGCCAACTTGAACGCGCGCGTTGTTTGGATCCAATCGCATCAATTCCGAAAGTACGCGATCCGCCTCGCGAAACTGTCTCAATAAGGTGTGAACTTCGGCCGTTCTGATGGATGCCAGGAAACCGGTTTCATAGTCGGTTGCAAGGGCGGCGCAACTTTGGTAGTACTTCAGTGCCTCTGCGGGTCTGTTCAGGGCGTAGAGAGACTCGCCGATGCGGTATTTCAGCAGCGGGTCGCGGCTATTCCTGGACTCCGCGGCGCTCAGCGCTTCGAGCGCCTTGTCGTGTTGTCCCAATGTCTGCAAGACCACACCAATGTTGTATTGCCCCACGCCGTGCAACGCGCCCAAGTTGTCCGCGCGATGAAAGTCCTCCAGCGCATGGCGGATGTCTCCCCGAGACAAGTATGCCGCGCCCCGGTTGATGTAGTGCCTCCATACGCCAAATCCGCGCAAGAGAGGATTCTGGTTAGATTTCTCAATGGCATCCGACCATATCGTCACGTCGCTGGTGAACGTGCGGGCGCGGTTCATCGCAACGCCGCCGTGCAAGACTGAGACGGCAAACGCTGCAACGAGAAGCTGTTTCTTGGTGCAGTGAGTGAAAGCCAGCGCAAGCAAGCCAGGTAGGCAAATCGCCCAAAAATAGCTCCTGTATATGGCAAATGGTTCTTGAATTCTGATGATCCAAATCTCGGTTTGGAAGAGGATCATCGGGACCAGTATCAGCACGGCCAGGAGTCTTCTCTTGGGGGACTCGTTGAATAGCGAAATGGACGCAAAGACGAGAACCGAGACAAATGCCAACGCCAGTGGCACATAGAACCCAACGGACTCAACCAGGGGAAAAACCGTCTGCAAATCTATTGCCAGCCAATTTGGATTGGGGATTGCCCAAAGCAGGCCGTAGACGAAGAACAGGTTCAGTTGATTCGCCAGATGCAGAAAGAACAAGACGCTCGCGTTTTCAGCGCCGGACAATCCGACCCGCGTTAGATAGGTCTGCGCAGCTGGTTCATAGGGTACCAACAGCGACAAATGGTAGTTTTGAAGAAAGATTCCGGCAATCAGCGCAGCGACGCCAAGTGTTAGTCCTATGGCCACCCCAGTGCGCTTTGCGGAGGGCCTTCGCACAGCAATAAATAGCAGCGGCAGCAGGAACACGGCCATAACGGCCAGCTCTTTCGACAGCACTGCGAGTGCGTAGAACAGAAATGAAAAGCCGATGGAAACCCTGCTGCGTGTCTGCAGACCGTGCAGGAAAGAGGCCACCATGAGCAGCGTGAAAAAGGTGGCCAGAAGGATGGATCGCTGCACCAAATAGGCAGTCGCATAGACAGCCGATGGATTGAGCGCAAAAAGCGCAATGCCAATCCGTACTGGGTTTCTGTGGTCTGCCGGCGCTTCGGAGTGTTTCGCGGTGTCATTGTCGGCAGAAAGCGCCATGAATGTGATCGTTGTGAAATACAGCAACACCACAACAAACCCATGCAAGGCCAGATTGAATACTTTTTGCGCAACGATGCTCTTGGCAAAAAGCTGATCGATTCCGACGTATGTCAAATTCGTCACAAGGCGTGGCAACGTGGAAAGCAAGTGCGGACGCAGTGCACCGTCGCGAAGGATCTGGGCATCGTCAAATACGACGATGTTTGTCATAGCCGGGACATAGATGACGCCCAGGGCGACTCCTATCAATGCCAGGAAAAAGAGATCCGTGAGGATTGCTGTGTGCTTCTGATGCATGGGTCCAACGTTCGGTCTGGTCGTCCGGAACTGTGCGATGACAAATTGTTGCAATAAAAGGGTTGGCGTCTTGCGGGGGCAAGGACCCCGGCCTTGCGCGCCGTTTGGAGCGTGTAGACTCTGCGGCAGTCGATTTTCCGCTCGAAGTTTGTTGTTGTAGGGGCGGGCGGTCCGATCTTAAACAGGAGCTAGGTATGGGATTTGAAGTTCAGCAGGCGCCGCGCCGCCCAAAAGTGGACGGGTTGCGGGTGGCAATTGTCTCCTGGAGTGCAGTGCTAATGATCGGGTGTGGTGGTGGAGGTGGGAATACAACACCGGACACCGTTGCCAGTACGCCGCCGGTCATCAATACGCCGGCCTCGACGCTTGCGCCGATGGTCGATGCCTTCGGCACGGTGTTAAAGGAAGAAGATTTTGGCAAGGGCGAAGCCACTGCCGCAGGGGTAAGCGGTACGGCGGCGGACGGCGCTCCGATTGCCAATGCGATCGTTCAAATCATTGACAACGCGGGTCACAAAGTGACTGGCAGGACGGACGCGAATGGCACCTACCGTCTGAGAATTGACGGATTTGTGCCACCGCTGATTGCCAGCGTGGTCAGACCAGATGGTTCTTCCTGGTATTCACCCTCGATGGACGCACCGGTCGTTCGTGGCTTCATCAACATTTCGATATCCGGGTTGACTGACTTTGTTGCCGCGAAGGTGGCTGAGGCCGCCAATTTGAGTTCGTCGGCGCAGTTGACGCCCGCTATTTTGCTGGGCAATTCTGCGGCGCTGGCTGCAGCGAAAAAGAACTTGAACACTCTGGTGCTGCCGCAACTTCAGGAAGCAGGTCTTGACCCGCTGAAGTTTGACCCCGTTTTGACCGTATTCGTTGCGAACGGCAAGGGCTATGACGCAGTGCTGGATCGCGTGTTGGTGACCAATTCGACAGTCACGACCACCAGCATTGTTCCTCTCAAAAGCATTTCCGGAACCGTAGATTGGCCAGGCGCCGTGGTTTGTGTGACAACGGTTACGACCGTCGGAATAACCCCGTGTTCGTTGACGCTGGGGCTTCGCAGTGAACAGCTGCCGGTCAAGTACCCGTCTACCATTTTTGAGTTCAAGACGCGGTTGCCGTCAAAGGCAAACTACTCCGTATCGGTCATTGGTGTGTCGCTTGACCTATCCGCCCGAGGCGGCTGTGCGATGGCCAATTCGCAAGGGGTGGTCGGCGATACGGATGTAAAAAACGTCGGTGTCTTTTGCAGATAGCCAGCGGGCGCTGCCAACGAGTCTCGTGAGTTGGCAGCCACTATGGGGTGTGCCAACTGAACCAAGCTGAAAGTAGCTGTTTGGTTCTTTCAATCGTGACGATAACGATAGGTGTCTGCAAATGCCACCGGACCGGCATCCTGAACCGGGGTTCAGGTGGGCGAGGTCAGCGCCAGCTTTGGGTTCATCTAACGCGAGATGATCACGCTAGCAGGGCAATGTTCCAAGCCCGGGCTCTATGAGCATTGGTTCAAGGAAATATAAAGCCCGGCGAGCACTGCAGACGGTGTTGATTGTAGGCCCAACGTTGCCGGGCCAGACGGACTAAATCAGGCGGCCGTCTTCGCTGAGCGCCTCGTCCAGACGCTCCAGCAGGGAAATCAGCAGCACGTTGGAGTCGGTTGCGTCCGGGGTCACCGCCGCAGGTTGGCCCTGGACGTCGGTCTGCGCCTGGACGACGGGCGCCGTGCTGGCTGCGACTGGCGAGCGGTCGGTGACGTCAAACGCCAGGTTCAATGCGGCCAGCACCGCAATGCGGTCGCGTGCCCGGACCTTGCCCGCGTCGCGGATCTTGCACATGGCGGTGTCGACACGTTCCACTGCTTCGAGCAAGCGGGCGTCTCCGCCTTCGGGGCAACCCAGCAGATAGGTTTGCCCCATGATTTGAACTTCAAGCTGTTTCATGATGGGTCTTTTTGCACGGTCGGCGCGTCCGGAAGTCTTTCAAGCAAGGCATCCACCCGGGAGCGCGCCGCGTTCAGGCGCGACTTCAGGGAGTCCCGCTCCTGGGTCAGCGCTTCTACCTGCTGCGTGAGCAGCACGTTGGTGCGTTGCAACTCACCGTAACGCACCAGCAGGCGCTCAACGCGCTCGGCAATTTGGTCGATGTGGTTCTGGTTCGCCATAGACTGCACATTGTAGGGTTAGGGCAAGGAACTTGACGTAAAATTCCTGCGTTGGTTCTCGCGGCGTGGTTCACACGCAGCAGTTCAACGGGAAGCAGGAGGGCAAGCTGGTCACAGCACTCGCCTAACCTGCGCTGCCCCCGCAACGGTAAGTGGACGAATCGTTTCGCGATTCCGCTCCCATCAACAGCCACTGGACGCCTTGAACAAGCGTGTGGGAAGGCGATGGGAGTTGCTCCACCAGCCCGGATACCGGCCAACACGGTGGTTGCACGCTAGTCGGGCATCCGTGATGCCCATGCGCTGTCGGGGAAGACGGCGAGGGCTTTTTGTTGATGGTCTCCTTCTTATTATGAAAAACTGCACTACCCGTGCGCGCTTTGCCACGCTGTCCGTGGCCCTGGGCGCCGCTTTGTCGGCCCACGCCCAATCGCAACTGCAACTCCCTGAAAAAATCGTCACCGCCTCCCGCGTGGCTACTCCGGTAACCGATGTGTTGGCCGATGTGTCCGTCATCGACCGGGCCACGCTGGAGCTGGCCGGGCAGTCGTCGTTGCGCGACCTCCTGGCCCAGTTGCCGGGTGTGCAGATCAGCAGCAGCGGCAGCTACCGTTCGACGACCGGACTGTTCCTGCGCGGCGCGGTCACGTCCCAGACCCTGGTGCTGATCGACGGTGTGCGCGTCGGCTCGGCCACATCGGGCGGCGGCTCGCTGGAGAATTTGCCGCTGTCGCACATCGAGCGCATTGAGATTTTGCGCGGTGCCGCTTCGGCGCTGTATGGCCCGGATGCCGTGGGCGGCGTGATCCAGATCTTCACCCGCGAGGCCAGCCAGGCACTGGAGCTGGGCGCCAGTGCGGGCGTTGGCTCCGATGGCCAACAGCAAGCCAGCGCCCATGTGAGTGGCAGTAGCGGTGTGATGGGCTACAGCTTTGGCGTCTCGCGCGAGAAGGCGACGGGCATCAGCGCGGTTTCCAATCCCGCCTCGGGCAGCTACAACGCCGATGAGGATGGTTTTGACGCCAGTAGCGCCGATTTCCGTCTGTCGGCGCAAATCAACCGTGCGCATGGCCTGCGCCTGAGCCTGTTGCGCAGCGACACCAACTACGGGTTTGACTCCACCCCCTTTCCCAATCCGCTGGGCCTGAACCGCCTGACATCCGACGCCCGCGGCAAGACCGGCCTGGGCCACGCGACGCTGCAGTGGGACGCGCAGTGGCTGCCGCAGTGGCACTCCACGCTGACTGCCGGCACCAGCAACGAGCAATCGCTGGGTGACTATTTCCGCACCACCGACGGTGCCAACGGCGGCACGACCCAGTTCAACACCAGCCGCCGCCAGGCCACGTGGCAGAACGACATCACACTGGACAAGGACATCCTGTCGCTGATGCTGGAGAGCCGCAATGAGTCTGTGGACAGCTCCACCGCCTACACCGTGACCAGCCGCGACGTGCGCAGTGCGCTGGTGTCATACGCGCTGAACCGCCCGCTGTGGAATGCGCTGCTGGTGGCCCGCAATGACGAGAACTCGCAGTTTGGCAACCTCAACAACTGGGCGGTGTCGGGCGGCTACCGCATGACCGACAGCCTGCGCGCCGTGGCCAGCCTGGGTACCAGTTTCCAGGCGCCGAGCTTCAACCAGCTGTACTACCCCGGCTTTGGCAATACGGCCCTGGTGCCCCAGAAGAACCGCGCCACCGAGCTGGGTCTGAAGTACCGCGCGGGTGACGTTTCCATGGGCGCTGTGGTCTACCACAACGACATCCAGGGCTTCATCATCCCGACCACCAATGTGCAGAGTTCGCTGGCGGTGCTGCGCGGCGTCACGTTGACGGGCGATGTGCAGGCAGGTAACACGACCTACAGCCTGTCCTACGACTACGCTGATCCCCGGTCCTACTCGACCAGCCCGGCGGCTAACGATCTGCGCCTGGTGCGCGTTGCGCGCAACGTTTTCAATGCCCGTATTAACCAGCACATGGGAAATTTCAATGTGTTTGGCGAGCTGAAGGTGTCGGGTGACCGCGAGGACAACAACCTGACCTTCAGCGGGCGCGACCTGTTGCCGGGCTACACCCTGCTGAACCTGGGTGTCGACTGGAAGCTGCAGAAGGATGTTGCACTGCTGGCGCGCGTCAACAACCTGACGGACGCGCAATACAACCTGGCCAATGGATTCTCCATGCCGGGGCGCAATCTGTTTGTGTCCGTGAACTGGGCGATGTAGATGCTTGACTTTCCGCTCGGGCCGCAGCGCATCGTTTGCCTGACCGAGGAGACCACGGAGTGGCTGTACCTGCTCGGGCAGGAGCAGCGCATCGTCGGTATTTCGGGCTACACCGTGCGGCCCAAGCGTGCGCGTGACGAAAAGCCCAGGGTCAGTGCCTTTCTGAGCGCCAAGATCGACAAGATCATGGACCTGCGGCCCGACTGCGTGCTGGGCTTTTCCGATCTGCAGGCCGACATCGCGGCCGAGCTGGTGCGCAAGGGCGTGCAGGTCACCATCTTCAACCAGCGCAGCGTTGCCGAAATCTGTTCCATGCTGTACCAGGTCGCGGCCATGGTGGGCGAGGCCAAGCAGGGCCTGCAACGCATTGAAGCGATACAGGCCGACCTGCGTGCCATGCAAGCCGCGGTGGCGGCGCGCGTGGCCGCCGGTGCGCGCCGCCCCAGGGTTTTTTTTGAGGAGTGGGACACCCCCCACATCAGCGCCATCCGCTGGGTCTCCGAACTGCTGGCCATCGCCGGGGGCGACGATTGCTTCCCCGAGCTGGCGCACGAGTCGCTGGGCAAAAACCGCATCATTGCCGACGGTGCCGAGATTGTGCTGCGCAACCCGGACATCATCCTGGGCTCGTGGTGCGGCAAGAAATTCCGCCCGGAGAATGTGGCCGCCCGTGCAGGCTGGAGCGCGGTGAACGCCGTGCGCCACGCCCAGTTGTTTGAAATCAAATCCCCCGACATCCTGCAGCCCGGCCCGGCAGCACTGACCGACGGTGTGGCCAAGATGCACGCCATCATTCTGCGGTGGATGGATGCTGATCTGGCGGGAGCACTTAAGTCATGACTACGCCGATGAACCCCCAGGCTTTGACGGTGGCCCGCAGCGAACTGATTCTGGGTGGCCAGAAGAGCGGCAAGTCGCGCCGCGCGGAGCTGCTGGCACGCCAGTGGCTGGAGCAGTCCGGCGGCCACCGCGCGGTGTTGA
>Ga0208398_100344_pt1 | contig 36293 bp, 24 predicted proteins | sample LakWasMe79_HOW10_2_FD_183905 | JGI IMG/M metagenome (GOLD analysis project Ga0208398, IMG submission 183905) | Freshwater sediment methanotrophic microbial communities from Lake Washington under simulated oxygen tension - Sediment Metagenome... | ecosystem: Environmental > Aquatic > Freshwater >...
TCACCGGCTGGCTGCTGGCCTACCTGCCGTGGGTGCTGGCCGCGGGCCTGGCGCTGTCGGTGGCCACGCTGGCCGCGGCGGTGGGCCTGCTGCTGCGGCTGGAGTGGGCGCGCCGCACCTTCATCGGCCTGCTGCTGGTGGCCATGGCCGTCAATCTGGGCGGGCTGTGGCTGCAGCAGGAACTGATGCTGTCCCTGGTCGACGCCACGCTGCAGCAGGCGCCGCTGCCACCGCAGGTGGCGGGGGTGTTCGGCGGCTTCGTGGTGGCGGCGCGGTCGGCGTCGGTGTTGGTCACGCTGGCCGGCAGCGCGCTGCTGGGCTGGATCGCCTGGCGGCTGACCTTGCCCTTCGTGCGCCGCGAGTTCCTCTGAGTCCGGGTTCGGCGCAGCCTCAGGGGGTGATGTCGCCGTCCAGATAGAACCAGCGTCCGTCTTCGCGCACGAAGCGGCTGGTCTCGTGCAGCCGGTGGGCCCGGCCGCCCAGCTTGCTGCGGGCGACGAACTCGACGCTGGCCTGGTCGTCGTTGACCACTCGGTGGCCGCGGACCTGCAGCCCCAGCCAGCGTTGGCCGGGCTCGAAGTCGATGTGCGGCGGGCAGGTGCTGGGATGCCAGGTGGCGCGCAGGTAGGCAGCGTCCTCACGCACGAAGGCGCTGTAGCGCGAGCGCATCAGCGCCTCGGCGTCGGGCGCCTGCAGGTGCAGCGGGCCGGCATGCCAGCGGCCGCAGCAGTCGGCATAGGGGCGGGTGCTGCCGCAGGGACAGGGCGCGGGGTGGGGCGGGCTGGCGGGCATGGGCGGCATGATGCCGCAGGGCGGCTGTGGCGCCCCGGGGAGCCACCGCTACACTGGCCCGGCACCCTGCATCTGACACCGGCCCCAGAGCCGCCCAGGAGACACCATGCTCGACCCGCAAGCCAAGGCGCTGCTCGACCTGATGGTCGAGCGCGGCGTGCCGCCCACCCACACCCTGACGCCGCAACAGGCGCGTGCCTTCTACCGCGAGCGCCGTGCTGCCACCCAGCCCGAGCCCAAGCCGCTGGCCGAGGTGCGCGACCTGGTGGCGCCCGGCCCGCTGGGGGACATCCCGCTGCGGTTGTACCGGCCGGCACAGGCCGCCCGCCCGGCGGCGCCCACCCTGGTCTACTTCCACGGTGGTGGCTGGGTCATCGGTGACCTGGACACCCACGACGTGCTGTGCCGCGACCTGGCCGACCAGTCCGGCTGCGTGGTGGTGGCGGTGGACTACCGCATGGGCCCGGAGCACCGCTTTCCGGCCGCCGTCGACGATGTGCTGGCCGCCACCCGCTGGCTGCAGGCCCAGGCCGATGCGCTGGGGCTGGACGCCACGCGCTTCGCGGTGGGTGGCGACAGCGCTGGCGGCAACCTGGCCGCGGCCACCGCGCTGGCCTGGCGTGATGCCGGCGAGCCGCTGCCGCTGAAGTTCCAGCTGCTGATCTACCCGGCCACCGACATGCGCGCGCAGGCGCCCTCGCACCAGCACAACGGCCAGGGTTATCTGCTGACGTCCGACACCATCGCCTACTTCCGCGGCCATTACCTGGCGCCCGAGCAGCATGGCGACTGGCGTGCCTCGCCGCTGCTGCACTACGACCATGCCGGCCTGCCGCCGGCGCTGGTGCTGACCGCCGGTTATGACCCGCTGCGCGATGAGGGCCTGCAGTACGCCGACAAGCTGTCGGCCGCCGGCAGCCCGGCCCAGCACCTGTGCTTCGAGCGCCAGATCCATGGCTTCATCACCATGGGCCGGGTGCTGGACGAGGCCCACACCGCGGTCGGCCTGTGTGCGCTGGCGCTGCGCCGGGCGCTGGCCTGATGCAGCAGATCGGCCGCGTGGCCGCTGCCTACAATTGCCACTGCCAGCGCTGAGCCCGGGGAACCGAAGCGACGGCACCCGACTCCATCTCCCCTCGATGCCCATCCAACGACGCCACTTCAGCGCGGCCCTGGCCGCCTCTGCCACCGCCGGGCTGCTGCTCGGATCGCCCACCGCACGGGCCCAGTTCCGGGTCGAGATCTCGGGCATCGGCGCCACCCAGCTGCCGCTGGCCATCCCCCGTTTCCGCGACGAGGACCGCAGTGGCCAGGCGCTGTCGGCCATCGTGCGTGCCGACCTGGAGCGCAGCGGGGCGTTCCGCATCGTCGATTCCAGCGGCGCGCTGGACGAGCGCAGCCAGCCGTCGTGGCCCGACTGGCGCGCCCGCGCCGCCGACGCGCTGGTGGCCGGTTCCGCCACCCGGCTGGCCGATGGCCGCGTTGACGTGCGCTACAAGCTGTGGGACGTGGTCAAGGGGGAGGCCCTGGCCGGTGAATCGCTGCCGGTGCCGGTGGCCGACCTGCGCCTGGCCGCCCACCGCATCGCCGATGCGGTGCAGGAAAAGCTCACCGGCGAGCGTGGTGTCAACGCCACCCGCATCGCCTACGTCACCCGCTCGGCCAACCGCTACACCCTGCGCATCACCGACGCCGACGGCGAAGGGGGCCAGGTGGCGCTGGCCAGCCCGCAGCCCATCATCTCGCCGGCCTGGTCGCCCGACGGCCGCAAGCTGGCCTATGTCTCGTTCGAGGCCGGCAAGGCCGTGGTGATGGTGCAGGACGTGGTCAGCGGCGACCGCCGCGCCGTGGCCAGCTTCAAGGGCAGCAACAGCGCACCGGCCTGGTCGCCCGACGGCCGCCGGCTGGTGGCGACACTGTCGCGCGACGGCGTCTCGCAGCTCTACCAGATCGACCTGGGGGGTGACGGCCTGCGCCGGCTCACCACCAGCAACGCCATCGACACCGAGGCGGTGTTTTCGCCCGACGGCCAGGCGCTGTTTTTTGTCAGCGACCGCGGCGGCGGCCCGCAGGTCTACCGCATGCCGGCGGCCGGTGGGGCGGCCGAGCGTGTCACCTTCAACGGCAGCTACAACATCAGCCCGGCCATCAGCCCGGACGGCCGGATGCTGGCCTATGTCAACCGCGGCAGCGGCTTCCGGGTGATGGTGATGCCGCTGGACGGCAGCGCGCCGCCGCTGGCCGTCACCGACACCAACGATGACGAGAGCCCCAGCTTTGCACCCAACGGCCGGCTGCTGATCTACGCCACCCGCAGCCAGGGCCGCGACGTGCTGATGACCACCACGCTGGACGGCAAGATCCGCACCCGCCTGCTGTCGTCCGGCATCGACGTGCGCGAGCCGGCCTGGGGGCCGTTCGGCCGATGAGCCGCCTGGCGGGTGAAGCGCGGCTGTGGAAAGGGGTGGGGCCGGGCGGCCTGCACCCTCGGACCTGCCGGCCTGTGGCCGGCGCCCGGGCGGCCGCAGGCCGCTCTTGATCGAGGAGTGATGACGATGATGGGATTTCGCACAGGCACCCTGGTGTCGCTGGCCGCGCTGCTGCTGGCGGGCTGCGGGTCGACGGTCAAGCTCGACGAGACGCCGGTCGAGACGCGCACCCCCACCGCGGTCAACGCCGGCGGGGCCGAAGGCAGTGGCACCGCGGCGCGCGGCGCCAACAGCAGCGGCACCGCAGCGCAGTCGCAGGTGGCCACGGTCAACCTGCCGGTGGCCGGCGCCGCGGGCGCAGGGGACGCAGGTCGGCTGGGCCGTATCGTCTACTTCGACTTCGACAGTTATGTCGTCAAGGACGAGTTCCGCGGCCTGATCGACGGCCACGCCAAGGCGCTGGCCGCCAACCGCAGCAAGCGCATGCTGGTCGAAGGCCATACCGACGAGCGTGGCGGCCGCGAGTACAACCTGGCGCTGGGCCAGAAGCGTGCCGAGGCGGTGGCCAAGTCGCTGACGCTGCTGGGCGCCGGCGAGGCCCAGGTCGAGGCCGTCAGCTTCGGCAAGGAACGCCCGGTCGCCGAAGGCCACGACGAGGCCGCCTGGGCGCAGAACCGGCGTGCCGAGTTGAAGGACCGGTGACCATGGCCTCCCCCCGTAGCGCCTTCGGCGCTGTCCACGGCCTCGCAGAGCCCGGCCGGCGCGCCAGGCGGCAGCTGGCTCAAATCAGCACACTCGCCGCAACCGCGCTGCTCGTGCTGTCGGCGGGCAGCGCGCACGCCGGGCTGTTCGACGACGAGGAGGCGCGCAAGGCCATCCTGGACCTGCGCACCCGCATCCAGGCCAGCGACGACAACGCGCGTGGTCGTCTGGCCGAGCTGTCCAGCGCCAATGCGCAGTTGCTGGAGCAGGTGCAGCAGCTGCGCCGCAGCCTGCTCGACCTGAACAGCCAGCTGGAGCTGCAACGTGGTGAAAACGCCAAGCTGCGGGGCGCGCAGGAGCAGTTGGCGCGCGACGTGGCCGAGGTGCAGCGTGCGCTGAAGGACGTCTCCAAGGGGGTGGACGACCGGCTGCGGCCGCTGGAGCCGCAGAAGGTCAGCGTCGACGGCAAGGAGTTCCTGGCCGACCCCGAGGAAAAACGTGGCCACGACCAGGCCATGGCCGCGCTGCGCAGCGGTGACTTCGACAAGGCGGCCAGCGCACTGGCCGCCTTTGTGCAGCGCTACCCGGGCAGCGGTTACGCCGACTCGGCGCGCTTCTGGCTGGGCAATGCCCTGTACGGCCAGAAGAACTACAAGGAGGCCATCGCCGTGTTCCGTGCGTTGGCCGGCGCGGCCCCCAACTACCCACGCACGCCCGAGGCCCTGCTGGCGGTAGCCAACTGCCAGATCGAGATGAAGGACAACCGGTCGGCCCGCAAGACGCTGGACGAACTGCTCAAGGCCTACCCCGCCAGCGAGGCCGCGGCCGCCGGCAAGGAACGGCTGGCCAGCCTCAAGGGCTGAGGCCGGAGCGAGGCACAGACCATGACCGAAGCCGCGCTGCTGTCGCTGCAGCACCAGGTGCTGTGGGCCGCGCTGGCGTTGGGCATCGCCTTTGGCGCGATCGCCCAGCGCACGCATTTCTGCACCATGGGGGCGGTGGCCGACGTGGTCAACATGGGCGACTGGTCGCGCCTGCGCATGTGGGCCCTGGCGGCCGGCGTGGCCATGCTGGGCTTCAATGCCGGCGTGGCGCTGGGTTGGGTCAAGGCGGCCGATTCGCTTTATGCGGCGCCGGCGCTGCTGTGGCTGTCGCAGCTGGCCGGTGGTGGCCTGTTCGGCTTCGGCATGGTGCTGGCCTCCGGCTGCGGCAGCAAGACGCTGGTGCGCATCGGCGGTGGCAATCTGAAGTCGCTGGTGGTGTTCCTGGTGCTGGGCTTCTCGGCTTTTGCCACGATGCGTGGCGTGACCGCGGTGCTGCGGATCAACAGCGTTGACCGCGCCACGCTGGCGCTGCCCACCGGGGCCGACCTGCCCAGCCTGCTGGGCGCCTGGCCCGGCCTGGGTGGCAGCCTGGCGCAGCGGGCGCTGCTGTTGGGGGCCGTGCTGGGGGGGGCGCTGGTGGTCTGGGCCCTGGCCCGGCGCGAGGGCCGCCGCGGCGACGTGCTGCTGGGGGGCCTGGGCATCGGTGCCCTGGTGGTGGCGCTGTGGTGGGTGTCGGGCGTGCTGGGCCATGTGGCCGAGCATCCGCTGACGCTGGAAGAGGCCTTCCTGGCGACCAATTCGCAGCGCATGGAGTCCTTCAGCTTTGTCGCGCCGCTGGCCTATGTGCTGGATGGCCTGATCTTTTACAGCGACGCCAGCAAGCGCCTGACCCAGGGCATGGTGGTGGTGCCCGGGGTGGTGATCGGCAGCGCCGCGGTGGCGCTGGCCACGCGCAGCTTCCGCTGGGAAGGCTTTCGTGGCGTCGAGGACACCGCCAGCCACCTGGTGGGCGCGCTGCTGATGGGCGTGGGTGGGGTCACCGCGCTGGGCTGCACCATCGGCCAAGGCCTGTCGGGCGTGTCCACGCTGGCGCTGGGCAGCTTCATCGCCGTGGCGGGCATCGTGGCCGGCGCGGTGGCGGCGCTGCGCTGGCAGGTCTGGCGGCTGGAGCGGCAGGCTTGAGCACGCTGCTGCGGGTCGACAGCGATGACGCCGATCTGGAGCGGCGCTTCGGTGGCCTGCGCCGGCTGTACGGCGACGCCGGCTACCAGCGTGTGCGCTCGGCCAGCTTGGCGGTGATCGGCCTGGGCGGCGTGGGCTCCTGGGCGGCCGAGGCGTTGGCGCGCAGCGGCGTGGCGCGGCTGGTGCTGGTCGATCTGGACCATGTGGCCGAGTCCAACATCAACCGCCAGGTACAGGCCCTGGGCAGCACCCTGGGCATGGCCAAGGCCGAGGCGCTGCGCCGGCGCATCGCCGACATCCACCCGGGCTGCGAGGTGCTGACGGTGGAGGACTTTGCCGGCCCCGACAACTGGCCGGGCCTGCTGCCGGCACCCATCGATGGCCTGATCGACGCCTGCGACCAGAGTGCCGCCAAGCTGGCACTGGCCAGCTGGGCGCTGGCCACCGGCACGCCCGCCGTCTGCGTGGGCGCGGCCGGCGGCAAGCAGCAGGCGCACAAGGTGGACCTGGCCGACCTGGCCGAGGTCACCCACGATCCGCTGCTGGCGTCGCTTCGGCAGCGGCTGCGCCGGCAGGGCGCGCCGCGCGCCGGCCGCATCGGCCTGTCCTGCGTGTTTTCGCGCGAGAGCGTGGCCCGGCCGGCGGGTGAGGATGAGGCCTGCAGCACCGACGGAACGCTGAACTGCGCCGGCTACGGGTCGGCCGTGACGGTGACGGCGACCTTCGGTTTGGTGGCGGCGGGCGAGGCCTTGCGTCAGCGTATTTCCGCGGGCAGCAGCGGCGCAAAGATGACAGCCTGAAACTTGTCATGCTAGAATCAAAAGCTGTTCAGATGTTGGGTCGTTAGCTCAGTCGGTAGAGCAGCGGACTTTTAATCCGTTGGTCGCGTGTTCGAGTCACGCACGACCCACCAGCGACTCAGCGATCGACAGCAGCAGGCAGTACGACAGTGCATACGCCGGGCCACCAGGGCCGGCACAGTTTTCGGGCTCTTAGCTCAGTTGGTAGAGCAGCGGACTCTTAATCCGTTGGTCGAGTGTTCGAGTCACTCAGGGCCCACCAACTTTTTCCCGGGTGCGGGCAGGCGGCTGGACCGCCGGATGGGTGTTGAACCCATGCCTGCCGGACCGCAAGGACCGGCATCGTTTTTCAGGGCTCTTAGCTCAGTTGGTAGAGCAGCGGACTCTTAATCCGTAGGTCGAGTGTTCGAGTCACTCAGGGCCCACCAAAAATTAAGTGTTGGAAATCAACGGCCTAGCGGCGACGCTAGGCCGTTTTTTCATGTCCGGGGCAGGCAAAAAGTGCCGCATCCCGCGACATTGGCACAAAAGTGGCACAGCTGAGACTGGCGATGAACCCATGAACTCGGGTCATCGCACATGGCAACAGTCTCAAAGCGGGGCAAGTACTGGCGGGCGCAGGTGCGCCGTCTTGGCTACCCGCCACAACACAAGACCTTCGACACGCATGCTGAGGCTGAGGCATGGGCACGTGTCGTCGAGTCCGAGATGGATCGCGGCATCTTCGCGTCCCGCGTCGAGGCCGAGCGAACGACGCTGGCCGAGGCGCTCAAGCGCTACAAGGCCGAGATCTGCAGCCGCAAGGCGCATCCGGCCCAGGAGAACCAGCGCGTCGACCGCTGGCTCCGTGAACCGCTGGCGCATCGGTACCTCGCCAACCTGAAGGGTGCCGACTTCGCGCAGTACCGCGACATGAGGCGTGATGCCGGTCGCGCCGAGAACACGATCCGCCTGGAACTGGCGCTCGTGTCGCATCTCTTCGAGATCGCCAGAAAAGAGTGGGGCATGGAGAGTCTGCTCAATCCGCTCAAGAACATTCGGAAGCCCTCTGGCTCCCACGAACGTGACCGGCGTCTTCGTGAGGGCGAGTACGCACGCATTGCGCCTGCACTGGAAGGATGTGCCAACCCGTGCGCCCGCCAGGCCTTCGACCTGGCCATCGAGACATCCTTGCGGCAAGGCATCCTGGTCCAGCTGCGATGGGAGTGGGTCGACCTGGGCCGCCAGGTCGTCACCATCCCTGCCGCGTTCCGGCGGCACGGGAACAAGGGCGTCCCGCCCATCCTTCCGCTTTCGACCAGGGCCGTCGAGGTTCTGAAGTCACTTCCCGTTCAGACCAGCGGACCCGTCCTGCCGACCACCGCCAACGCTTTGCGCTGCGTCTGGAAGCGAGTGCTGAAGGACCTCGGCATCAAGGATCTCCGGTGGCACGACCTCCGGCATGAGGCGGCATCGCGGTTCTTCGAAAAGGGACTTCATCCGCTGGAGGTGGCCAGCATCACCGGCCACAAGAGCCTGACGATGCTGCGGCGCTACACGCACCTGCAACCTGAGGCGCTCGTGGCCAAGCTGGGATGATGGCGATGCAGCTATCCCGCAACGTCACCCGCCAGCGCCGCCATGGCGAGCTTTCGAGCCGCCTTGGGCGCCCGGTGGAACGCGATCAGCAGTTTTGCCAGGTCGTCGGTCTCGGCGTAGAAGTAGGCAGCCGGCACGCCCAGGGCCTTGGCGAGCCTGACCTCCATCGGGTAATCGGCCCGATGCACGCCCAACTCGTAGCGGTTGATGCGCGTCGACGCGACGAAGTCATCCAGGCCCACGTCGAGGCCAAGCTGCCTCTGGCTCAGGCCGGCCGCGAGCCGCGCTTCCTTGAAGCGCTTCGCCCAAAGCTCGTTGGGATGCTCAGCATCGACTTTTCTCATCTGCTACGAGAGTCGTAGCTTCTGTAGAATCCGACTACTACGACTTACGTAGTTTTGACATCGCTCTTTCAAGGATCACTCCAACATGAAGCGTCATGCCTGTCTACTGATGCTGCTGACCATCGTGTTCAGCGCGGGGCGGGCTGCCGCAGCGGAGGACTTGCCGCCCGAGGCGTTCGCGAGCAAGACGACAGGTGCCATCACCGCTGCGCCCAGTCAGCACTCACCGCTCTACGCGGAGTTCGAGCGAAGCCCCGAACTGACCGGCCGCCTGGTTGCTGCGCTGTCGTCCAGTGGCTTTGTGGTCACGCAGGAGAAGAGTTCGGCCAAGGCCTTGCTGATCGTGCGGGGCGACATTGCCTTGTCCGGCGGGCCCGTCTACTTCAAGGGCGTCAAGATGGCGATCGGCGAAGCCACCGAGCGCGCGTTGGCGTCAGCGGCCGGCGGCGTCACCCGTACCGATCTCGCTCAAGCCGCAGCTGGCGTCGCGCTCAACAAGGCTGCCCTCGATTCCTCCATCACACCCTTCTGGCGAGGTCTGGCGATTTCAGGGTTGGCTTCGGCGCTGGGTGAGGCAACGGGAATGAAGGCCGCCTTCAACCGCGCGATCACCGGCGATCCCAGGGGAGTCTGCCTCAGCCGCTGCGAAGACTGGAACAAGGTCAGCCAGACCATCTACATCTGGATCGTTCTGCAGTCGGGTGACCAGCGCCAGGACGTGCGCGTTCTGACCAAGGTGAATTCTGAACGGCTGGTCGTCGAGCAACTCCTCGATCGGGCGCTCAGCGACGCACTCGCGGCGGTCCATGTCGAGACGGCGCCCGGCGGCGCTGCAAGGTGAGGGCGCCATGAGCTCGGACCTATTCATGTTCTTGCTGGTCGTCGTGGGCGCCGGCGCTCACCTGCTCGCAAAGGCCCTGCCGCTGCCGCCGGGTGGCGTGCGCATGGACGCTGCTGCGAATCTCCGACAGCCCGAAACCCGGAATGCGCCTGCGCAGGACGACGACGACTGGATCCGCCGCGACAGTCGCGACGACGACGACGACACATTCGAGAGCGGTGTAAATATCGACGGCACGCCGATGATGGATGACTTCCTCGACATCCACGGAAACGCGTTCGGCTGTACCGACGACTGGATGGATTGAAGCGACGGCCCGATGAAGATCTCGCGAAGAGCTTCGATGGCAAAACGCCGCATCAGACCGAAGGCAAAGTTTGGGTTCGCCTTCTACGATGTCGCAGAGTTCGCCGCATTCCTCAAGCGCCATGCCGGCGTTTGGCTGAGGAAGGCAAGACCGAAGCGGCGAACTCGGTCGTAGCGCGACTGGCTCAATGCCGTTGGCGACAAGCCGGTCAACTGTCGCTCTCACTGGCCCCGTCTTTGGCTGGTCGCGAGCGCAGTTTGCCCGTGTCGGTGATGACCCGGAACTCTACGCGGTCCCGAACCCATTCGGGAACCTTGACGGTTCGGTCGAGCACGTAGTCCGACTTGGAGACATTCCGCCAGATGCGCAACGGCGCGTCTGGCTGGAACGCGGCAGCGTATCGTGACGCCAAGGCCGGTGAAGTCGTGAAAACAATGAACTTCTGGAATCTGGCCGCAGCGCCATCAGGCGAAGGCGACAACGCCGAAATGGTGCTCGAAACAAACTCGTCGAAGCGCTGATCCCATTTGTTATTCAACTCGATTTCGACCCCGATCCGTTCGCGCGCTTTCGTGATGAGCACTACGTCCGGTTTCTTCTCGCCCCGCCGGCTCTTGGAGGCTTCTTGCCGTTCGGTCCGAAATCCTGCCGCCTCTCCGGTGCGAACGCAGTGGATGGTGATGCGCTGCGCAAGGAGGTTGTGCCACACCGTCACCGGCGAGATGCGGTGAGGCTCCACCTCAGGGTATTTGAAGATCTCGTCCCGGCGTTCCTCTACCCAAGCCAGACCCTTGGAGGTCAACGTGATCAGCTTGATGCGCTCCCTGGCGGTCACGCTTGTCCGGCGCACCCAGCCTCCGTCGACTGCTCCTGCCGTCCAACTCATCCCGGCGTGACCAAGAAGGAGCTGAATGATGGGCGCAGTTGAATAGCCAAACTTGTAGACCCACGTCAGCGCGTAGCCCTTGTTCTTCTCGCCTTGCGATGCGGGGTCGCTCTCGCTCATGAAGGAATGAGGGTTGGTCGGCATATCCGATCCTTTCGTTCTTGGATTCGTAGTTCGTCCGTACCGGTGGTACGAAGCCAGGTAGCAGGCCAGCGACGATGCGAAATCACTGCGGCGGGTCGACGCACGCCAATCCGTTCACCCCACCGGGCTGGCCTTCGGCCAGTCGGCTAGGGCCGATTCCCCGGTGGTCGCGTGGCTGGACGCCCCGCGTGACCAGATTCGCGCGCCTTCACGGCCTTTGGCCTCCAGCGCCCGCCTGCGGCGGACTCGGGGGGCGCCGCGCGAAAGCGCGGCTACCTCCGGCGGAGGCGGCGTCGCCCGGTCCGCTACGCGCACCGGTCGTCTTGGCCTTCGGCTCCAGGCTGGACGCCTGGACCTGCCCCGCTTCGCGGTGCACTCTCGCGTAGCGAGAGTCCACCGGAGGTAGCCGCGCTTTCGCTCGGCGCCGGGGCTGCGCCCCCCAAACTCCTACGGCGGCTGGGGCCGCCTGGTCCGCTGACGCGGCCCTACGGAGTTCGGCTCCCCCCGGCCCCGATCGTTCCTGCTGGGGCAGGAGCCGATCGGGGGGCTGCGGCTGGACGCCTTGCCCCATCACGTCGGCGCTGCCGACGTGATGGCCCCTGACGTTGTCCAGCCTTCGGCGAATCGAAGAATTCAGCATTCCGCCAGAACCGCTCATCGATGTTTCCCCGAGACGGAGCGACTGCGAGCATCGCAAGCCTCCGGAAATCCATTGGAGGAGTTGTGAATGTTGACCAGTGGACAGCGCTCGCCGGCAAACACGGTTCGCAGAATCTGGACATCGACGCCGACGAACATCAGGTCGACACTCCTCGCGATGCCGTCTGCCTTTGCGGTGCATCGAATCGTCAGGTCGTCGAAAGTCGAGTTGAGGTCAATGTCAGAGATCCGGCACAGCAAGATCTGCTGCGATTTGGTTTCAGCCGACAGCAGTTCCGCCGATTGCCTGCGCCATTCGCAGCTCATGCGCGCACCTGCGTCAACAGGGCGAGCACCGACGAAGCCGACTTGCAACTCCGAAAACTCTGACTGGCTGCGTTCGCAACCAAGAGATGCGGACGTTTCGAGTGAATCTCGATCAGCTTCTTTGCGTGTGTTGGATTCAGATCGAGGTCGCCGTACGCCAGCCTCACGCTTTCGGGCAACTGCCCAAGCTCGTAGAGCAGCTTCGTCTCCGAAAGATCCATCGAGAGCGAAGTTGCCAAGGTCCTCAAGGTCGGGAACCGACCTGAGTCGAGTGAGCAACGCACGATCCTGGCCAGACGCCAAGGCCGCCACCGATGATCTCCGTGAAGCTCCATGGCCGACATCTGGAGGGCGTCCAAGTCCGACATCCGATCGCTCATGATCAGGACCGGGAGCCCCAGCTCCAGGCAAGCGCGATGTCTGGCATGACCGAAGACAATTTCAGACTCGAAATGTTTGCCAGTGGCAACCGCGGTATCGCGGTCAATTCCAGGCTCGGTTCCGTGCCGCAACTGGATGGGCTGTAGGTTGCCGCCCCACGATTCGATCGAAGCCTTCAAGCGTCGAAAGCGCTCGCCCTGAAATTCACATTCATCAGGGTAGTTCCAACGAGATGGCTCGATGCTCTTTGAGTCAATCTGATGCATCGTGCTGCCATTTCGATACGCTGGTTTGCTGCGCCAATCCATGCTGAGCTTCTCCTGACTGATGAAGGTCTGCTCGCATAGAAGCTGCGAACAGAACTACGTTATGCAGCACGAAGTCATCAAAGAAAAGGCAGCCTGAAGTGAGCCCAGTTCGCGAACTGTGCTGACTGCTGCTAACTGGTGCTGAATGGCGAGTCACTTTGCTGATCTGGCCTGCACCGCGCGCTCCAAAGAAAATTGATCGAGTGACGCTCCGGCACAACGAGTTCGACAACCCAGTACCGCAAGGCGTCGCTGCAAGCCGGCAGCAGCAGCGGGTGGCCCGTCGTGAGTAAAGGTCGCGCCGCGGATGTCATGTCCTGCATGACCACTGAAAATGGCGGCGGCTCCACATACATCTGCGTTACATTGGCCACACATTCCCGTCCGCGAGGCCGCCGCCATGGACCGCAAGACCGAAACGCTCAACCTACGCGTCACGCCCGAGCTGAAAGACCTCTTGCGCCTGGCGTCGACGCGCGAGCACCGAACGCTGAGCAACATGGTCGAGTTCCTGGTGCGGGAGCACTGCGAACGACACCAGATCGCGCCGCCGCAGCAGGCGCCGCGAACCGGCCGGAAGTCGGCTCGCTGAGCGGTTTAGGCCCGCCGCACGCACCCGTCCAGAACCGACTTCACCGCTGGCACCCTCATGCTTCTCCCCTACGCGCCCGGGTCCCGGGTTGTGATCCGCGACGAAGAGTGGCTCATCCGTCGCGCCGATCCGTCCACCGATGGCGGCTGGCTGCTCACCTGCGACGGTGTTTCCGACCTCGTGCGTGGCACTGGGGCGCTGTTCCTGTCGGCGCTGGAAGACCACATCGAGGTCCTCGACCCGGCCAAGACCGAGCTGGTTCCTGATGCGAGCCCGACGTTCAATGCGTCACTGCTCTACCTGGAGAGCCTGCGTCGTCGAAACGTCGCCAATGACGAGAAGATCCACCTCGGCCACCGCGGTGTCATGAATCTGGTGCCTTACCAGTTGGACCCAGCGCTGCAGGCATTGCGCCAACCGCGTTCCCGCATCCTCATCGCGGATGCCGTCGGCCTGGGAAAGACGCTGGAAGCCGGCGTGTTGGCCACCGAGCTGATCCAGCGCGGGCGTGGCAAGCGCATCCTCGTCGTCACACAGAAGGCCATGCTCACCCAGTTCCAGAAGGAATGGTGGAGCCGCTTCTCCATCCCACTGGTGCGCCTGGACTCGGTCGGCCTGGCACGCGTGCGCAACCGCATCCCCGCCAATCACAACCCGTTCAACTACTTCGACCGAAGCATCATCTCGATCGATACGCTCAAGAGCAATCTGGAGTACCGCAACTACCTGGAGAACGCCTGGTGGGATGTGATCGTCATCGATGAATGCCACAACGTGGCGGCTCGTGCCGGCGAAACGGGCCTCTCGCGCCGTGCGCGCTTGGCCAAGCTGCTGGCCACCCGGTCAGACACGCTCATGCTGCTGTCGGCCACGCCCCATGACGGTTCCGCCCGCAGCTTTGCTTCGCTGATGGGCCTGCTGGACCCCACGGCCATCTCCGATCCGGACGACTACACGCCGGAAGACTTCCGCAGCAAGGGCCTGGTCATCCGGCGGTTCAAGAAGGACATCCGCGACCAAGTTGCGGATGAATTCCGCGAGCGTCAGACCACCTGCCTTCATCAGGCCGCGTCCGCCATGGAAGAAGCCGCTTATCGCGCTTTGCTCGACGTGGCCTTCACGCAGGGTGGCCAGCACAAGCCCGGCAGGCAGCAAGAACTTCAGCGAATCGGTTTGCAGAAGGGCCTTTTTTCCAGCCCGGCAGCCGCGCTTGAATCGACGGCAAAGCGCATTCAGTTGCTGTCCACGAGGAGCGGCCAGTCCAGCGACGAGCGAACCGAAGTGGCTGGCCTACAGGTACTCCACGAAGCACTGCAGGCGCTGGTGGACGACCTTGGCGCCAAGAGCTTCAGCAAGTACCAGCGCCTCTTGACCTTGCTGCGGTCTGCCGACTTCGGCTGGCAAGTTGACGATGCGTCCGACCGCCTCGTCATCTTCTCCGAGCGGATCGAAACCCTGAACTGGCTGGCCCAGCAGCTCAGCACCGACCTCAAGCTGAAGAAGGGCCAGCTGGAAGTTCTCGAAGGCTCGATGTCAGACACGGAGCAGCAAGCCTTGGTCGAGCGATTCGGCCGGTTGGACGACCCGCTTCGCGTGCTGTTGTGCTCCGACGTAGCCAGCGAAGGCCTGAACCTGCACTACTTTTGCCATCGGCTGGTGCACTTCGACTTGCCCTGGTCGCTGATGGTCTTCCAGCAGCGCAACGGCCGCGTGGACCGCTATGGCCAGAAGCACCAGCCGCACATCGTCTACCTGTTCACCGAGACGGTGAACGAGCGCATCAAGGGTGACCTGCGCATCCTTGAGATCCTGGAGAAGAAGGACGAGCAGGCCAATTTCAACCTTGGTGATCCGTCGGCTTTTCTCAACGTCTACGACCCGGACAAGGAAGCCGAGAAGGTCACGGGGTTCATGGCCGACGGCATGAGCGCAGAGCAAGTGGAAGCCACTTTGGACAAGGCTGCGGCGAGCACCAGCGACAACGAAGCCGACTACCTCATGCAGCTCTTCGGGGGCTCCGCCGGAGACAGCGGAGCGCCAAGTCAACCTGCGCCCGTCAGCAGCACGTCTCACATCGATGAACCGGCATCACTCTTCAACGGCGATTTCCACTACGCCAAGACTGCGCTGACCCAGCTGAACCAAGGACAGGCGCTGTGCCAGTGGGTGGCCCATGACGCTGACAGCATCATCGCGCTGACCGCGCCGCGCGACCTGCAAGAACGCTTGCGCCAACTGCCCCGCGAGGTGCAGGCAGACAATGACCACTACTCGCTGTGTGCCGACCCCAAGCGCATGGCCGTTGCCATCGAAACCGCACGCCAGGCCCGCGCCGAAGAAGACACCTGGCCGCAGTTGCACTACCTTTGGGCCCAGCACCCCATCATGGACTGGCTGGGCGACCGCGTGCTCACGCACTTTGGCCGCCACCGCGCGCCGCTGCTGCAAAGCCCGAAGCTACAGCCGGGCGAGCAAGCCTTCATCCTGATGAGCCTGGTGCCCAACCGCAAAGGCCAGCCGCTGCTCGTGGAGTGGCAGGTGGCCCACCGGCTAGTCGGCGCCTCGGGCGCGGGCGCATTCGCGCTGGAGCCCTTTGACAGCTTTGCCAAGCGGGCGGGTCTTCAAGCAGGCAAGTTGCCTAACCGCGGCCACAGCGCCGAGCTGATGTCGGCGGCAACGGCGATGCAGGCGGCGCTGCCGCAAGCGGTAGCCGCGATGCACGACTTCATGGTGAAGCAACAGACAGCCTTTGCTGCCCGTCTGGAAGAGCGCCTGCAAGGCACGCTGGACGAATTGCAGCGCCTGCAGTCCAGCCAGCTGAAGCAACTGACGCTGGACCTGGAACGACAGCTGGAAACCGTGAAGCGGGGCCGCTACGAACAGCGAAGCCAGCAGATCGCGAGCGTGTTCGATGACTACCGGCAGTGGGTGCACGACACCCTGACCACCGAGCCCCAGCCGTGGATCCAGGTGCTTGCCGCCGTGTGCCACCCGGTTGCCCCCAACGTCGCAGGAGCCTGACATGCCCGTCCTCGACGCCGTTCAGACCTTCGCTGGCATCGCCAACGAAAACGAGTTCTACAGCCACCACTACCTGGCCGAAGTCTTCAAGGGCGACATCAAGGCTCGGCTCGACGCATGGGAAACAGCTGAGGCCGACCACCCAGGCGAAGACGTGCATCGGGCGCCGCACAAGCGACTTCAGGCCTGGGCGCAGAAGTGGTTTGGCCTGCGCGGCCAGGTTCAACGGACACGGGCAGCGTCGGACGGCGATGCTGAGCGCTGGGCGCTCTTCACGCAGATCCAGACCGGCCTGCTGCAAGCGCTGGGCTATGACGCCCCCGCGAAACAGCCGGCGCAGCATGAGTGGGTGCCAGGCCAGCCCATCCCAGTCTGGCAAGTGCAGGGCGCCAAGCTCGCCGTCATCCCCGCCTACCAGCCTGGTGCCGAGACCGAAGACCTGCTCGACCACAAGCTGCAGCCCCTGCACTACGGCAGCGAGGCTGTCCCTACCGCCCTGCACAACGAGACCTGGGCCGACATGCTGTCCGGTGCCGTCTTTGGCGCCGAGGCTCCGCCGCGCTACGTGGTGCTGGCGGGCCTGGACCACTGGCTGCTGCTGGACCGCTACAAGTGGCCAAACAACCGGGCGCTGCGTTTTGACTGGGCCGACATCCTCGACCGCAAGGATGGCGATACCCTGAAGGCCTGCGCCGCGCTGCTGCACAAGGACTGTCTGGCCCCGGGCGAAGGCAACAGCCTGCTGCAAAGCCTGGACGAAAACGCGCACAAGCACGCTTTCGGCGTCAGCGAAGACCTGAAGTTCGCACTGCGCAAGGCCATCGAACTGCTGGGCAACGAAGCTGCGCGTCAACTGGACGAGCAGGCCAGCGGCAGCAAGAAGAGCGTGTACTCGGGCCAGTACAAGCTGGACCCGGCCGAACTCAGCCTGGAATGCCTGCGCATGGTGTACCGGCTGCTTTTCATGTTCTACATCGAAGCGCGGCCGGAACTTGGTTACGTGCCCATCGCCAAGAGCGAGGTCTACCTCAAGGGCTACAGCCTGGAGAGCCTGCGCGACTTGGAGATGCAGCCGCTGAACACGCCGCATGCGCGCGACGGCTCCTACTTCGACGCCACGCTGCGCCGCCTGTTCAAGCTGGTATCCCAAGGTTGCGGCCTGGGTGAGCCGGCCCAAACTGCACTGGGCAGCAATGTGGCCGGCGCAAAAGACACCTTTGCGATGGCGCCGCTGGACAGCCGGCTGTTCGACGACAGCACGCTGCCGCTGCTGGCCAAGGTGCGCTTCCCCAATCACGTCTGGCAGGAAATCATTCGCCTGATGTCCCTGACCCGTGGGCAGGGCAAGGGCCGGCGCAGCGGGCGCGTCAGCTACCAGCTGCTGTCCATCAACCAGTTGGGCGCGGTGTACGAAGCGCTGCTCAGCTACCGCGGCTTCTTCGCGGCTGAAGACCTGTACGAGGTGAAGCCGGCGCCCAAGAAGGGTCGGGCCGTCGCGGAGTCTGACGATGACTCAGATGACGAAGCGTCCGACGATGTTGGTCAAGAGGAGTCCAGCAGCCGCCGAGGCCGCGCCCAGGGCGACTCGGAAGCGGACAAGCTGGAGAACGCCTGGTTTGTGCCGGCGTCACGGCTGAACGAGTACCACGAGGACGAGCGCGTCTACGACGTGAACGAGGCGGGCCACCGCGTGCTGCGCAAGCACGACAAGGGCAGCTTCATCTACCGCCTGGCCGGTCGTGACCGGCAGAAGAGTGCCAGCTATTACACCCCGCAGGTGCTGACCCAGTGCCTGGTGAAGTACGCGCTGAAAGAACTGCTGACGCCCGAAAACGGCCGGGTGAAGAAGGCCGACGACATCTTGACGCTCACCGTGTGCGAGCCCGCCATGGGCAGCGCCGCGTTCCTGAACGAAGCCGTCAACCAGCTGGCCGATGCGTACCTTGAACGCAAGCAGGCCGAACTGGGCAAGCGCATCCCGCACGACGAGTACCCGCAGGAACTGCAGAAGGTGCGCATGGTGCTGGCCGACCGCAACGTGTTCGGCGTGGACTTGAACCCGGTGGCGGTGGAACTGGCCGAAGTGTCGCTATGGCTGAACGCCATCTATGGCGAGGCCGATGGCCAAGGTCGCCCGCTGCCGGCCCGTGTGCCCTGGTTCGGCTACCAGCTGTTCGCGGGCAACAGCCTGATCGGCGCCCGCGCGCAGGTCTTCCCGCCGGGCAAACTACTGAAGGGCGCCAAGCCCGCCTGGCATGAGGAGCCGCCACGCGCGGTGACCAAGTCGCAACCGCGCAAGGCGGACGAGATCTGGCACTTTCTGCTGCCGGACCCCGGTATGGCCGACTATGCCGACAAGGACGCCAAGAAGCTCTACCCCGAAGACTTTGAACGCCTGAAGAAGTGGCGAAAGGCCTTCAATGCGCCGTTGGCGCACCACGAAGTTGCACGACTGCAGCAGCTCAGCGCGAAGGTGCAGGAGCTGTGGGACGAGCACACCAAAGCCTTGGTACGCGACCGCGCCCGTACCGAGGACCCTGTGGATGTTTGGCCGCATCGGAAGGGCTCCGCTGCCGAAAGCACGGGGCCGGTGAGTCGAGCGCAGAAGGAGGCCATTCGCCGCCAAGGCCTGCTGAACGAAGACGGGGACCTGGCGACGCCGTTCCGCCGTCTGAAGCTGGTGATGGACTACTGGTGCGCGCTTTGGTTCTGGCCCATCACGCAGAGCAGCACGCTGCCCAGCCGGGAGGCCTGGTGGATGGAGGTGGGTGCCATCCTGGAGGGCAACGTGGTGGAAATTTCACCGCAGTCCGAGTTGGACCTGCAATCCAATGAGACTCAGGCGTCCCAGGTGCTTGTGCCCGAGGTGCAGCCGACATTCGAAGGCTTCGAGACGCAGTTGCCGTTGTCTCAGGCTGCTGAGCAGCGCAACCTACATGACAAGTTCGGCCAGCTGCGGATCAGTAGGCTACGCGAGCACTTTGCGCGCGTGCCCGTGGTGGAGGCGATCGCTTCAAGCCGGCGCTTCATGCACTGGCAGCTTTGCTTTGCGGACGTGCTCCTTCAGCGTGGCGGGTTTGACCTGATCCTGGGTAACCCGCCCTGGCTGAGGGTGGAATGGAACGAGGCGGGCGTACTGGGCGAGTTCAACCCGCTCTTTGCCATACGCAACTCCAGCGCTACTGACCTGACCAAGGCGCGAGAGCAAGCCTTTGCCCGGCACCCCGGCCTGCTATCTGCCTGGACGGCAGAACTGGAAGAGTCAGAAGGCACGCAGAACGTGCTGAGTGCTGTACAGAACTATCCACTGCTTAGGGGCGTGCAGCCCAATCTATACAAGTGCTTCATGCCGCTCGGTTGGGACTTGAACGGGCCGCAGGGTGTGACCGGTCTACTGCATCCGGAGGGGCCGTATGACGACCCCAAGGGCGGAGCATTGCGAGCGGCGCTATACGGGCGGTTGCGCAGGCACTTTCAGTTCACGAACGAGATGTTGCTGTTTGCTGAGGTAGACAACCACACCCGATACAGCGTCAACGTTTACGGTCCAACGCAGGCTGATCCCACGTTCGATCAACTTGCCAACCTGTTCGTGCCTGCCACAGTCGACGCCTGCTATCAACACGAAGGCATTGGACCTGTTGGCGGATACAAGAACGAAGCAGGGAAGTGGAACACCAGCGGCCACGCTGATCGCGTCGTGCGCGTCAACTTGTCGATGCTCGCGACCTTTGCTCAGCTCTACGATGTGGCCGGGACCCCGCCGACACAAGCTCGCTTGCCCGCTCTGCATGCCGGAGCCTTGGCGAGCGTTCTGAACAAGCTGGCCGCATGGCCCAGCCGTTTGGCGGAACTAGCTGACGGCTGCTTCTCCACTGTGATGTTCGACGAGACTTACTCGCAGCGCGACGGCACGCTGACCCGTCGCGCGCTCGGTGACAACGACTTTCCGGTTACGCCGCAAGACTGGATACTTTCCGGCCCGCACTTTTTCGTTGCCAATCCGTTCAACAAGACACCTTTCAGGGCTTGCTCCTCGAACAAGGCGTACGACGCGATCGACCTTGAAAACCTTCCGGACGATTATCTTCCCCGCACAAACTACTGGCCGATGGCCGATCAAGCGGAGTACCTTAGGCGTACGCCGAGGGTAAGTTGGGTTGAGGAAGGGGAAGCTGCGGCAAAGCCCGTTACGGACTACTTCCGGATTGCCTTTCGGGGGATGCTGTCAAACTCGGGCGAGCGCACCTTGACAGGGGCACTCATTCCGCCGGGTGCTGGCCATATTCATGGCGTGCAGTCGAACGCTATGCGTACGCTTTCGGACCTTGTGTTGGTCGGATCGACAACTAACGCCTTGATTGCGGACTACTACATCAAGACCATTGGTCGGGCCAATCTGCACGGCACCTGGACACAACTGCCCAGATTGGAGTACACGCCGTCCGTTGCAAGTCGGTACCTTGCACTCAACTGCCTAGCCACTCACTTCGCGCCTCTGTGGGAACAGGTCTTCGACCTCGACTTTGCTGAACAGGAGTGGAGCCAACCCACGAATCCGCGTCTGCCTCAGGACTTCTGGAGCAACCTTTCCGGCACCTGGACGCGCCACTGCGCGTTGCGCAGCGACTATGCCCGTCGAATGGCTTTGTTAGAAGTCGACGTGCTGGTGGCGCAGGCGCTGGGCCTGACACTCGACGAGCTGCTGCTTATCTATCGCGTGCAATTCCCGGTGATGCAGGGCTATGAGCGAGACACCTGGTACGACATCAACGGTCGTATTGTCTTCACCAACAGCAAGGGCCTGGTCGGCGTCGGCATGCCACGCAAGGGTGCCGCCAAGACTCCCAGGACCCGCATCCAGACGCCCAATGGCAAGACACGCGAAGGCAGTTTCGGCTGGGAAGATCTCTGGGCCTACGCAGACGAGGTCAGCCTCCCTGCGGAGAACCAGGAAGTTTCCGGTGGACAACCTAAGGTGCCTGCCGGCACCGTCATCACACAGTGGGTGTCCGATGACACGCTGCCCGGCGGCCCACGCACCGTGGAGCGCCGATACGTCGCGCCCTTTGCCCGCGCGAGCCGCGAAGAGGACTATCGCATCGCGTGGGCCGCCTTCGAAGCGGAAAAGGCGTGACGATGAGCTTTCGTCAGCATGCACGTGAGGCGGTTGTTCGGGCCCGTGCCGAACTTGCGGCCGGCGAGGAGTCGCGCGTGAAGTTTGCTGCATTGGAGCTGCGCATGGCCATCGAGGCCGTGACCTACGAGCGCGCGCAGGCGTATCGCGAGGAGATCCCACAGGCCGAGTACCGCACCTGGCAACCCAAGAAGGTCATGCAGCTGCTCGTGGACATCGAACCGAATGCGGACAAGGGGTCGAGCATTGCGTTCGGCCTGGAGGAGGTGCCCGGCGTTGCTGCCAAGGAAATGACCTCGCTTGGCGCCGAGAAGGTGTTCAGCCTGCGCGCGATCAGGGTTCACTACGACGCACTGGGCAACTACTTGCACATGCCGACGGTGAGGCAACTGGAAGAGTCAGGAGGGCCAGATCTCGCCAAGTTGCGCAAGCGGTGCCTGACGATCATCGACTTGCTCGATGGCGTGCTGTCGTCGCCCGTTTTCAACATCAACTTCGGCACGTTCAGTTCCATCGCATGCATGAACCCGGACTGCGGGAAGTCAGTGCGACGGCGCCTTCCGGCAGGTCATGATGCATTGGCTGTGAACTGTCTTGAATGCGGGATGGGCTACAAAATGACCGTGGCCGCTGACGGACAGTGCGCATGGCGTCCGATTCTCGAAGAAGTTCCTTGCCCAGGCCCATCGTGCGAGGTCGTCTTCAAGGTCTCGCCGGGAGAGCTGAAGCCCGGAAGGCGCCTGGCCTGCCACAAGTGCGACGGCCGCTTTGTGATCGGCCTGGCCCTTTTCTCTGACGAGCCGCTGGCATCCGCCGATTCGAAGCCGCAAGCTGAGGGCGCCCAGTGATCAGCTATCGCTTGCGCGTCATGCGCGCGGCACAGCGCGTGCCGCGGCCGAGGTGCCTCGCTTTGACAGCGTCAACGTTGGGAAGAGGGCGCCACAGATGCCGCTGATGCGCCCGTTTCGCCTACTCAAGGACCTGAGGCGGACGCCTTGGTCAATCCGCACCGTTGCGCGCCGTGATGAAGCCGCGTGGTTTGCGCGGAACGTCCATAGGCGTCGGCTCGCCCTGTCGCGCGTGGAGCGAGAACTGCTGTTTGCTGGCGAACATCCTTTGCGCTTCGCGTTCTCGCTGCTGGCGCTGCAAATCGCGCTGCTCGTGTTCGTATCGATGCTCCCGCCGGAGTGGTTCTCACCGGCTTGGTTCGACTGGAAGGCCGCAGAGCAGCTGTCGCACTTCACCACCGTCTGGACCATCCAGGCCACGCTGGCAGCGCTGGTGTACCCGATCGTGATCTCCTTCGTCGCCGTGTACCTGCAGCGCCGGCCGGCTGCAGAGGCATTTATCCACCTTTACATGCTTGATTCAGGGGCACTTGCGGCGGGCCTGTCCTCCCTGGCCCTCGTGGTTGTGATGGGGGTGCAGTACTTGATGTTGAGCACCTGGGGAACTGAGTCGTTGCCGGGTTGGGCGGCAATCGACACGGCTTGGTTCGTCCTCAATGCGGCGCTGACGACGTTCTTCCTCTTCCGCACGGTGGAGTTTCTCCGGCCGGAGGTTCAAACAAGCGTTGTCCAGCGCTACACGGTCAATGTGGCACTGCCGAGAGACGTGCAGCGCTTGAACTCATTCCAGGTGCTTGCTGCAAGTATTGGCAAGGGCTGGTTTCCAGTGCCGTCGTACGGCGATGACGATGCCCCCGAAGGGCCGCGTTTGTTGATCGGAAGGTATGGTTTTCGAGAGGGAACCGTTCAAGGCCAACTGCCTCTGCCCGCTCAGGTTCGCTTGGTGGACGTGCGGCTATGGCTGGTCCGCTTGGTGGTGGGGGCGTGGTACCGCAAGGCACTGACCTGGCCCCGACCGGAGAAGACCAGGTCGTTCGGTGCCGACAAGTCATGGCCGCTGCTGACCGTGCCTATGAGCCCAGGTACCACCTATGAAGGTGAGTTTCCCCTGGCGCGGGTGGCTGATGGCCCCGCGCTCACCGGCTGGCAACGAGGTCTGCTGCGATGGGCGGTGGCACTTCGACGTACCGCCCGGGAAAGGTATGGCATTCGTGTTGATGCCATCCTTGGTGAACTGGCTGCAGACGCACGAAGCATGGCGTCCAAGCCCGACAACGAGGGGTTCGAGCGCGCCTACAGCGCACTTGTCGACCTTCACGGCCTGCTGCTGGCAGCCAGTCTGGACAAGACAGAGTCTGGCGAGCAAGGCAGTTGGGCCATGTTGCCGGATACGGAGAAGCTGTTCGGCCGTGCGTTGCATGAAAACTGGAGCGAGGCCTACAGGGGCGTCTTCCAGTCTGCGATCGAGGGCATGGTGCGGGACACGCGGCCTCTGCGTCGCTTGTGCCACCTTCTGCAACACCTGGATGGCGAGGAGCTTCGAGCGTCACCCGTTGAGATTCGGGAACACCTTCTGCAGATGCCCCCGCTGATGATGTACCAGCTAAGCAACTGGTGGGCCTTCAGGGTCGAGGAACAAGGGATCCTCGATCACAGTCACCGGCAGATGGTGGTGTTGCGACCGCCACTGAACCGAGTCTACGAGGAGGTGCTTTCCACATTTGTCGCGGGATGGGAGAACGGGCGGCCGGACAAACCCAGGCGAAGTCGCGATGCACAGAAGGTGGAATGGTCAACTCTGCCGACGCTGGCCCGCCTGAACGTCAAGCACGTCGAGGAAACCGCCCGGATGCTGCTATCGGCTGTGCTGCGCGGGGACCAAGCTGCCGCCGAGTGGCTGGCGGATGTGCTGAGCAAGTGGTGGGGCACGCTGGATCTTGATCACGAGCCCTACCAGCTCTACGACAAGACTGCGTTCATCACCGTCGACGATCTGGGACTGGCTTGGCCAGCCTTCTGCGTCAAGTTCGGTCTGAATGATGATGGCGACGAAGCAGGGGAGCGACTGAGGCCCACATTGCAGCAAGGTGCGTTTCAAGCTGCACTGCGGAACTACTGGACCGACGTGCGCTTCCTGTCCATCGAGTTGATGCTCGACTGGGTCCGTACCGTGCCGGTCGCGACGGCGAGCAGTTCGTTGGCCTTCGAGATCGCCTGCGGCTTTCTGACAGGCAAGCAATGGAAGTCGGGCGGGCAGGCGGTCGACGCGCTCAGTGACCTTTCGCCGCCCGAGTACCTTGTCGCGAAGGTGCGCCAGTTCGCCGCGTCCGGAGAGTGGCGTGGCGGCTATGTGGGAAGGCTGGATCGCTTCGTTGAGCGCGTGAAGGACATGCGCAGGCCGAACATGGTCAGTTCGCGCGTGTACTCGTTTGGTGGAGCCGACGACGTGGAGTCGCTGCAGGAGTCTCAGCTGGAACTGCTGGCGGTGCTGGCCAATTCAGCCTGGGGTTTGCCTCGCTCGTTGCAGCGTCAGCTGGATGTCTGGTTCGACCCTCGCTTCAACCAGTACAGCAGCATCGAGATACTTCGCGACCGCCTGAAGAGCTGGCTGGATCGGTTGGGCGAGGAACCGGGCTTGTCGGCAGATCACATCGGTCTGCTGAAGGAGCGTGTCAGGCCAGGTGTGACCGCGCAGGCCGCCATTGAGCACGTGAGGACGGGCCTCTTGGCTGCTCAGCAGGCGTTGGATGGTCAGCGTGAGGAGGCGCTAGCTGCGCAGCCAATCGACCAGAACCGGCTTCTGGAGATCGGGCGCTTCGCATCGTCAACTGGATTTGGCAATGAGAAGGGGCGCTTCCCAGTGCACCTGTTCCCGATCGGCAGCACCGTCGAGCCGCTGGAGGACTTCACTCTCTCCTTCACGCAAGTCCGTCGTGGTGAACTGACGCAGATGCAAATGGAGCAGCGTGCGGTCAACGAGGAGGAGTACTTCGCTGACGCCATGGCGCAGCAGGTGGCGATCGTTGTTCTGCGGGATGTCCTGCATCGATCAGACATGAAGGAGGTTGCTGTCCAGGATGCCGATTCCTACTGGACAGCACTGAAGTCGGAAGCGCAGCAGATCTTGGCAAAGGGGGGGACGCCAATCCTGCTACTGGACAACTCGACCCGCCCAGACTGGGTCTGGGACTGGCAGCACGCCGATTTCGGTGCAGCGCATAAGCGACCAGACGATCTGCAGGTCAGGCGCCGCGAAGGCCAGGGCGCTGGCTACCTTTGCGATTTCAACGCCATCGAGGTTTATGTGGCGCCCTTGCCGCTTGGGCAATCGATTCTTCTCCCGCGGGAAGCATTCCGCTCGTTGACCTTCACCAAGTATGGCGACGATCGCTTTGTGAGGGTGGAGGTGGAAGAGTTGGAGGGTACCAAGAATCTGGTTGACCTCAAACTCACGTTCTCGCGCAGGGTTGAGGCTGGGGAGTCACGGGTGGTGAGGCTTGTCTATGCACAGAGCAAGTGATGCCGCCGGCGCACGACGTGAGATGTACTCCGCCGCAGTCGGCGCATTGCTGGCCATGGAACGAATAAGCAGATTGAACGGGGAGGTTCGATCATGAGCGGAAGCTACTTCGATCCCGATTGGGCGGCGAAGGTGACGGTGCCGGTGAAGCGCGTGGGCGAGCGCTGGGAGTTCTTCTACGGGGGCGACATTCCGGTCAAGGACGGCACGTTGGGTGAACTTACGGTCAATGCCGACCAGATCACCGACGACCGCTTCCGGCAGCGCGTGACCCAGGAGCTGACCGTCCGGATCCTTGAGGAGGGCACGCCCTTACTGGTGGCGCTGAGCGACCGCAGCACCAATCGCGCCCAGATCGGGCAGTGGCCTGATCCACGGCCGCTGAAGGTGCCTGTCGGCACAACGCGTTTCGAGCGTGTGTTCCTGGGGCCGCCGCGAAAGAAGCCTCTGCCAGATGAACCTCAGCCCGAGGGAGAGCCTGAACGAGGGGGCCTCTTTCTGAAGTTGAAGGGCCTGGAGCGGTGTGAGCTGCACGGCTCCACAGTGGTGATGCCAAAGGAGTTCTCCGAGCCGGCCATCAGCTTGAACCACGCGTTCACCATGCTCTCGCAGGCCTACGAGAAGCATCGGATTTCGAACACCGGCAATGTCTACACCCGCGTCTTCTACGAAGACCAAGACCGCCGCTGGTACCCGCTTGATGACTTGCGCACCGGCGTACAGGCTGTAGGCGAGCGCAGGCTGCTGGGTGATTTGTGGGCCGAAGTCGAGCAGAAACTCGGGTGGAGGCCCGCGCCTGTGCTTGAGAAACCTCGGCGGCGGAAATAGAGGCAAGGAGGGAGCAATGAGTACCTGGCCCGAAACGAGGCAGCCGACTTCGGTGATGACCCATACCGGACATGAACCGGACATCGTCGCTGCGCGTCCCGCAGACGCCGAGTTGGCGCTCATGCTGATCCGCCTTGACTTTCCTTTGCCATTGCAGGCGGCAACATGGGCCTGATCAATGCGAACCGGACATCATCCGGACTATTGCCGCTTCAAAGTTGACACCCACCCACCATGCTGCCATCCCTCCTCGCGCGTGACATCCAGCAGGGCTTGAAGCAGTTCCTGGTGGCCGGCTTCGAGCCGGCCGACGCCTTCATGCATGGGCTGATGAGCCGGTTCGTGGAGGAAGAGTCGGCGTGGCTGAAGGGACCCTATGTGCAAATGGGCCTGCCGTTTGTAAAGGGCGCCGCAGGGCGCAAGTTCTTCCCCACCTTTGAGACCGAGTACCCGGGCCACGGCCACCAAGAACAGTCTTGGAAGCGACTTTCCAGCCAGCATCTGGCGGCCAGCACGCTGGTAGCCACCGGCACCGGCAGCGGCAAGACCGAGTGCTTCCTGTACCCGTTGATGGACCATTGCGCGCGTGAACGCGCGGCTGGCCAGGCCGGGATCAAGGCCCTGGTGATCTACCCCATGAACGCGCTGGCCACCGACCAGGCCCGACGCATCGCAGCGCTGGTGGCCCAGGTTCCTGCCTTCAATGGCCTGCGCGTGGGTCTGTACGTGGGAGGGACCGCCGGCAAGCCGGGAGAGGGCATGGTGATGACGCCCACGGGCGTGATCACCGACCGGGACACGCTTCGCAAGCATCCGCCCGACATCCTGCTGACCAACTACAAAATGCTGGACTACCTGATGCTGCGGCCCAGGGACCGGCAACTCTGGGCGCACAACACGCCCAGCACGCTGCGCTACGTGGTTGTGGACGAATTGCACACCTTCGACGGCGCCCAGGGCACCGACCTGGCCTTGCTGCTGCGCCGCTTGCGTGCGCGCCTGAAGGCGGACAAGGACCACCTGATTTGCGCGGGAACCTCGGCTACGTTGGGCGGTTCGTCCGACACCGCTCCGTTGCGCGAGTACGCCCGGCAGGTGTTCGGTGTGCCGTTTGCGGCGGACTCTGTGGTCACGGAAAACCGACTGACGGTAGATGCCTTCCTGGGCGATGCGACGGTCGACCACATGTTCATCTGGCAGCCCGAGCTGGATGCAGCCCTGGCTCCGGCGCCCTACGCCACGCCGCAGGCCGCAGTGCGGTCATGGTTCAAGGTCTTCTTCCCGGGGCTGACGCAGCCCGCTGACGACGTGGAGGTCGCTACGCAGGCCTGGCGCCTTGCGCTTTCGGAGCACTTGAGGCGCCATCAGCTGTTCGTGAACCTGCTTCGGCTGATGAAGGGCGGCGTGGTGGCCTACGAGGGCTTGACCGAGGCCTTCGCCCGAAACATGCCGGCAGCCAGCCGGCCGCAGGTGGCGCGCGTGCTGGACGCTTTGCTGGTGCTGGTGGCCTGGGCGCTGCGCGACGGAAAGCAGCCGCTGGTGACACTGCGGGTGCAACTGTGGGTGCGAGAACTGCGGCGAATGGTCGGCAAGCTGGCATGCGACCCCAAGGACGTGAGTCTCCACAGTGAGCGCGACCTGCCGGGTGAGCGCGACGGTGTGTACCTGCCCATGGTGCAGTGCAGCCAGTGCCGAACAACCGGTTGGTTGTCGCGGCTGGTGCAGGGCAGCAACAAGCTCTCGACCCAGCTGGACGAGATTTACAACACCTGGTTCTCGCGAAGGCCCGAGGCTGCAAGGCTGTACGCCAAGCAGAGCGTGGGCCGCCCGCACGTGGATGGCGTGAACCAGCACGTGTGCGTGGCCTGCGGCAATGTCCAGCACTCGGGCTCCGAAGGTGGTGCGGCTTGTTTGGCCTGTGCGCACCAAGAGCTCTTGCCTGTCTTCCGCGTCACCGCGCAACGCACGGTGGTAGTGGGCAATGCCCAGTACACGCGCCATGACGACACCTGCCCGAGCTGTGGCGAGCGTGATGAGCTGCTGCTCCTGGGCGCCCGAAATGCGACGCTGGGCTCGCAGATCGTGGAAGCCAGTTGGGCCAGCGTTTTCAACGACGACAAGAAGCTGATCGCGTTCTCGGATTCCGTTCAGGACGCCGCGCACCGGGCGGGCTTTTTCGGCGCCCGAACCTGGCTCAACAACGTGCGTACCGCATGGGCCCATGTACTGGACGAGCTGAACGTTACCCAGATGCCATGGCCGCAGCTCTTGGCGCTGGCGGAGAAGCGTTTCGACGAACCGACCTCGTTGCTGCACATGCCGCCAGAGACGCTGGTGTCGGAGTTCCTGGCACCCAACATGACCTGGCAGCACGACTGGTCGGTGGAGCTTATCCAGCACGGGCAACTGCCTGCCACCACGCGCTTGCCTGCCAAGGTGAAGAAGCGCCTGCTGTGGCAGCTGTACAGCGACTTGACGTACCAGAGCCAGCGCGGCCGAACACTAGAGCGCATAGGCAAGGTGACTCTTTCGGTGCCCTGGGCGCGGGTGCACGAGGTGGCGCAAGACTTGTTGCCGCAGTTCCGCGAGAAGTTCGGCGCCCAGGGTCTCGACCTGCCAACCTTGACCCAATGGCTGTGGGGCACGCTCGCGCACATGCGCCGCCGGGGCGGCGTAATGCACGGTGAACTTGGCTCGTACGCGGCCGATGGTGAAGTGTGGCCATTGGCAAAGAGCGGAGGGCGGGGCGAGTGGATGCCCAAGATGGGCCAGTACACACCGCGACCTGTTCTGCTGACGCTCGGCAAGCATCGCGACTTCGACAAGTTGGCGGGCAACTCGCGGCCCACTTGGTACGACCGCTGGGCCACCGCGGCTCTAGGTCGTCAAACTTTGCTGGCCAAGGGCCAGGCCGCCGATCTGTACCACGCGGCATTCGACGCATTGGTCGCAGCGGGCGTGCTGGTTCGCACCACGCACCACCTGGGTGACACGCTCGCGCTGAACCCGGATGCTTTGCAGGTCGATACCGACGTGGCCTTCGTAGCCACCGCCGGAAATAAGCGGCGCCTGGCAGTGCCGCGACAAGATGCCGAGTTCCTTCTCGACATGCCATGCCTGGACGCCGTGGAGTCCGAGTACGAGCAATTGATCCCGCAGGCGGCCGATTGGTGGTCACAACGTTTCAGCCGGGGTGATCTTCGCCGTGTAATCGCGGCCGAGCACACCGGCCTGCTGGATCGCCAGGAGCGCGAGGCCCTGGAGGTGCGGTTCAAGAGCAAGTTGCCCAAGCCGTGGTTCGAGAACCTGCTGTCTGCCACGCCCACACTGGAAATGGGCGTGGACATCGGCGACCTGTCGTCGGTGCTGTTGTGCTCAGTGCCACCAAACCAGGCCAGCTTCCTGCAGCGGACGGGCCGTGCGGGCCGACGCGACGGCAACGCCATGACAACGACACTGGCTGACGGGAACAGCCCGCACGACTTGTACTTCTTCACCGAAACCGAAGAGATGATCGCCGGTGAGGTGGCTCCACCCGGGGTCTTCTTGAAGGCAGCCGAAGTGCTGCGCCGGCAGCTGTTCGCGTTCTGCATGGACGACTGGGTCTCTGGCCTGACCAACGCCACAGCATTGCCGGAGAAGACATCGCAGGCGCTGGATGCGATGGAGCAGGCCAAGCTCGATCGGTTTCCTTACATCCTGGCGGACCACGTGCTGAAGCACGAGCAGCGCCTCTTCGACGCATTCATGGCCCTGCTGGACAAGGACGTGGACGACACGGTACGCGCCCGTCTTTGGGACTACATGCAAGGCCAGGGCGAGGTCGATGGCCTGCGAAGCCGCTTGATGAAGGCGCTGGAAGAGCTGGTCGAAGAGCGACGCACCTACAAGAAGCGCAAGGATGAGTTGGACAAAGCCAAGGCCAAGGCACAGCTGAAGCCGCAGGACGAGGCGACCAAGAACGAGATCGACAACCTGCTACGCGAACGCGACAAGATGCTGGAGCTGATCAAGGAGATCAACGCCCGTGACTTGCTGAACACGTTGACCGATGCGGGCTTGATACCCAACTACGCCTTCCCGGAGTCGGGTATCCAGCTGAAGTCGGTGCTCTGGCGAAAGCGTGGTACCGACGAACCCGGGCAGGGTGCTTACGTGACGCTGGCCACGCAGAAGTACGAACGGCCGGCGCAGTCCGCACTGTCGGAGTTCGCGCCTGAGAACCGCTTCTATGCCAATCAGCGGCGCGTGGAGGTGGACCAGATCAACATGAATCTGGCCAAGACCGAGGACTGGCGCTTCTGCCCCAGCTGCCACCACATGCAGAACCTGGCCATCGAGCCGGATGTGCACCCGACATGCCCGAACTGCGGCGACGCGATGTGGTCAGACGGCGGTCAGCGACATACGCTGCTCCGGTTCCGCCAGGCAATCGCCAACAGCAACGACACCGACGTTCGCATCGATGACAGTTCAGAAGATCGCGAGCCGAAGTACTACGTACGGCAGCTGATGGCGGACTTTCAGCCTACGAGCATCCGCGAGGCTTGGCAGATTCCAACGGGCGGAACACCTTTCGGGTTCGAGTTCATTTCGCGCGTCACGTTCCGCGACGTGAACTTCGGCGAGCTGGCCAAACCCGGTGACGCCTTCAAAGTGGCTGACAAGGATTCGCAGCGTCCTGGCTTCAGCTTGTGCCGCCATTGCGGGAAGGTTCAGAAACCAGCACGTCGTGGCGGTCAGATGGCCGAGCAGAACCACAGCTTCGACTGCGCCAAGCACGGAAGTGATGACCCGGCCAACCTGCTTGATTGCTTGTACCTCTACCGGGAGTTCGAGTCAGAGGCGCTTCGCATCCTGGTTCCGTACACCAAGAACGGCGTGGACGAAGCGGTGGTCCAGTCCTTCATGGCGGCAGTACAGCTCGGCTTGAAGCGGGTTTTCGGGGGCAAGGTTGATCACCTGCGCATCGTCTTGCAGGACGAGCCTGGCAAGGACGGCGGGCCGCGGAAGCACTATGTGATGCTGTATGACTCCGTGCCCGGTGGCACGGGCTACCTTCACCAATTGTTGGCGCAAGACGCGAAGACGCTAGCCGATGTGCTTCGTAAGGCGCTCGACGCGCTGACTACCTGCGCCTGCAATCAGGACCCAGAGAAAGACGGCTGCTACCGCTGCCTTTACCAGTACCGCCTGGGCCGCAGCATGGAGCTGGTGTCGCGCGACAACGCCAAGGCGGTGCTCACCGACCTGGTTGGCTCGCTGCCCTCGCTGGAGCGAGTGAAGACCATCTCCGACATCTACATCAATCCGAACTTCGATTCGGTGCTGGAGGCTCGCTTCATCGAGAGCCTGAAGAAGCTGAACGGTGTGGGTGGATTGCCAACTGTGAAGTTGGTTCAGGATGTGGTGAACGGGAAGTCGGGCTACGTGCTGGAGGTCGGCGCCCAGCGCTACCGAGTTGAGCCGCAGGCCGAACTCAATGGCGATCACGGCGTGCTGGTGTCGAGTAAGCCTGACTTCGTCATCTGGCCCTGGGCAGCGGGGTCGAAGCGCCGTCCGGTGGCGGTGTTCTGTGACGGTTGGGCTTACCACAAGGACTGCATGCGCGAGGACGCACTGAAGCGCAGCGCAATCGTGGCCAGCGGTGGCTACTGGGTGTGGTCGGTGACGCACCAGGACGTGGCGGCAGCGCTGGCGGTGAACCTGGATACCGACTTGGAGTCGCCATTGGTGGCGATGTCCAGGCACGACGGTGCCAAGGCGCCCGACACGGTACCGCGGGCACAGGAGAAGGCGTTCACGCAGCAGGGTGTGACCCGGCTCCTTCAGTGGCTGGCCGTGGGGGCCGACGGCGGCGACGCCGATCCTGCTGTAGTGGCCATGCAGCGCAATGCCGCGTGGCTGGAATTCTTGATGATCCCGGCCACACCGGAGGACAAGGTCGTCAGCGACGGACAACGGGCGCACTGGCTGCCAAGGCTGCCTCTCTACATCCGCGAGCCGGGAGCCGGTTATGCGCCAGTCATGTCCCGCGTCAACGGACCTGCGACCATCGTCGGTTGGTGGGCCATGGCGCTCGCAAAGGGGCTTCCGATCGCAGGCACTTGGTCGTCGCCCTGCGCTGTCTTGTTGGATGAGTCGGCGGCACCGGACGTGGATGCACTCCACCGTGGATGGCGGCGATGGCTGCAGCTCTACAACACTGCGCAGTTCATACCCGGCGCACTCATGGCTACGGCAGCAGGCCTTGGCGCTCATGATTACGAGGTTCTGGGCGTGGTGGGCGGTGGATCCCAGACGCCGGGCAAGCCACCGGGGCATGCGGGGCTCAGCGCCGCGTGGCAGGCCGTGCTGGACCAAGCGCTGAAGGAACTGTCTGCCGGCCTGAAGGCACTGGCTGCCGCCGGAGCTACGCCGCCTGAGGTGGGCACGGAGTTGGCGGATGAAAAGGGCAAAGTGCTTGCGGACGCCGAAGTGACTTGGGTAGACCAGAAGCTGGCCCTGTTGAGGCCTGACCAGACGGACTTGGCCGATGCATGGCATGCCGCTGGATGGACCACGACGGTGCTGGACGACAAGTTGACGACGGTGCAGGGGCAACCCTGGATGGCAGTCGTGGCGGGTGCGCTCGGCGTGACGCTGAAGAACGAAGAGGAGTGATGTCGTGAGCCTGAAGCCCAAAGTTGCCCTGTCGCAGGACTTCCTGTTGCAGCTTGCGAAACTGCCCTCTGCCGTCCAGTCGAAGGTGATGAAGTGGGCGATCCAGTTCCAGTCGGATCCGACGAGCCCAGGGATCAACTACGAAAACATCAATGGAGCGCGCGATGCAAACCTAAAGTCAGTTCGGCTGGATCGGGATTGGCGCGGCGTCGTGTTCAAGCCGATCAGCGGGGATGTCTACGTCCTGCTGTACGTTGACCATCATGACGAGGCCTACCGCTGGGCAGAGAAGCGCCGGTTGACCATCAACCCTGTGACCGGGGCGATGCAGATGGTGGTGCTTGAAAGTGTGGCCGAGGCGGCGCCCGGGGTGTCGACCTTGGGTGTCACTCAACCGGCGCCATCGGCGAAAGTGACTTCCAAACCGCTCTTCGCTGAGCTGAGTGACCGGGATCTCCTGAGTCTAGGGGTCCCAGAGGATGCGCTCGCCGCCGTTCGGCTCCTGGAGTCGGACAGCCAGCTCGACGCGATGCAGGCCTTGCTGCCCGTCGAGGCCTACGAGGGCCTGTTTCTGGTGGCGGCGGGCGACACCGTCAGCCAGCTGCTCGCGACCAGAGAGACCCGCGTGGATCGCCAAGTGGACACCGCCGACTTTGCCACTGCATTGGCGACGCCCGAGTCCCAGTCGCGGTTCGTCATCGTCGACGACGATGAGGCCATGCTGGCCATCATGAATGCGCCGTTGGCGCAGTGGCGAGTTTTCCTCCATCCGACCCAGCGAAAGCTCGCCTCTGGTGACCGTAGCGGGCCTGTGCGTGTGCTGGGTGGCGCCGGCACAGGCAAGACGGTGCTGGCGATGCACCGCGCGAAATGGCTTGCCGAGAACCGGACTCCAAATGGACAGAAAGTGCTGTTTACGACGTTCACGCGCAACCTGGCCAGTGACATCGAGCAGAACTTGAAGACCTTGTGCGGCGCTGGCACGCTGGCAAAACTGGAGGTCCGCAATCTCGATTCATGGGTCCACGGCTTCATGCGTACTCAGAAGCTGGAACACCGCATCGTCTACGACCGAAAGCAGGACGCAGCCTTGCAGGCCTGGCAGGCCGCCATGGCGGTCCGGGACACGAAGCTCGAACTGCCTGATGATTTCTATGAACAGGAACTGGAGCAGGTGATCCTGGCGCAAGGCATCACGACGCTGGACGAGTACCGCACTGCTCGCCGGATCGGGCGGTCAGGCGTGCTCAGCCGATCGAAGCGGGATGCAGTGTGGCCGGTGTTCGAGGAGTACCGTGGCCAGCTCGCTTCGCGCAAGCTGAAGGAGGTGGACGACGCCTATCGCGAAGTGGCCACGATGCTTCAGGCTGCTCAAGCCAAGGCGTGCGACTACAGTGCCGTGGTCGTCGACGAAACGCAAGACTTTGGTCAACAGGCTTTGAAGCTTTTGCGAGCGCTGATACCGCCGGGCCCGAACGACTTGTTCTTCGTTGGCGACGGGCACCAGCGCATCTACAGCCGCCATCGGGCCGCGATGAGCAAGTGCGGCATCGACATCCGTGGACGTTCGAAGAAGCTGTACCTGAACTACCGGACCACGGACGAAATCCGGCGCCAAGCGGTCGCCCTTCTCGAAGGTTGTGAGGTCGACGACCTTGACGATGGCCACGACGAGACCAAGCGCTACAAGTCGCTTTCACGCGGGCCGGCGCCGGTCGTCGTTCAGGCAGAGGGCCTGGAAGCGGCGGCTGCGCAGGCCATCGGCTTCATCAAGGCACTTCGAGCAGAGGCAGCTGATGGCCAAACGCCCACGATCTGCGTGATTGCATCGAGCGAAAAGACCCGCGAGGCCATGGCCAAGCAGTTGCTCGCCGCCGGGTTGGCTGGCGTGACTATTACTGCGCAGAGCAACCACGGCGACGCCGGCGACACGGTTCACTTCGCCACCATGCACCGAGCCAAGGGCCTGGAGTTCGACGCGGTCGTCGTCGTCGCGCCTCAAAGTTACTTCGGCGATGCCGAGCAAACAGTGAACCAGCGGAAGCTCATGTACGTGGCACTGACGCGTGCAAAGCGGGCGGCGATGTTGATCAAGGTGGCGTGAAGCTGATACGGTCCTCAGCTCACGTGCTTTGCCCTTGGTTGTGGGTTTTCGCCATGGAATGGCGGCGGTTGCTTCTAGCGGCTTTTTTACAGGATTACAGGAGAAATACAGGGGCAAAGGCGGTCGGTTCGCAGGTTGTTGATTTCGCAGAGATTTTCCGAGTTCTTTTCGAATGAGCGATGACCGATCATGCGTCGTCGCTGACCGACTATGCGCGCCGCAGTGATCGAACCCGCGCGAATTGGATGACCGAATATGTGTGGATAACTCGAACAGTGCCATCCACAATGCCAGAGCGTCAAGTCGCCGACAGCACGCTGGTTGCGGAAGTCATCAGAAGCAGCGATGCGTCCTGAAGCTCAAACTTCAGATCTGGATAGACACAAGCAACTTCGAGCATGGCTGTCGTGAATGCGCGCTTGAAGTCGGCTGGCTTCGAATACGCAGCGCCAAACTGCAATTTCAGAGAATCCAGCGGAATTTTCGTGGGGCGTCTGACCCTGCTGATCCGATAGGTCAGCCAACAGTAGAGATCGATCGAAAGTGGGCTCTGCTGAAGTGCTCTGACGGCGCGTAGGTCCAGGGGCACCGCGCTCGTGATCATTTCTTCGAAGACCCGTTCTCCGAGGTGGATCGTGGCGGGCTGCTTGGTCCCGCCGTCATCGCAGATGGTTTCCCAGGTCAGAATGTACGTATCCGCAACCGGCACGTTAGACAGCGTCGCACATTTCTCTGTGGTTTCTGTGATCGCGGCACTCATTGAGGCAGTCCGCAACAACTGGTCCTTGAACTGCTTGATGCTGCCGTTCACGCCGCCAGTCGAGGCGATGCCAAAGTTGCGCATAAACTGCTTCATTGAAGCGTCGAGCCGTATGCGGTCAATGAACAACGCACTTGTCCCTTCGGCCAGTGCAAGGCAGGCGCCGCTCAACTTTCGGTCAGGTCGATGCGCCAGGGTAGCAGCGCTGAGTAGTCGTCAGCCGTCTTAGCCATCGGCAGCGCCTTGAGCAGCGAGCGCAGGTAGCGGTAGCCATCGATGCCGTTGACGCGGCAGGTCTGCAGCAACGAGTACAAGTTGGCACTGGCATGGGCGCCG